>QQTW01001181.1_pt1 | contig 17927 bp, 17 predicted proteins | sample 1904831 | NCBI WGS metagenome assembly QQTW01 (sample SAMN09435610, study PRJNA476489) | Subsurface metagenome, whole genome shotgun sequencing project. | reverse complement strand
CTTGGAAACTACGAGGGCTCAACAATCTGTGATATCCCAAACAGATCCCAATACTACCAAACAGCCAATGTAGTAATAATGTTACTCCCAGCGCTGACCAAGAGAAACACCCCACCGCTAACAATGCCAAAAGGTGGAAAGTTGCAAAAAAACCGATACTAATCCAGCTAAGAGTAAGGGGTTTACTCTCAGTCACGACGGAGCGTGCAGTCATAAATTTCCTTATGTAAAAGATTGCCAGCGCTGCTTTCCTCGCACCCAGAAGCGCTATATTAATTTAAGTTGTGCAAGTGCTGCTTACATTTCTAGTCTAACAACAACTTTCTCAAAATGCAAGTATCACTTACATTTTTATGCCTACTCAAAATTCAACTAGACAAAAATTAATAGACGCAGCCTTGAAGCTCTTTACGTCACTGGGAGTTACAGAAACAACAACTAAAGCTGTCGCAGAATTGGCGCAGGTAAACGAAGTAACATTATTCCGGCATTTTGGCAATAAACAGGGATTGCTATTGGCAGTAATGGAAGAATCTATAGCCTTTACTCAACCAGGGCAATTGTTAGTTATTCCTGCCCAAGTGGATAGTTTAGGAGAAGCTATAACTCAATATGCGGGGTCTTACCTGCAAGCTGTAGCCCAAGCACCAGACTTATTACTATCTTTAATTGGTGAAGCTAGGCACTATCCCCCCCAAAGCCGCCAAGCGCTAGGAAAAGGCATAAGTGAGGCAAATAGCTACGTGGCAACGTATCTCGCCGCCGCCATGGAAAAATCGCCCGATTGTGGATTAGCCCCAGAAAAACTGGCAAGTATGCTCCTGGCGGCTTTATTAGGCTACTCCATCATTGAAAATACTTGTACTGAACAACAATTGTGGCGCGATCGCCAAGAATTTATCGACAACTTGATACTATTGTTACAACCCAGGCAAGAACAAACTGGTACAGAAATCGCTATTAACGATTTACCAGGTTCTTTAGTCCACGAGATTTTGCATAGAGCTAAAAAAGCGCAACTGAGAGACTACGCTTTGATGTACGTTTTATTTGGCTCTGGTTTGTCAAAAGAAGAAATAGCTAGTTTAGAAAAGTCGCACCAAATTAACCAGAGCGATCGCCACTTGTTACAAATAACCCTAAATGGTAATGTGCGACAAGTCCCCGTCAATCAATGGATTATGGGTAAACGCTATGGCTCTTACACTCGCAATCCCTTGACTGGGTGGCTTAGAAGCCGCAAAGACGAGCATCCGGCGTTATTTTTGAATGATTCTGGGCTGCCAATGTCCTCTCTAGATATAGATTTGCGTTGGCAGGCACTAACAGAGGGCTTGTTGACACCGGAAGGGCGATCGCCAATCATTGAGCAAGCGGGGCAAACGTGGTGTATAGAAATGTTGAGCAAGGGCATGAAGCTAGAAAATTTGAGTATGCTTACGGGTTTAAATTTAACTAAGCTCCAGCCTTACGCACGTAGAGCGAAAGAAAAATTAGCCTTAGAACAAGCTATTAATCTTGATCGCAAATCTTAAAGTTCTTTTATTTATAACTTCTTACCTAAAACCAATGAAAGCTATCAATAAGCCTCAACCCCCTTTTATTGCCCAGATTTTGAAACTGGTGGGGATCGTATTAATTTTGTCTTTTCTATTAGATTTTGTGATTTTGGCTTTTCCGCCGGGAAATCGAGATGCACTGTGGCAAATTGGCTTTGTCACTGCCACTATTGATCGGGGCATCACACCTGTCATTGGCTTGGCTTTTTTGCTAGTAGGATACTGGTTCGATCGCAGCCCTAGCGATACTTTGACTCAGCCGCCACTATGGTTGAGCTTGAAGTTTTGGGCGCTATTATTATCTAGTTTATTGGGATTGCTGTTTTTAGTCATGATTCCTATACACATCAATAATGTAAATATTGAAAGCAGTAGGGCGGTAGAGCGGATTAATCAAAATTCCTTGCAAGAAGAAGCTAAGTTGCAAGCAGAGCTTAACCAATTTCAAAATCAATTAGGCGATGCCAACGTCCGTAGTAAATTAGAAGCTGAAAAAAATCGAGTCAAAGCCCAAGTTACTGCTTTGCTGCAAAACGAACAGCAGTTTAATCAAGCCCTCAATAGTGATCGCACTCCCGAAACCGAAAAAAAATTACTGCGCCAATTTAAAGCCAATCCCCAAGCTTTAGAAGCGTTTTTGGCAGAGCAAAGCGACCCCGTTGCTCTTGGTAGCAAGAGACTCTCTCAACTACAGCAACAAAAACAGCAGTCGGTCAACCAAGCTAGACAAGAGGCTTTGCAGTCTAGTATCAGAATGACTGTCCGCAGTTTGTTGATATCGATTGCTTATATCTTTATTGGCTGGATCGGCTTAAGAAATCTAATTGGCGCAAATCGCTCGGCGACAACGCAATCTACCCTACAATAAGAATAATTGTTACGACCCTTAGTTAATAAAGTAATTATATGCTGAGTGAATTTAACTAAAAGTAATTTTTAGCACGCTGCCTGCAGGACTTAAAGTAAGAACATAGATTGTGTGTAGGCTGTGGTTTGATTGCAAGTGCGTAAAATCCCAAAAGCAGTTATCAAAGGAGAGTGAGCAATTAGTGCTCGAACGCTTCAAACAAAACTTAAAAAATGACTTAATTGCCGGATTATTGGTAGTAATTCCCCTAGCTACGACAATTTGGCTAACCATTACGATCGCTTCTTGGGTTGTAAACTTTCTCACGCGGATTCCTAAACAAATAAATCCGTTTGACGACATGAACCCAATTTTAGTAACTTTGCTGAACTTGGGAGTGGGTTTGGCTGTACCGCTATTGTGCATTTTGCTCATAGGCTTAATGGCACGCAACATCGCTGGACGGTGGTTGCTAGATGTAGGCGAAGATGTATTAGAAGCAATTCCTTTAGCAGGAGCGGTTTATAAAACTTTAAAGCAACTCCTCGAAACCTTACTTAAAGACACCAATGGAAAATTTCGCCGCGTGATTTTGGTAGAGTACCCAAGACGAGGAATATGGGCGATCGCTTTTGTCACGGGTAACATGAGCAATGAAATTCAAGCGCAGATGGTGCGACCCGTGCTAAGTGTATTTATTCCTACTACTCCGAACCCAACTACTGGCTGGTATGCGGTAGTACCAGAAGACGAAGTAATCAATTTATCCATGTCTATTGAAGATGCTTTTAAAGTTGTGGTATCGGGTGGAATTGTTGCCCCCAATACCCTCATACCTTCTATCGCTGGATTGCCAGACCTTAAACTCGACGAAGCACCCCATATAGAAAAAATGTAGACTGGGCGCTAAAAATTGCTACTATAAATCTCCCTCGCCCCTAATTTCTATGAAAACCCAAACACCCCGCCAAGTTGCCCGCGAACTCGCACTGTTGAGCTTGAGCCAACTGCCACAATCATCACAAAAGCTAGAAACGCAAGAAATTTCAACTTTGCTGTCTGCTGCAATCGGGGTTCTTACAACCGAAGCCCAAGACGCGCTCACCAATGCGTCAGGAGAACTACAACGAAGTAGCGATCGCTTGCTCAGCAGTGAAATTCGTTCTACAGATGTAGAGTCAGCCCGGACTATGGTCAGCGAAGCTGTAGACGTTACTCAAAGCGCCATCAATCGCTTGGGTGTAGCCTTGGAATTGCCAGAGTGGATTCAAAGGGCAAATCAACAAGAAGTCCGCAGCTATACTATCAGTATTATGGCTACAGTCAGCGCCAAGCTAACTCAGATAGACGAAATATTAGGAAAAGCTTTGGTAGATTGGCAAGTAAATCGGTTAGCCAAAATCGACCGCGATATCCTCCGCATTGCGATTTGCGAAATCTTGTTTTTAGGTCAACCTGATCGCATTGCTATCAACGAAGCCGTAGAACTTGCCAAACGCTACAGTAGCGATGAAGGATATAAGTTTATCAACGGCGTGATGCGCCGGGTGACAGAGCAACTAAAAGCTCCCACTGCCCCAGCTTCTTAATAGTTAAACTCTGTACTAGATTCGCTCAATCATACCCCCAATTTTAGCAAGTTAGTCCAATGGTTTTCAATTGGTTCCGCCGTCAATTTAACGATAAAGATGCCTCGAATCCAGAAGAAGAACAGCCTGCGGTTATAGAGGCGGAGGTAGAACTAGAAGCACAAGCAGCTTCAGAAGAAGACGTTGCGGCAGAATACTTAAAATGGGCTAAAGCTGCTTACCAAAATATCCAACAACAGCAAGCACAACCTACTCAAGAAAGTGCTGAAGTTGCAACACCTCAAACTGAGCCAGAAACGCAACAACTGAGGGCGGAAACCTCAACAACAGAACTAAACTCAACAACCCTAGTTCCCGAAGCCGATGAACCAGACTCGGAAATGCTCGTTTCCGAAGCTATACAGGTGGACGAACCAGATCCAGAAACAGCAATAGTAGTTCCTCAAGCTGAAGAACCAGACTCAGAAACGCTACTTGAAGACAAATCCAAAGAGATAGACTCGGAAACTAAGGCAGAAACCGCCCCTCTACCATTTTGGGCGCAAGCTGAAGCTGACAGATTAGCAAGAATAGAAAGGCTCAAAGCTACAGCCATTGAAGTTGAACCGGAAGCATTGCCACAAGCTCAGCCTACAGAAAACATATTAGTTGCTTTTGATGAAGGCTTTTTGTGGTCGGCGGAAATTTTAGCTTCTCAAGGTCGTCGCCCAGAAGATGTTTCTTTAGAAGAAATTACCTGGCTAAAAAAACTCCGGCAAGGATTAGATAAAACGCGCCGTAGTATAGTTAATCAGCTTAAAGCAATAGTAGGTCAAGGACCGCTCAATCAAGCTGCTGTAACGGAAATAGAAACATTGCTATTGCAAGCAGATGTTGGGGTTCAAGCAACCGATTATATTATTAATGCCCTGCAAGAGCGACTAAAACAAGAAGCCTTACCCGCCGACGAAGCGGTTTCTTACCTCAAGCAAATCCTCCGCGATATGCTCGACCGCCCTTTAGAAAACTACTCCCGTACCTTTGTACCCGAAAAAGACACGCTCAATATTTGGCTGATGACAGGGGTAAACGGCGCAGGTAAAACTACAACTATCGGCAAAATCGCCCACATTGCCCAAAAGTCGGGCTACAAATGCTTAATTGGCGCGGCGGATACTTTTCGGGCGGCGGCGGTGGAGCAAGTGAAAATCTGGGGTGCAAGAAGTGGGATTGAAGTAGTAGCTAATCCCGGACAAAATACCGACCCCGCCGCCGTAGTCTTTGATGCGATCGCAGCAGCGCAGTCTCGTTCTACAGAACTGTTGCTAGTAGACACGGCGGGACGGCTGCAAAATAAAAAAAACTTGATGGACGAACTAAGCAAAATTCGTCGCATTGTAGACAAAAAAGCCCCCAATGCCAAGGTTGAATCGCTGCTTGTATTAGATTCAACTCTCGGTCAAAATGGCTTGAGACAAGCGGAAGTTTTTGCCGAAGCAGCGCAATTAAGTGGTGTGGTTTTGACTAAACTTGATGGCACGGCTAAAGGTGGTATTGCTCTAGCTGTAGTACAGCAGCTTGGTTTACCTATTCGGTTTATTGGTGCGGGGGAAGGGATAGAAGATTTGCGCCCCTTTTCTAGCTACGAATTTGTGGAAGCTTTACTAAGCAGTTAGAAATCGCCTAGTTTTCTAATTAAAATCTGCGCCTGGGGATGCTTTAAACTAAAAATTGCGATCGCCAAATAGTTACAGATAGGTTACGAGCAATGCGACTTTCAAAAATGTTATTTGTTACTCTACGGGAAGATCCTACAGAGGCAGAGATTCCCAGTCACAAATTATTACTCCGAGCAGGTTATATCCGTCGCATTGGTAGCGGACTTTATGCTTATCTGCCCCTAATGTGGCGTGTATTACAAAAAGTCTCTCAAATTGTGCGCGAAGAAATGAATGCTACCGGAGCGCAAGAATGTTTATTACCTCAAATTCAACCTGCGGAGTTATGGCGCGAATCTGGACGCTGGGATACCTACACCAAAGCCGAAGGGATTATGTTTTCCCTCATAGATCGTCAAAATCGAGAATTGGGTTTAGGTCCCACCCATGAAGAAGTAATTACTACTGTCGCCCGCGAAACCATCCGCTCTTACCGTCAATTACCCGTACATCTCTACCAAATTCAAACTAAGTTTAGAGATGAAATTCGCCCCCGCTTTGGCTTGATGCGCGGACGGGAATTTATTATGAAAGATGGTTATTCTTTCCACACTGATATCGAAAGCCTGAAAAAAACTTACGATGATATGCATCAGGCTTATAGTAATATGCTCCGCCGTTCGGGTTTGGCATTTCGGGCTGTACAGGCTGATTCTGGGGCAATTGGCGGTTCTGGTTCCCAAGAATTTATGGTACTGGCGGAAGCTGGAGAAGATGAAGTTCTTTACACCGAAGATGGACAATACGCCGCCAACGTAGAAAAGGCTGTCTCTTTGCCACCCGATGCAGCAACTTCACCCTTTACAACTTACGAAAAGCGCGAAACCCCAGGTACAGAAACTATAGAGAAAGTTTGTAAGCTGCTTGGTTGTTCGCCGACTACCTTAGTTAAAAATGTGCTTTATCAAGCAGTTTATGACAATGGTAAGACCGTTTTAGTCTTAGTTAGCATTCGCGGCGATCGCGATGTTAATGAAGTTAAGTTGCAAAACCATTTAAGTAGCGTAGCTGGGCAATATAGCGCCAAAAATGTTTTAGCTTTAACCGTTCCCGACATAGAAGCACAAAAAAAATGGGCAGCTAAATCGTTGCCTTTGGGTTACATTGCGCCCGATATTAGTGATGATTATATAAATAGCGATCGCTCTATCCATCCCAAATTCTTGCGCCTAGTTGATGAAACCGCCGCTTCGCTGCAAAACTTTGTTACTGGTGCAAACGAATCTAATTACCACGTAGTCGGTGCAAATTGGGGGCAACAATTGCCACAACCCGCCCAAGCTATAGATCTGCAAAAAGCAAGAGTAGGCGATCGCGCACTTCACAATCCTCAGCAAACTCTACAAAGTGCGAGAGGCATTGAAGTCGGGCATATTTTCCAACTAGGAACTAAATACTCCCAAGCCTTGGGTGCTACCTATACAAACGAACAAGGGGAGGAATTGCCCTTAGTGATGGGTTGCTATGGTGTGGGAGTGTCGCGTCTAGCACAGTCGGCGGTAGAGCAGTCTTACGATAAAGATGGAATTATTTGGTCTGTTGCGATCGCTCCTTATCACGTCATTATCTGCATTCCCAATATTAGCGACACTGAACAAGTGCAAACGGCGGAAAAACTTTACACAGAATTAAATGCCGCCGGAATTGAAACTTTACTAGACGATCGCAACGAACGAGCGGGAGTTAAATTTAAAGATGCCGATTTAATTGGTATACCCTACAGAATCGTTACCGGGCGCAGTCTGAAGGAAAATAAAGTTGAAGTAGTCGAAAGAAAAAACCGCCAATCTCAAGAAATCCCGATTGGTGAAGTAGTGTCTACTTTGAGTCAGTGGATTAAAGCCGCTTTAAGTGCTTAAAATATCGTGGAATTTTCTAACTTTTAAGCTTGCACTTTTACGGGTGCTTTCAGGATTTCAATGTTTTGAATCTCTAGGATGCCACTACTTTCAAATTCAACGCTAGTCTGAACTTTCGTAGGATTAGTGTCTTTCTTGAAATGGGCGCGAACTTCAAAGGAATGTCAGTTTTCAGTTTGTGAAATGCTTGTTGACCAAAATCTCATTGTTTTAATCCCTTGCTGCTTACACAAACCCAAGTTTACAGTGATCGCTTTTTCGCTATTTAATGCCTTTGCTTGAAATCGACAAGCAAGTACGCATTCTGGCTCAATTGGTTCACCAATTTCAAATAAAATTACCTTCCGCAAGGGATCGTTCGTGTTTAAACGAAAAGAATTATCGTCGTAGGCTTCAATCCGCCAACTTTCGCCCACAACGGCAATACCTCCCTTTGTGATCATTGGATCGGCGATCGCAAATTGACGAATGAGTATAAATGGTTCTGCGGGTTCTGGAATAGCAAGATGTTTTTCAATCTCTTTAAAAGCTTCCCCTACTTTAGAAACGATCAAACCTGTCAAGTTCTTAAATAAATCGTCAAACATACAAACAGAAGGAAACAATAGATTTATCATTCCCAACTTCATGAGCTATCTAACGTCCAGTTTGTGGTGCGCTAAGCTCCCACTTCCACACCGCTCCATCTTCCGGATCGATACTTTCCGCTACTTTGGTCATTCCACACTTTTGTAATACCCTAGTCGAGGCGTTAGGCTCTGCTAAGGTATGGGCGCAAACGCAGTCAACTAATGGTGATGCGATCGCAATTTCAATAAGCTGTTTTACCGCCGAGGTTGCTACACCTCTATTTTGATAGGTTGGAGCGACGGAGTAACCAATTTCCACTGTACAGTTATCATTGGGTACTGATTTAAAGCCGCCAAGCCCAACTATTGCGCGATCAGGACGAAAGAGGAATAGATAACATAGCCACGGATGCCAAATTTGCTTAGCTTGCATTTCGTTGAGGCTGTGCTGAAGCACTGCTTTAAATTCAGCAGGTAAGTATCCATCAACTACCTGAAACCCATAAGCTTCAAAAAAAGCCTTATTACCCTCAATCAGGTTTTCAAGATGTTCAACAGAGCAAGGCACAATTTCTACATCCACTTTCAAAGCTCCTACCTTTTTAGCCCTTAAAAACTAACCAATAAGAAATATTGCTCTCCCAAATAACCTTACTGAAAATCCCCAACTAGAAGAAGGTAAAATTCGTCAAGCTTTAGAAATCAATATATCTATCGCTAAAAAAGTCAGTAGTACATTAATCAGCTTTACAAAGCACAACGGTGGAATTTTTAACAATTCTCCTGTTTAGCCTATTGGGTCTAGTTTCGCCTACAGGCTTAGTTGTCGAAAAGGTGACGAGTAATGTTGTGCGCGCTTGCGCTATCGCACGGCAGGGCTTCGCAGTTTGCCCAAGTCGAACAGCTACAAGTCCGCATCGATAACCCCCCAGTCAGCAACTCTTGCAGGGTAAAGTTCAAAAAGTCCGCATAGCTGGTAGAGGTTTGCGGCTAAAACAGCCAGAGATTCGCCTAGCAGTGTTGGAACTAGAAACTGACCCCATTGACTTAGATATCCCTAGTCTAGGGCAAGGAAAACCAAAACTAGAGCAACCTTTACAAGCTGGGATACGTCTAGTTATCAATTCCCAGGACATCAATCAAGCTTTGAAGTCAAAAGCTGGAGTACATAGGTTGCAAAACTTGGGGTTTGATATCTTCCAAACCCCCTCTAGGGAGCAACAACGCTTGCAATCCGTCAATCCCCACGTGGAATTATTACCCAACCGTCTGCGATTGCAAGTAGAACTAACCGAAGTTGATGCCTCGCCTCTAGCGATTAAAGTAGAGATGGGACTAAATATTATTGCTGGACAGCAAATTCAACTTGTTGACCCCGTAATATATGTAAACCAGGAGGAATTACCATCACAAATTGTGAATATGATCGCAAACAACCTCAATCAACAACTCAATCTCGCCAAACTAGAAGCTTACGGCATCAACGCGCGAGTTTTAAAGTTAGCGATCGCTCGCGAACAGCTAGAAATTGCTGCTTTTGTCCGAGTAGACAATTCTGCCCGATTTTTTAAAAAGTCTTAGGAGATAACCAATGACACGACAACAAAAAGTTAACCCTATTTCTGGAGGTGCGATCGCCTTCGCTGTCACCGCAGCCTTAGCGGCGGGCGGGGGTCTTGCTTGGTGGGGTTTTCAAGCAAATAATCCTATCACGCCTAACGTTGCACCCAATGTAGTCCAGAATCCTGCACCGCCCACTACCGTACAATCTACCACCGCAAGAATCTACTTACTCAAAGACACCGGCAGGAATTTAGAGCTTGTTCCTACGCCAATAGAAGTCAATACCGACCAGCCCGAAGCTGTGCTTACAGCAGCTTTCAATAGTTTACTGGCAAATGTTGACGGCAAAATTGCAAGTAGTACTATTCCTGAAGGAACCAAGCTTCGCAGCTTAAAGATTCAAGAGGATGGTATTCACGTTGATTTATCAACAGAATTTACTACCGGAGGCGGTAGTGCCTCGATGATCGGTCGTTTGGCACAGGTTATTTATACAGCAACAACCTTACAACCTGACGCAAAAGTGTGGATTGATGTAGATGGCAAACCCTTAGAAGTTTTGGGCGGTGAAGGCTTAGAAATAGACCACCCGATGACACGCCAAAGCTTTGAAGAAAACTTTTCGCTCTAGATCATGAATAAGGCAAGCCCCTTGCCTCTTGCCTTTTACCTCTGATTCCTTGTCCCTTGCCATTGAGAACGCGAAATTGGTGGGCTTGCTGTTCGATCCGATTGGCTAAGCGATCGCATACTTGGTTGCATAGTTCAAAAATCATTTCATCTTCCACGCGGTAATAAGCACAAGTCCCTTCGCTGCGACGGCTCAAAATACCTGCCTGCCACATAATCTTTAAGTGCTTAGAGACATTTGCCTGACTTGTATGAGTCGCCTCTACAAGTTCTTGCACGCATTTCTCGCGATCGCGCAGCAAATTTAGTAGACGCAAGCGCATCGGTTCGCTTAGGAGGCTGAAGTACTCAGCTACTTGCTGCACAATTTCTGATGGTCCAGATATTGCTGATTTCATGAAGATCACCCTAAAAGCACTGATCCCAAGATTTTAGCAAGGAATTGGAAATCAAACCGTTTATATTCTTTAGTTCGGGTTAATTCGCATCAAAGGTTGCCCGTATTCTATGGGTTCGCCGTCTTCAACGAGAATTTGAATTACCTGCCCAGACACCTCGCTTTCAATCTCGTTCATCAGTTTCATCGCTTCAATAATGCACACTGTTTGACCCAGACGAATGCGATCACCAACTTCGACAAAAGCTGCTTCTCCAGGAGCCGGGGCGCGGTAAAATGTACCTACCATTGGCGAAATTACTTCAACAAATTTTTGTTCAAGAGGTGGCGAGCTTACAGGGGCTTGAACGTTTACTATTGGCTCAAGGGGGCTGCTATCGACTAATTCTGTACTAGGGGTCGTCGCCGCCGGGAGTGTTGACTTGGAGCTACCCACCGCCGATCCTGGTGACATGGCTTCACTGACACTAGGATTTTTTCGGATCGTCAGTTCAAAATCATCGCTTTTGAGAGCAAACTCGGTGATATCAGTTTGAGAAATCGTAATTAAAAGTTGGCGCAGTTCGTTAAAATCGAGTGGCACAGCAGGTATTGACCTCATTTATTCGCGATCGCATTATTTTTCTAACTCAGAAAAATGTTGCAATTAATACCAATTTATCTTTTCAAATTAGCTGAAGTAACGCTTCTCCTCAACAATCCTTATTCTCGTCCCTGGTAGCTATCGGTACGGGTATCAATGCGGATGCGTTCGCCAGTAGTGATAAATAAGGGAACCATGATCGTGGCTCCGGTTTCTACGGTAGCGGGTTTTGTACCTCCGGTTGCCGTATCGCCTTTAACTCCAGGATCTGTTTGCGTTATTTCTAAAACTACCGTATTGGGCAATTCAACTTCCAATATTTGCTCGTCCCAGCGCACGACGTTTACTTCCATGCCTTCGGTAATGTACTTAACGCGATCGCCAATTTGGCTGGCGCTCAAGCGACTTTCTTCGTAGGTTTCCATATCCATAAACACGTACTCATCAGCTTCTTTGTAAGTATGCTGCATGGTACTTTTTTCTAAGTTCGCTTGCGGTACTGTTTCCCCGGCTCTAAATGTGCGTTCAATAACACTGCCAGATTGGGAATTTTTTAGTTTCGTCCGCACGAAAGCTGAACCTTTACCAGGCTTGACGTGGAGAAATTCTACTACCCGCCAAACAGAGCCATCTAATACAATCGTTACACCCGGTCTGAAGTCGTTACTAGAGATCATGAGGAAATTGACAGGATTTTTTTGCAGGACAATCGGCATTTATTGTACCGCTTGGAGGGGACAAGGAAAGGAGGCGCAAAGATTTTGAAGTTTTAGTTGCAACTTCGGTAAGGTAAACTGATTTGATGGCGCATTTTTTTAGCTACCCCATGACAAAATTGTGGAAACGCTGGCGTAGAGCCAGCCTAGTTGTAACTCTACTTGCTATCCTATTTCTAGGAACCAGTACGATTGGCTGGACTCCTGCAAGCTTCGCCGCCTTGCCGGCGGGTAATGCAATTACTGACGGCAAAGCATTGTTGCGCTACTCACTACCCATTGACAACCCAACTGTACGGCAATTGCAAGCAAGTCTAGAAGATATTGCTGCCCAACTACGAGCAAATCGGCGCTGGGGTGCTATTTCGAGCGATTTAAAAAAAGCAAATAAAATTGTTAAAGATAAATCGGCAAAACTACTAGCAACAGTTCCTGAAGATCGCAAACCTCAAGCGATCGCCTTAATCGATCAAATTCAAGCCGGGATAGAAACTCTCCAACCGGCGGTGGAAGCTAAGGAAAAAAATCAAATTTGGGAAGACCGAGCTAAGTTGCTAAATTTAGTAGGACAGTTGGAAGACCTGATGGCTGTAGGTTTTCCCTTTGAAGTACCAGCAGAGTACAGCAATTTGCCTCAACTTAAAGGTCGCGCCACCGTAGAATTAACTACAAACAAAGGCGATCTTACTGTTGTTTTAGATGGTTATAGCGCCCCAGTTACGGCAGGAAACTTTGTCGATTTGGTGCAAAGGGGTTTTTATAATGGCTTGGAGTTTACGCGCAGCGAAGACTCTTACGTGCTGCAAGTTGGCGATCCGCCTGGTGAAGAACAAGGATTTATCGACCCTGATACTGGCAAGTACCGCGCTATTCCTTTAGAAGTGCTTGCCGAAAATGATAAGACTCCCACTTACGGTATTACTTTAGAGGATGCTGGACGCTACCGCGATGGGGTAGTTTTGCCTTTTTCTGCTTACGGAACCGTCGCTATGGCTCGTCCTGAAGGCGAACCTAATGGTGCGTCATCGCAATTTTTCTTTTTTCTGTTTGAACCAGAACTTACCCCCGCCGGGAGAAATTTGTTAGATGGTCGCTACTCGGTGTTTGGTTACTTGACTGAAGGTAAAGAAGTTTTGGAACAACTCAAAGCTGGAGATGTAATTAAATCGGCTAAAGTTGTGTCAGGTTTAGAAAACTTGGTAGAGCCAAAAGTAGCTGCTAGTAAATAAAAATCAAATAAAGTTCTGGCAATTTCCCCCGCAAAAAATGCGGGGGATTTTTGTAACATAGATCTAGTCTATGCAAGAATACCTGTAACTCAAAATCTAATGTTTCTATCTTTGACTCAATGCGCCTAGCTACCAAAATTGAAGCCATCCTTTACTTGAAAGGTCAGCCGCTAACCATCGCCGAAATTGCGGAATACGCAAAAGTTGATCGCCCAAGTGTTGAAGAAGCCTTAATTGAGCTTATAGACGACTACGCTCATCGCGATACTGCTCTTGATATTGTCGAAACTAATTCTAGTTATAGTCTGCAATTGCGCTCGGATTTTCAATCGTTGGTTCAAGTTTTGATTCCTTTAGAAATGGGTGTAGGAGCCTTGCGGACTTTGGCAGCGATCGCTCTCAATTCCCCAATTACTCAAACTCAATTAGTCGATTTACGCGGCTCTGGCGCTTATCAGCACGTCCAAGAACTGGTAGAGCTAGGTTTTATCCGCAAACGCCGACAAACCGATTCGCGCTCTCATTTGCTATCAATTGCGCCAAAATTTAATCAGTATTTCCAGATGGATCAACTGCCACAGCAATTGCTCGAAAGCCAGCCCCATCAACTAGAAATGGAATTTGCTGCTACAAACAATAATTAAAAAAGATTTATTATCTGCCACCCCTGGCACGGCTCAATTAAATAGTTACAAGGGTTAGTTTGCTAAAATTTATACATTACATATTTGTAATAGTTGATATAATGCAAGCACGCAAATTAATTGAGATGAAAATTTGTTGCTGTTTTTAAAAATCAGCCAAGCCCAAAACTAATGTATAAAATTACGATAAACTGCCAATGGCAGGTTGCCGTTTGTAGCAATCGTAGGTCACATTAGAGATCGATTATCTAAAATTACACATGGTTTTTAATTCTGACTTTCTCAGCGACAGCGCCCAAGAAGACCGAGTAAACCCCTTGTTAAAATATCTCCAAAGTCAATCACCAGAGATTTTGTCTCACGTTGCCAAGTCTGCCAGCCCCGAAATCAAACAAATAATCTCTCACAACGTCCAGGGCTTAGTAGGAATGCTACCTTCAGAGCATTTCAATGTCAAAATTTCTACAGACAAAGACAACTTAGCTGGTTTACTCGCTTCAGCAATGATGACAGGCTACTTTTTGCGCCAGATGGAGCAAAGAATGCACTTAGAAGATTTAGCCGACTCGGCAATGCCACCTCAAGATCCCAATAGCAAGGATTAATTGTTCAGCGCGGACGACCTAGAGTAGTGATGTAGATGGCAGCTTCATCAACAGGAATGCCCAAAACTTCATTGACGCGATCGTCAAAAAATCCGGCAATGCCGCTTACACCCAAATTGAGGCGGATAGCAGCCAAGTTGAGGCGTTGCCCCAAATGCCCAGCATCCATGTGGAGATAACGATAAACGCGATCGCCATACTGAGTTATTGCCGCTTGCAAGTCGGCGGTATGAAACAAAACTGCTGCCGCATCGCGTCCCAAATCTTGCCCCAGGCAAAGAAAATGCAATTCTCGGCGGAAGTTTTTAAATCGGATTTGCCGCAATTCTTGAGTTTTGGGTGCGTAGTAATAGCAACCAGATTCTAAGCCTTCTACCCCAGACACAGCGATAAATGTTTCAATTAAGTGCAAAGCAAAGTAATCGGGCGTTCCGTCTAGCTCTTGCTCAATGTAGTGCTGGGGTTGATAGGTAAAATCGAGTAACGCGTTGAGTTCTACCAAAGTCAAGTTTTCGCCATTGTAAGCGCGAGTGGAGCGACGTTGAAAAATAGTTTGTTCTAACGCTGATAGCTTTCCGCCCCAATCAATAGGCGGGGAAATAGTTGGAACTTTAAGGCAAAAAGGAAAATTGTATTTGTCTTCACTAATACTTGAGCGCTCAACGGGAGCCATAGATTCAATCGCTGTAGCGCGGTGGTAGTAAGGCAATAGCTGACCATCAGAAATCACTGGATACTGGGTTTGGACGGTAGAAGCTAAAGCTGTTGAACCACGAGGTAGGTCTTCTTGGGCATCTAACAAATCTGCTAAGCCAATAATAGAAATCGCACCTTCGGTATCCGCATCTAAGTACAGCAAGTTATTTACCGCTTCATCGATAAAGCCGCCGATGAGATGGGGGCGAAAGTCATTGATAGCACTAGCAAGTTCGATATTGCCGAGTAGATGCCCTGTATCTAAAAATATCCGGCGATAAGCCCTGTCTTGATAGCGCCAAGCCGAGCGGTAAAATACCGCCGTAGTAGCGACAGCAAGCTGGGTGTGTTGCAATACTGGAGACCAAAAACAAGCCGATTGCAAACTTTGCCAAACCTCACTTTCCCAAAAATGGATTAAACAATGAGTTTGAGCTTGGTAGTTGTATAGTCCTGGTGGCAGTAACGGCGTACCACGAGAAACTAAATAAATTTCGGCAGGATATAAACCCCCCGCCGAAGGCGCAGCCCTTAAGTATATAGGCGCTCCCATTGTATCTACCCTAGCTGTTAACCCGTAGCTAGATAATAATAGCCGCGACAACCGCCGCCACCATACTTCTGTTGTTTCCTCTTGGAGGTAGGGTTTTAGATCGATAGTTTTTCCTAGCTTGTACTCTTTAAACGGTGCTGGTTGCTTACTCCAGTCCAAACCTTGGCTTTTAGAAGCGATAGTCTCTGGATCGTATTTAGTCCGTTCGTGATAGTGCTGAGTTATGGAGGGTTGCAGTTCTGGCATCGAAGTTTAAATAAGCTTCTAACACTTAGATATTGACATTTTTTGCCTTGCTTAGACAAAACAAAGGAGGAAATGCGATCGCATTTCCTCCTCTACTAATTAACGAATCCTACTTAGACTCGGTAAAATCCGCATCAATTACATCATCGCCACTAGGGGTAGAAGCAGAACCACCACTACCATCATCCCCAGGAGTGCCAGGTGCTGCGCCGCCGTCACCACCAGCTTGCTGATACAAGTTAGCGCCGATAGTGTACAGAGTTTGTTGGAGTTCAGGCATCAAGGTTTTGATTTGATCGTCATTTTCGGAAGCGATCGCATCTCTGAGGTTTTTGACCATGCCTTCAATCTTGGCTTTGTCATCGACGGGGACTTTATCGCCCAAGTCAGCAATTTGTTTTTCTGCTTGATAGGCTAAAGAATCTGCCTGATTTTTGCGTTCGATTTTTTCACGGCGCTCTTTGTCGGTAGAAGCATTTTGCTCAGCTTGCTGTACCATCCGCTCGACTTCAGATTTGTCGAGGGTAGAAGCGCCTGTAATGCTGATGGACTGCTCTTTACCGCTACCTTTGTCTTTGGCTGTGACATTGAGAATACCGTCGGCATTGATGTCAAAGATAACTTCAATTTGCGGTACGCCGCGAGGTGCGGAAGGAATACCATCTAAACGGAATGTTCCCAAACTCTTGTTATCGGTAGACATTTCGCGCTCTCCTTGGAGAACGTGAATTTCTACATTGCTTTGACCATCTACCGCCGTTGAGAATACTTCCGACTTTTTGGTAGGAATAGTTGTGTTGCGGGGAATAATTTTAGTCATTACGCCACCGAGGGTTTCTACACCCAATGATAGCGGGCTAACGTCGAGTAGCAAGATTCCAGTAACGTCTCCTGCTAGTACCCCAGCTTGAATTGCCGCACCCACAGCAACTACTTCATCAGGGTTGACAGTTTGGTTGGGGTCTTTGCCGAGTATCCGCTTTACTAAGTCTTGGACGGCGGGAATCCGAGTAGAACCACCTACTAAGACAATTTCATTGATGGCACTTTTATCTAACTTGGCATCGCGCATCGCGTTTTCTACAGGAATACGACAGCGATCAATGAGGTCAGAACAAAGTTCTTCAAACTTGGCGCGGGTTAGAGTCGTATCTAGGTGCTTGGGTCCGTCTTGGGTAGCGGTAATAAAAGGCAAGTTAATTTCCGCTTGAGTGACGCTCGATAGCTCAATTTTTGCCTTTTCTGCCGCTTCTGTTAAACGCTGCAAAGCTTGCTTATCTTTGCGTAAGTCGATGCCTTCTGAGCGTCTAAATTCGTCAGCTAAGTAATCGACGATCTTTTTATCAAAGTCGTCACCACCCAAGTGAGTGTCACCAGAAGTCGCTAATACTTCAAATACACCGTCACCTACTTCTAGCACCGATACGTCGAATGTACCGCCACCAAGGTCAAATACTAAGATTGTTTCGTTGCTCTTTTTGTCGAAACCGTAAGCTAAAGAAGCAGCCGTAGGCTCGTTGATAATCCGCAATACTTCAACTCCAGCAATCCGTCCAGCATCTTTGGTAGCTTGACGCTGGGAGTCGTTGAAATAAGCAGGCACAGTAACTACAGCTTGGGTGACAGTTTCACCTAAGTATTTGCTAGCATCTTCTACCAGCTTCCGCAGCACTTGAGCAGAGATTTCTTCGGGGGCAAACTGCTTGCCAGCACCAGGACAGTCTAATTTGACATTGCCACTGCCATCGCGAATAACTTTGTAAGAAACTTCGGTTGCTTCGTGGGTTACTTCTTCGTATCTACGTCCGATAAAGCGCTTGACCGAATAAAAGGTATTTTCGGGGTTCATTACCGCTTGACGTTTGGCGATTTGACCAACTAAGCGATCGCCATTTTTGGCAAAGGCAACCACTGATGGCGTTGTCCGAAAACCTTCCGCATTAGC
>QQTW01001180.1_pt1 | contig 17933 bp, 20 predicted proteins | sample 1904831 | NCBI WGS metagenome assembly QQTW01 (sample SAMN09435610, study PRJNA476489) | Subsurface metagenome, whole genome shotgun sequencing project. | reverse complement strand
TAATATCTTCAACTGAAACTTTCCAGGCAAATTCATTTTCCTCGCGGTTATCCCACCATGCTTGCTCCGGCTCAAATTCCTCAAATCGAATTGGTTTAGTTTTCGAGTAAGATTTATAACCTGCTGGATACGGGTGTTCGTAATACCAAATTGTTTCAGTCGGCTCCCCTTTAGTAAAAAACAGCAAATTGGTTTTAATACCTGTATAAGGGCTAAATACGCCATTAGGCAATCGCACAATTGTATGTAAATTACATTCAGAGAGCAGCTTTTCCTTCATGCGCGTCTTCATACCTTCGCCAAACAACGTCCCATCCGGCAAAACGATCGCCCCTCTGCCACCGTCTTTAAGTAAATGAATAATCAACACTAAAAACAAATCTGCTGTTTCCCGCGTGCGAAAGGTAGTAGGAAAATTGTTTTCAATACCATCTTCTTCCATTCCCCCAAAGGGCGGATTGGTCACAATTATATCTACGCGGTCTTTGGGGCTGTAATCGCGCAAAGGTCGTGACAGCGTATTATCATGCTCTACCGACGGAAGATCGATTCCATGCAAGATCAAGTTGGTCACGCACAAGTTATAGGGCAACGGCTTTTTCTCAGTCCCGCGAATAGTGCGTTGTAAAACTTCAGGCACATCAGCGCTTTGAAAATTGTGGCGAATATAGTCAATAGCTGATGTCAAAAAGCCACCAGTGCCGCAAGCAGGATCGATGACTATTTCTCCTAGTTGCGGCTGCACGCGATCGATAATAAATTTCGTTACCGCGCGCGGCGTATAGTATTCTCCGGCGTTACCTGCATTCTGCAAATCTTTAAGGATTTTTTCGTAAATTTCGCTAAACTGTTTTTTTTGCTCCTGTTTATTAAAATCAATCTCGTTGAGCTTATTAACTACCTGGCGAATTAAAGTGCCATTTTTCATGTAGTTATAGGCATCTTCAAACACCTTACCAATTACCTTACCGCGCGGATCTGGCGAGGAGATCAAGCCTTTAAGCGTTTTAAATAAAGCATTATCAACAAAATCTAAAAGTGATTCCCCCGTCATGCCTTCAGAATTTGTTGCCCAATTGCGCCAACGCAGTCCTTCGGGGATGGGCGATTTGTAATTATCTTCTAATAGTTCGTATTCCTGTTCGCGCGCGTCGAATACCTTAAGAAAAATCATCCAGACTAATTGACTGATGCGCTGCGCGTCGCCATCTACGCCTGCGTCCTTACGCATAATGTCTTGAATTGCTTTAACTGTAGCGCCGATTGACATTTAGATTGCCTCGTACAACTGAGATTTTAATTCTGCCAGAACTTGCAAGTATTTGGACTTACCGCCAAAGATGCTCAAAATTTCCATTGGCGTACCGATATCGCTCAAAGGTTTGACTTTAAGTACGTCTAGTTGTTCTAAATCTTCTATGCCAACATCTGCATATTTATCTAGTAAAGTCTCTATAACTGCCCGTACTTGTGCGCCGTACTTGCTAAAGTAATTGCGCTGCCGTACATTGTTGGCTCGTTGCCGACGAGTCAAAGGCGGCTGGTCAAAAGCAACGTGGCAAATTAGATCGAGGGGATCGAATTGCTTACCCACCTCTTTTTCTAAAGCTTCTAGCAACACGCCTTGCTCCTGCAACTCTTGAATAATCTCCTGCTTGCGCTCGGCGGCGTTCCACTTCTGCAAAAAGGTGTCTAGAGAAGCGTACTCTTGGCAAACTGTTTGGCGTGTATAGTCTCGAATAGATTCTGTAATTAACTTGCCATCCTTGCCATTAATTAACTTGCCATCCTTGCCATAATACTGTTCTCGGATAATTGCAATATTAACGGTTTCAGTACCTAATACATAGTGATCGCTCTTTGGTCGTTCGTCTGTTAATTCTCCCGACCCATCTACCTGCGGCTCGTTTTCTGCAATAGGTGGCACAATCGGATCGGTTGGCTGAGGTTCGTAAATTTGCACGGGGTCGCCATCAAATTCAGGATCGGCAAATAACCTAGTTGCTTGTTTAAAATCAATAATCGCAAAAAATAGCTTGCCGTAGTCTTCATCAATGCGAGTGCCGCGACCAATAATTTGCTTAAATTTCGTCATCGACTGAATGCGCCGATCTAAAACAATCAACTTGCACGTCTTAGCATCAACGCCTGTTGTCAGCAACTCAGACGTAGTAACAATAGTTGGATATTTACTTTCTGGGTCAATAAAATTATCTAGTTCCGCCTTGCCTTCAAGTTCATCTCCAGTAATCCGCATGATGTAACGGCGATTTTGCGCCACTAGATCGGCATTTTCATTGACTAATGCCACGCGCATCCGTTCGGCATGGTCGATATTTTCACAAAAGACAATCGTTTTGGCAAAGACTTCGCCCGTTGACTTCAGGTAGTCAGAAATAATCCTGGCTACTAACTCAGTACGCTTTTCTAAAACTAAGCTGCGGTCAAAATCTCGTTGATTAAATAGGCGATCGGGTATTTCCTTGCCATACTTATCTCGCTGCCCTAGTTTTGGCTGCCACCCATCCAAGTCTCTATCTAAGTCGATGCGAATTACCTTATAGGGAGCAAGAAATCCATCTTCTATCCCTTGTTTTAAAGAATAAGTGTAGAGCGGTTCGCCGAAGTAATCAATATTGGAAACTTCTTTAGTTTCTTTCGGAGTCGCTGTTAAGCCAACTTGGGTAGCGTCTTTGAAGTAGTCAAGGATTTCTCGCCATGCTGAATCCTCCGCCGCACTTCCCCGATGACATTCATCAATGATAATTAGGTCAAAAAATTGGGGCGAAAACTGCTTGTAGATGTTGCTTGCTTCCTCAGTGCCAGAAACGGCTTGATACAGCGTTAGGTAAATCTCGTAAGACTTATCTATTTGCCGCTTTTGGATTTTGGTCATGGCAGAACCAAACGGCTTAAAATCGTTTACCCTAGTTTGGTCTATTAAGATATTGCGGTCTGCTAAAAAGAGAATGCGTTTTTTTGCTCCCGATTTCCACAGTCTCCAAATCAACTGAAAAGCTGTGTAGGTTTTGCCCGTACCTGTCGCCATTACTAATAGAATCCGGTTTTGTCCAAGGGCGATCGCTTCTACTGTCCGGTTAATCGCAATTAGTTGGTAATAGCGCGGCTGCTTGTTGTCCAAACTTGGATAGTAATCTTGAGCAACAATCGGTTGAATTTCCAAGTTTATGCCTTTACTAGCACAATACTTTTGCCATAGTTCGTCCGGCGAGGGAAATTGGTCTAGAGGAATTTCTTGCTCTTTTTGCCCTTGAGTAATAGTGCAATCGTGCATCATGAAAGCGTCGCCATTCGAGCTAAAGATAAATGGCACGTCGATTAGTTCACCAGTGGCGATCGCCTGCTGCATTCCATCGCTAACGCTGTGGTTGTTGTCTTTGGCTTCAATTACTGCTAACGGTACGCCCAGCTTGTAATACAGTACATAGTCCGCTCGTTTCTGCTTGCCACGACTGGTAAGCTTGCCTCTAACAATTACCCTACCCTTGGTGAGAGTTACTTCCTCCCGAATCTGCACGTTTAAATCCCAACCGCAATTAACTAGCGCAGGCGTAATGTACTTGGTACAAATGTCGCGTTCGCTCAAAGATTTTTTGTCAATTTCTTCTGGCATAGGGTGTTTAGGTTGCAGCAACGCCGCACAAAAGTAGGGATGTTTTTCGATCTGGGGCAAAAAATTGGAGTTAGAGAAAGCAGTTTTACCTCCAAGTAGATTATTCCCAAATTCAATTAGATCGAGGGGTTTTTACAGTAGAATAAGAGTCTTCAATATTAATAAGTATTTTACCAACGGTATCAATTAACTAAATGAAAACCAATAATAAACAAGCAGAATTTAAAGCAGTTCCATTGTGTTTTACACTTAGATCGATGAGTAACTGTAAAAATCTCAACTACTCTATACTTGCTTAATCTAAAGAAGGAATGAAAACTTGTACGGTATGTCCATCAACACTCTCAGTAAAGATAAGCTTTGAGCATTGAGAGCGTAATGCTTTCCAAAGCATTGTTTCTTCATAATTTTCTAACTCTTTTGGAATGTAATCTAGGAGAGTTTTAGAGCAAACAACAATTAATCGTTCTTGAACACGCGAAAAAGCCACATTCGAGCGATTAAGGTTAAGTATAAATTCCACATTTTTACTAATTGCAGATGGATCGCTTGCTGTTGCCGAAACAATTACATTTTGACGTTCCCCTCCTTGTAATTTTTCCACAGTATCAATCACATCAACAGCGTTTCTATAATAACCAGATAACTCAGTTTTAAGTAGCGCTCTTTGGGCGCGATGTGGAGTTACTATCGCAACAGATCCATCAGTAAGGTTTCCACCCGCATCAAGAATCTGCTTAATAATTTCTACTTCAACTGGATTACTGCGTTTCGATTGACGCTCAGAGTGAATAACAAGATAAAGACCTATATTTCCTTGAAGAAGTTTTTCCCAGTTTCCATTTATGGCTTGAATTTCTTCTGTAACTTCAGCCCTTGGGTTTCCTTGTAATTCAATATTATCTTTTCGATAAACACGTCCAATAAGTTCACGAATAACTGGTGGCAAACGGAAGGTAAAACTTAAGCCTGAACGTAATATTGCTTCATCAGAAACTTTAATATCTAAGTTTTCTTTAAGATTTTGAATTGCTTGGTATGCACTAGCATAAGGTTGGTAAAGCAAAACAGGAGGGCGATCTTCATTTTCCCAGTCGTGGGTAATAATGGGGGCAAGCTGTCGATGATCTCCGGCTAACATAATCTCACCATCCTTTTTGACTAATGTAGCTAAAGCAAGAAAGTGGGGAAATACCATCATGCTTGCTTCATCAACGATGAGAGTGGTTGTTTGAAAACCTTGAGGATATTTCTTGGTAAATGTCGCTTTACTATTTAATTCATCAACCATCTTCAAAATTGCACTGGTTGTACCACCAATGACTAATGCACTATCGGACAGCATTTGAATGACTTTCTTAACACAAGATTTAGAAGAAAAGTCTTGTATGGTTCCACCTGTAAGCCGAATCTCTGAAGAATATACTTTACTTAACTGAATAGGTGGTACAGAGATAAATTCACACTTACCTGAATGCTCACTCAAAATGGGTATAAGGCTGTCTAAACGTAAAAGTAAATTATCTACAGCCGTGTGAGTATGAGCCGTAATAAGAATAATATCGCCAGCAGAACGACGTGCTAAGATTCTCAGAAAAGTAGCGATCGCTGTTGTCTCTGTTTTACCTGTACCTGGTGGTCCTTGTAAAAGTTGAATTCTTGTTTTTAGTCCGTCTATTACTGCCGAGATTTGTTTATCATCTAGTTGTTTACTGTTACGTAGTGGTAAAGTCTGGAGTAGATTGCGATATTGTTCTAAATCATTAGCTGAAAGAGCAGTTTGTGGTGGGGTTTGAGGATTTTGCGGAGCCAACCACTGACAAATATGATTTCCTTGACTGTTTTGTAGTTTCCGGTCAACTTTTCCAGCTACGAAATCTGAAGGACTTTCATCAATAGTGGCATCAGCATAAATATTTTCTTCAGGTGGGAAAAAACGACCACGAAGTTGATAACGATCTGGATTTTTTGTTTGTCTAACTGCAAGTTTAATCTCTCCACTATCCCAATCGATTGCTTCTATAGAACCCATTTGGGATCTTACAGGATGAGCTAGGATAAAAAATAAATGCCATACTCCAGTAGCTTAACAGACGAAGAGTGGGAAATCATTGCACCCTTACTGCCAAAAAAGCAGAAAACAAGACCACCTACTTGGACGAAACGCCAAATTTTGGATGGAGTATTTTATCAATTGAAGAACGGTTGTAATTGGGGCGATTTACCTAAAGACTTGCCGCCTTACTCCACAGTGTTCTGGCATTACAAACACTGGCGTTCTGAGGGTGTTTTCGACCAGATTCTCACGACGTTGCATTCACAGGTACGAGAACGCGCCCAAAAAAACCGCACTGGACGCGATTGCTCATCATCGACTCGCAAGCGGTGAAGAACACTTGCACGGCTAGCATTGAAACCAAAGGATTCTGTCATTACAAATGCACCAACGGTATCAAGCGGCATCTTGCAGTTGATACGTTGGGACTGCCATTTTTCACACACTGTACCAAAGCTAATGTCACCGATGACCAAGGCTTAATCGAGATGTTGAGCGCTCATCTCGACTACTTTCGCGCCAAGCCCGTCAACCTCCCGAAAATCACCATCTTGCTTGACCACGGCTATCATCCCAACACCATTCGCAATTCCCTTGAACTGTTCTATCCACAAATCATGACTAAAATTCGCTTCCAACTAGCGCCTAAACCGACTCAAGCTGAGAAAGTAGCACATGGCAAAGTGGGCTTTGTTCCAGTTGCCACAAGATGGATCGTTGAGCGCTCTAATGCTTGGATGGAGCGGTGCAAGAGTTTAGTTAAGAACTTTGAGCATACCCTCGATCATGCAACAGCAAAGATCAATCTATGCTTCATCCGCTTGATGTTAAAGCGTTTGTCCGTTGAATAAGATCCCAAATGGGTTCTATAGAAAACGGCTAGAACCCCTACTCTGTCGTGGAATGGGTAGCAGATGATTAATAAGTAAAAGTTAAGTGGGGTGCGATCGCGGACTGGGGCAACGAGAGATTAATACTTTGAGCTATCTATTCCACCAAACTTGTATTTCGTGTAATCTGGTGAGAGCGGACAAAATTATTCAATGAAAGTAGCAGGAAACGGGCAAGGGAAAATTCTCACCCCAGAGGAATTGAGGCGACTGTTTACTGAGGGATTTACAAAGGAGCGCGATCGCGCTTTGTTTGGCATCTGCTTATTCACTGGCTGTCGGGTTTCCGAAGCTTTAGCACTCCAGACTACAGATATTAAAGGTGGGACGTTGACTTTTAGGAAGTCTACCACGAAGGGCAAGCTTAAGACTCGCGTTGTGGATATCCAGCCTGATCTAGCTCAATTGCTAGACAATTATCAACCTCTTAAAGCTGGGGCGTTGTTTCCAGGGATGCGGGGGCGAAGTTTAACCTTGACTCGGTTCATGGCTGACAAGATTCTTAAAGCTGCTTGCGATCGCGCCCTGTTAGTGGGAGTAAGTACCCACAGCTTTAGGCGAACTGCCTTAACTATGATGAGTAGCGCTGGTATTCCCTTACGGGTGATTCAGGAAATATCGGGGCATAACGATTTGGGAACATTGCAGCGATACCTAGAAGTTAGCCCGGAGCAGAAAAAAAGGGCTGTGGCGGTAATTGGTTTTTAAGCAGCCACTATTGGTTAGTGTTGACAATAGGACGATGTAGCTACATATTTGTAGTTATATTAGGTGTGTAGAGATTAAATTGCGGTGGATATGGGACGACGCGAAGAACAAAGCGAATAAGCTGAAACATGGTCTTAGCTTCGAGACAGCACAGCTTGTCTTTAATGACCCGCTCGCAGCGAGTCGGCGCGATCCATACCCAGACGAAGAACGCTGGCAGACTATTGGCTTATTTGGTCAAGTAACTATTTTTGTAGTGCATACATCGCCTGTGTACGACAAAGAAAGTGACGAAGAAGTGGGGCGGATTATCAGCGCCCGCAAAGCAACAACCTATGAACGGAGAGCGTATGAAGAAGATGACTTCTGAGCGTCTAACTGGCGAACAAAAGGCGGAGCTTGAAGCGTTAGCCGCTTTGCCAGAAGACCAGATTAATACCGATGATATTCCAGAGGCTACCGGAGATTGGAGCGGAGCAAAGCGGGGTGTGTTTTATCGTCCAATCAAGCAGCAAATTACGCTAAGGCTAGACGCTGACCTGATCGACTGGTTTAAGACGCATCAAGGGCAGAGCGAGGGGTATCAAACCAGCATCAACCGCGCCTTGCGGGAATACGTCAGGCAGCAGCAGTGATGAAAATTACGCCCGGATCTATAAATGCTTTGGTGCTACGCCACTAAGACGTGGCTTCGCTAATAATTCCCACACCTTACGCCAAATTTTGGCTAAAAAACAAGGCTCTAAGCTTTGTAGCAAAAGGCTTTCAAGCTTTTATAAACTAACCTTTTAAGTGGCGTGCGATCGCAAAGAGAATCCCTGTACGTCTGCGATCCTTTCATAGGTCGCTACGGCGGCGGATCGAAAAGCAGCAGCGATCGCCCCTGGGGAGTCTGATATTGTTTTAGGCGCAATTTGGGAATTGGCACTAAGTTCCTGCTGTAACTTAACAATCTCAGTCTCGAAACCTTTGATTTCCTGCTGTAGCTGGTCAATTTTCTGCATAAAAACTCCTAAAAGTATTGATAAATATCATTGATAGCGCGATCGCCTATTTGCTTTGTAGCCAGCGAAAAGTTCTAATGTTGGCACAATACCCAATAAAAGTTTTGTCGAGCCTGGGCGATTGGCGATCGCTGCTACTAAGCAATGGCAGCGTTTGATTAGCTGTTGGCGCTCTAATTCGGCGGCGGTGTGGTCGTTCATGGCTTTCCTCCAGATGCGAAGTCGAGAGAACTTAATTCCCCTGGCGTAAGGGCAAACTTTAGCGCCTGGATTATTTTCGTTCTCACCAAGGCTGAGGTAGCGCCCCAAAGAAGCCGCCAGCTATTAAACCCGTAGCTCTCAAAGAGCGTTTTAAGCTCCCCAAGCAGTTTGTCAAGAGGTAAAGAAATAATTAGGGGCAAATATTCCCGTCCTATCCACTCAAGCTCATCACGAAAGTCTTGGGGAAGTGGCGTTATTTTATCGGTGATAAATTGCGCGATCGCGCTCCGTAGCTGTTGCACCACTCGTCCTATTTTGGTAGCCGCCGATTTCTCACTTAATTGGAGGGATGGATCACTTAAATATGGATCACTTAAATCCTTATATATATCTACAGGGTTTAAGTGATCCATTTGTTCAGAGCTTGTTACATTTTCTGGGCAAGACAATTTTTCATCTCTTAAAAGCCAACGATCAAAAACTTCGCTGCGATCTTCAGGACAAATAAAGTTATAAATTCTTACCCTTTGCCGTCTGCCCTGGCTATCAATTCCTTTCTCAATAAACTGGGGTTCATCCTTTGGCGGTGGCACTAGCCTAAACCCTATTGTTTGATAAAGAATCTCTTGAACGATCGCCATTGGGGAATTGTTAGGTCGAACTGTGACCCCCAAAAATAATTTGGTATCTTGGGCGCAATTAATGGCTGTGGTGGCGATCGCCTGAATTTCTGGGCTGTCAGCAGTCCAGTCAACCCCAGGGACAAAAAGCTTGTCTATCCCGATTTTTCTCAGTGCCAAAACTTTAGCTGAGATCAGGGCGCGGTTAGAGTCAGGAATCCACGATCGCCCGCTCGTCGAAATGTCTGCAAACTTTTTCTCGTCGCGGCTGCTTAAATATTGTTTGCCAACGCTCAAGTAATAATGTAGCCGCAGCCCGTGATACCAGCCGTCCCAATCCTTAAGAACAATATCTGCGGTAGGCTCGGTTAAATAACGCGCTTTAAGTTCGTAATTAGCCTCCGAATGGCGTTCCTCTAAGGTCTTAGTTTTTTTTGCTTTTAGCGTTTCATATTCGGATCGAGAATCGGGGGGCAACGCGATCGCTATTTTCTCGGCTTCTTCTTTGGTGAGTTCGTTTCTAGACTCGCCCATTGCTTCAGAAAGGGCTTTTTGGTCGTCCTTGTCGAGGTGAGAATCTACCTCCACAATTCGACAACCATTCGCTTCTAAATCTGCCAAGATAGTTTTTCGGTACTGATGGAAGCCAGCGTTATTACGACAAGCCATCTTCAACCAAATTTCTAAGGCGATCGCATTACTTTGAACGCTGCCCTCTGCATCGACTGTAACTCCAGAATTTAGCAGGCAATTAAAGTTAGCTTGAGCTTTTTTCAGTTCCCCGTTACGCAGTGCCATCGGAGATACTGACCCATTACCGACAAAGCTTGTAGGCAAAGCCCGTTCAGGCATACAGATATGCCGAGGAACTTTAGTGTCTCTAACCCTGGCGCAAACTTGACGGACATTGTTTGTCGGGACAACTCCAGGGCAGAAAATCCAAACCCCTGCAAAGTGATTATGAAGATCGATGGATACGCCGCTCTCAATCACGGGACTAGAGATGACTAGATCCCACTGAGGCAGAAGTTCATTCAAACTGTCAATGCACCCGTAGGCGGGATGGTTAGGGTCTGCCACAGAATAACTGTCAATGACAAGAATCTTTTTATCGGGAAATTGTTTTTTCAAAGCCTTATGGAGGTTTTGAGTCCCCCACTTGCTCGTAGTCTTCTGACCGCCAGTAAAAAGGATATGATTACCGCCACTTGCTAGGCTTACGCATAAGCTGGCGTAGAGATCCTCAAAACGTTGATGGTTCAAAAACTCTGTGCCAGCTTCGCTTTTATGATCGCCCAAAACCAAATAGGGCTGTAAGCTGCTTTGCCCTCCTATGTCCTTAACAAAAGCAATGCTTAAATCGCTTAAGTCCGCATCCGCCAGGACAACTCGACCATTTGAATCAGGATCGAGCGCCCCAATGAATAAGTCCTCAAGCTCAGACAGGATAGATCCACGTTTGACACAGGTAGAGCTATTGAGCGTGTGCCAGATTACTGACTCGCATTCATCAATAATTATTAAGGCATCCTCCCAGTTTTTCCCCTGGAATTTAGCTTCGCTTTGGGGATGGCAGGAATCAACGCATAGGGAGAACCCGTAAAGCTTCCCCTCTGGGGTCTGGTTGACTTCAGTTTTATAGGGCAGATTCCACCGCCGCGCCAGTTCTCGACCTAATTGTTCCCTGTAAGTCAACACAATTACAGGCTGCTGTTTCTCGTAGGCTTCCTGGCATAGTTGAGCGATCGCCTCTGTCTTACCGCTACCCTTGGGCGCTTTAATTGCCACCAACTTAGCTGAAGAAGGGACATCAATATTGCCTAAGTATTTGGTTGAAATAACTTTGTTAGGTTCATAGGTTAATTGCTTAAATAAGCTACTTTGCCACAAAACCAGAGGTAAGGCATCATCGTAAAGTTTTTCAAATGCCCTTACGCCCCGCGCCAGGATAAAGTCATCAACGCCCTTTTCTGAGCCAGGGAGAGTAATTATATCAACATCGCAACCTTCAACCTGAAATAACCGCCCTAGTTGGCTGGTGGCAATATTAACGTTGTGGATAGTCTGCTCTTTGATGTCATGGTCGAAGCAGATATGAATGGGTCGCTCTTTTTGAGTGATCACCTTTAAGTCTGGAATTAAGTAGGGGTCGATTTTATTGCCTTGGGCATCCTTGCTGCGGTAGCCGCCATAAATTCCAGGCAAGGCGATCGCAACAAATCCAGCAGAAAGCAAACAGGCAGCTTTTTTTGCGCCTTCACAAAGAGTTATGGGGATTTTTGGATTATTTAATACCCACGCCCAGAATCCCAGCGCCTCACCGTTGGTATCAATAACAATGTTTTCTGGCAAAGCTAATTTGTAGCGTTTAGCAATTTTTCGCCAGACTGAAAGCGGGACTCGAAGGAAAAACGTCCGTGTCCCAATTTGGGCAGGGTGTTCATATTTAATAAATTTCCCTGGTTTTTGATAATCTTCTTTAGGGCGATCGGGCTTGAAACATCCCCAATCCATAGGCTGCCAGTTGTCCTGGGAATCAATACCGTTGCACAACCAGCCGCCAGATTCGCAGTGAGAGTATCTGTTTAACCACTTTGAAGCCAAACGCCCCGTATTAAGACGTTCTAGCGTTGGTGCGTAACAGAGATATTGATAAATAGCTGAACCTTCAATACTGCTGAAGTTCAACCGAGCGATGTCCTCGTCAATGCAGCTATTGAGTAATTCTTGTTGATGTTTTTGGGTAAGCATTAAGACTCACCCCCAACTACCTCAAATTCTTGCTGGACATACCACAACCACAAATCAATCTGCTTGCTGGCTTCGGGTGTCCAAGGCTCGTCGAGTAACTTGTCCAGATGTTCCGGCAATACGGGGCTGGCTTCCGGTTGTGTCCTGTCTGGTTGCTGTGAGGCTCGTAATAAAGATTTGATTTGAGCAGAGTTTCGCAGTACAATTCTATTAAGATTTTTTGTCTGCGTCTCTGCCCCCAATGCTTCTGGGGGCTTTGGCATTTTTAGACTCCTGAATGTTTGTTTTCAGGCAGTCCCGCTCTATCTATTTATTTCTTGATGAATGACTGCTAAGTTTGAAGTAAGTTTTTTTCTTGGTAGTAAAAGCGGTTTAATGAGACAGAGTGAGTCAAGTCGGCGCGGTTTCTTAGCAGTTAGAGCTAGCAGTCGTTGCAGTGGCAGTCATTCACGAAGTTTTTTAATAAATAGGCTGGACTACCAATTTTCTTAATTTGACTCAATTGAATTATTCGACATTGTGCGCGATGATCGCATAGGTCGGGATACTTTGGCAGCGTCCCTGGCTTTTGTGCGCCGTACCGAACGAGGTTCGATTTGCGGTGGCGTAGGACGTGCGATCGCGGTATCGAGCGTTTTGATTTGGGCTAAGAAGCTTGGCATGGCTAAGAAGTATTTTTGACTTAAATTAATCTCAGCACAGGTATTAGACAATAGCTATAAGTCAAAACAACCAATGACCAAATCCGGATAACTTAATCAGTTTTTTTAACGAGTTTCAAAGGTTTCAGGCTCTCTACTTAACATTGCTTAACAAAGCCATTCTTTTCTGTTTTGCGACTGTTGGCGCTTCTAACTCGCTGATATCTCTGGGGAAAATCAAGTGTTTTTTGATCGGAAGATAGGCGCTGTCTTTGCACCCGTGAATTGTCTTTGGCATAATATTCTCCGCTCCTAAAAGTTCTCAGGTATTTTTTGTACCAGCTTGGGTTTCGATGCCCTTGCACGTAATATTTATTTTGCTGTGAAAGTTTAAGCGTTGTTATACGTAGCGCAATGTAAGGATAGACCCGGGCAACTGGCTCGTCCCCAGGAAAGAATACTTTGAGTTTCTCAGGTCGATTAATTAGAGCATTTATAAAGTCAATATTTCCTTGAGTACGTTTTGTCTTCCCTATATTGCTTCCACCTGGAAGCAAATTTTTATCTTTCAAGTCTTCAAAACAGGATTGAATCATGCAGCAAAACAGAAGCTGGGCTGGAGAAAAAGCTTTAGCCCACTGGCATTGCTCATTTCTCCTAGCATATATCTCTTGAATTAAGCAATATAAGTCCTGAAAATACCTGGCTCTACGATCATGTTCTTGGTAGCGCACACGGCTTATTTCTAATAAAACATCTGCGTTATGTAATAGATAAAACTCCAGCCATTTAGATGTAACTAAATAACTCTCTTTTAATTTTTGAGCGACAGCTTCTGTACACGTAATACCACAATCCTGTAATACCAGAAAAGGAAGTTCTGCAAAAGCTTTCACATATCCAGTTATTTCTCTAGTTCGAGCTTCCAAACCTGTTTCAGCAACGACTTGGCTATCAGTGAAATTAGCCCAGATATTGCCATCGGAGCGACGATAAAATAAGTATTTGTCAGCAGTTTTTTCCCAAGCTTCTTTTGCTGACTCAGAGAAGCAGTAATACTGAGGAACCAAGGAAGTATTGCTGGTACTTCCCAGCATATAGCTTGGATCTGCAATGATTTTGATGCTATAAATACTTTGTTTCACACTTAATAATCCTTTCAACGCAGTTGGACATCAACAATCTAATAATGAGTTGAGCTATGATGCAGTCGCGCATCTTTCTAAAAGTTGTTTTTTGATGTTTATCATTAGTTCTAATAGTAAACTAGCGCCTATAGATTTAACATTTTATCTTTAATTCTATAGGCTATTTTTTATTAAAACGGACAATCAACAGAGATGAGATCGCAAGCGTAACTATTGCTATTTCGTGGAATAGATTTAATACTACAAATGCCATTATTTAAGTGTTGGCATTGATGGCAAACTAAGGGATATTCTTGAACTTCAGTATTAATTACTGGGAGCATTACCTCACGTCTGGGATAGTCCCGCATCCCCTGAACATAGCCCTGGAGGTAACATATTTCGCTCAACTGGGGAAAGCGACCGTCCGTTGCGTCCGTGATCCCAGAAAGGTATATTTCCTCAATGGCTGCGTACTGCTCTAAGCGTTGGTCTTGATCTCGATCTAATAGATGTGTCATTATTTGTTTACCTGACGATTTTGGGTACGGGCGATCGCTTTGTTTTCCAGACGTGGGCGATCGCTCTTTTAAAACTTGTACTCCCTAACATTAACGTGTTTACACGTTAAAAGCAAGTAGGCTAGAATCTTTGTATTTGGCGTGTTAACATGAAGGCATGAAGAAACTGCACTTTGACGACCAAGGCAACTTTAGTTCGCCCAATCCTGAACCACTGGAGCGAAAAGTAATCGCTGTGCGGTTGCCTGTGAGTGTAGGTCCTGTTGTTAGAAAGTTGGCAGGTAATGACCTCAGTGCATGGGTGCGACAGGCGATCGCAGAGAAGCTAGAGCGAGAACAGCAGCAGGATATGTCTGCTTAAAGCTATGGAATTTCACGAGCTACAGCAGATTGTTGAAAGTAATTCTAGGTCGATTCAATCGTTAGCAGACAGAATATCTGAACTGACGCACGACATTGAAGACTTGAAAGATTTATCGCGCGAAGCAATAGAAGAAAGAGCAGAAATTTTGACGCGCCACTTTAGGAATTGCTAATCTGCTCTCGTCTTTAGATGAAGACAGACCAACGATACTACGGAAACTAAATACTATTGAAAGCAAGGTAGACCAGATTTTAGGGCAGCGCTCGAACAGTTGAAGCGGGTTCTTAAAAATGGGAGGTTAGCTAATGACGAGCTTCTTTGAATCAATGTCAGACCCTAAGTTAAAACAATACTTTTTTCAGCATCGGTACAGTTAATACTTAGTTATACAGATTCTCAAGTAGAGCCTTATTCGCAAATGGGTAAATACTACAAAGATGAGCGCATACAACTGGGTAGAAATTAAGTAATTCCACTGTTGGCTAAGTCTGTTTAAAGAAGCAGTTTAGATACATAAACGGAAATTAATTAAAGGCAATCAATTGAAAGTCATCAAACTAGCAACAGCTTTATTAATTGGTTGTAGTGCATTTAATCCATTAGTTGCACAGAGCAAACCAGATCCTAATCACCATGCTACAAATCAAGACGTGGTAGATATGTCTAATAAAATTCGTGGATTGTGTTCTGGTCAGTTGTCAATACGCCCCGGACTCCCTCTTGATATAGTTAATACTTGCGCTGAGAAAGGAGTCTACGTCGATGGAACAACTTTAAACTATGGGACTAAGCTCTTACTTAAAGAAACATCAGATAATGCTAATGATTTACGTAAAAAATGCACAAAGTTATCTGAAGGGATGGGATCGACAAATCCGGTAATTATTTTTGCGTGTGCTTGTGTTGGTGTTGGAGTTGATGCAACAAATCTAGATTAATTCAAGGATGATCTAAATGTACTATTGGGACGACAATCGCGCCCCCTACAAGCCCGACGGCAACTGGGAATCAGAACGCAAAAGATATGGCTCTCACATCATTCGAGCCTTACATAATCACTGAAACCGCCTCAAATCTAAACTTTTCTCTAAAAAGTTCCGACTTCAGCTATCTCGGCTCAACCCCTAATAATCAGCCTCTATGAACCTTAGCAAGTGAATTTATAATTTATCCAATTGCTTTCTCAACTGTTCTAATTCCGCATCGACAGCTTGATTAGAATTTGTTCTAGCTGATTGCTCTAATGCTTGTGGTAGTTGTGGCTGACTTGGAGTGGTAGCCACCAGCAATATTTGTGCTTTCAAATCTGCCAGTTCATCATCTATATCATCAATATCAAAGCTCGTTAACGCACTTAATAAATCTGTAGTAACTGGTTCAATATTCTCAGCAGAAGAAGTTATCTCTAGCAAAGCTCTCACACCTTCTAAAGCAGTTGAGTTTTGCTTGAGGCAGTGTCCAGTAGCTGCTTGCTGATTTATTAGTTGAGCTTTCATAGCTTCAAGCTCACGCTCAACTTTACGCAGTCGATTTTCTAAATCAGTAGCAGGCAAATTAGTCATTACTTGAGTAAAGGTTTTGATCGGCTTTAACTCTTTTTGAGGGAAGTCAAAGCTATTAATTAAGGTTGGGGAGTGGAGGGCTATGTTATGTTTGAGAGTATCTAATCTTTGTACCTGCTCATCTAGCATCACTTTCAAATTAGCCGCTTGTTTTACATAAGTATTTTTACGGAATTCTGCTTCTTTAAGTAAATCCTCGCGTCCTTCCTTGAGACATCTTTGATAAAGGTTTTTCCACTTATCCGCTAAAGCTTGAGCTTTTTCGTATTCTTGTTGAGCAACTGTGTGGGCGTATATATTGGCAGTCAGGGCTGATTTCAAGTGACTATAGTCCATGCCTGGGTATTTTCTCTTTCTAATTACTCATTTGGCTTAGTATTCCCTGTATTACCTCAATTCTCACAAAATTCAGCAATAGAGTTGCCTAAGTATCTGGTAACTCAGACCTAAAGGCGAAGTGGCACTAAATTACTCGTATCTCGGCTCAACCCCTCTTTGTCCCCCATCGGGCAACGTTTAAAGGCAACCAATGGTCGTCTTTTAGGGCAATGCAATCGCACCTTGAAAGTGTATATCAAGCGTATAACAGTATAGTGTTGTGTGTCTTAGCTAGTTCTAGCAAACTTGTATACAGATTGTTATACGTGCCGCTATACTGTATAGAATAGTGTATATAATTTGTATAGCAATGAGTAAGAGTCAAATAAACTTTCGACTGCCAGATACCCTGATCGCTGCCCTTAAAGACCAGGCTCAATTAGAGGGTATCACCTCAACTGAGTTAGCCATCCGCCTGTTAGAGCAGAGTTTGGGGTTGCCATCGTCAGATTACGTTATTGATGACTCTCGTATAGAGGAGCGTATAGAACAACGTATAGCACCCCTTAGAGAACAGGTCAGTCAATTAAATCAATGTATAGAACTGCGTATAGCAACTGTTATACAGAAGGAGATAGCCCCGTTATTGGGGGAATTGAGCGCTTGAGAGACAAAGCGAAATCTCTCAGGCAAGAGCCGCCGCGCATTCACGGGGTGCAGGATAGCGAAGTTACAGACCATCACGCCGCGCCCGACAATGGCGAGGAAACGCGCTCGCGCAAAGAACTGGGCAAACTATTTAATGTCAGCCACGAGGCGATCCGAATTTGGGAAGAAAGCGGAAAACTCCGCATTTTGGGATGGCAGCGAATACCACTTATTAAAAGTCCAGTAAAGTACAGCCGTACTAGCTAGCTTCCGCTCTGGCTTAATTACTCGCAGCAAGGAGCTAGACCCAGACGGACTAGCGTGGGAGCTTCGAGGAAATAAATATTACCCGATGCTACAAAGTCAGCCGCCCTAGTCCTCCTTTTTCCTCCTTTTCCCTCTTTTTTCTGCCATGAGATTCTGTTCTGATTAATAGAGAGCGACGGACAAGCAGGTGTTATGCCTGTACACATTTTCAACGGACGTTTTGCACCCTACCCAACCAATCGCCCCAGCCCCGCCAGTTTCCGCTCAAGACTCGTCACCCTATCTTCTAAGGAAGCGATCGCACCCTTAACGGCGGTGGGGTCAGTTTTACCTAAATACTGGGCGATCGCATCTCTGACTATCTCCGCTTCCTTCCGTCCAGAGGCGGCGGCTAGAGCGATAATTTGTTGCTGCCAGTCTTGGGGAACCCGCGCCCCGACCATCGGTGACTCTGCCATCTCTGCCTACGCCTGCTATCAGTGTTAATTCAAGGGTAGATGATTATAGCTGTAGTCGGTGATAGCAGCGATATCATAAGCAGAAACTATAGAAAACGGCTAGAACCCCTACTCTGTCGTGGAATGGGTAGCAGATGATTAATAAGTAAAAGTTAAGTGGGGT
>QQTW01001179.1_pt1 | contig 17936 bp, 16 predicted proteins | sample 1904831 | NCBI WGS metagenome assembly QQTW01 (sample SAMN09435610, study PRJNA476489) | Subsurface metagenome, whole genome shotgun sequencing project. | reverse complement strand
ATCAACTTTCGCGGCCACTTCCTACCCGAAGCTGCAACTATCTGTTGCGAGAGCTCTCCTCTAAGGGAACTACCTTCAGTTCGAACCAGCTGACCAGCCAACGAGGTGGTTTGATGATCCTGGCGGGCTTCACGTCGTTTGGTGGCATGCTCCACAAACCGGCAAATTTTTGTTCAAGGAATCATTAGACATTCCAAATATCTTGCTTAATACCCCTAAGCCGTCGCTACTATCGATTGAGGCTGTTGGTATTAGGGAAGGTGTGCGTCGTTCGTTCGCCGCTTCAGAATTCTCGCTATGGATAAAGAGGCATCCTTTGCAGGAGGTGTACATAGCAAATTCGAATGGCAACAAGTCGAACTACTGTCGAGGCGAATGGGACGGAATGGTAAGTAAGGCAAAGTACCTCTACGAACGGTTTGAGTACTAACGTAACACTACAGGGCCAATAACAGCCCGGGCTGCGAACCCTAGACTCGGTAAGCCAACATGTTCTGGTCCCAATCATGTGTGTATTATTGGCTGCTGACATTGACCGGTTGCCTAGCTCCAAGTGTCCCAACCTCTACTGGAAATCCATTTCGATATTTGGCGGATGTTGAGGATGAGGAAGGTAAGGATACGAACTACAAGGGCTGTTCATAGCATCTTTCGATCGAGGAATTGGACTCCGTGCCTGAACTTTTATCTCCATTTCAACCTCTCCTAACCTCTCCTTTCATGGCACTTGCCCTAGGACCTACTGTCTCGCATAAGCCGCTTGATTTAGCAACCGCTTGTTTCGAGAAATCCCTACTATCAATCCTTGCTGGGGATTCACTATACTAAAGTTGTGTTACTCAACCAGCCTTGAGAGACTCATCCTCTACCTTTACTCCCCTTTCTTCTTTCTCATGTCGTCGTATCATGCCCAGCATGCTGACTCAACCCAATCGTGCACCTCTAGAGGAGCTGAATACGACTCTTGAAGAACGCTGGACCAAAAAGGCACCAACTCAAGTTCCGAACGAACACCCAGCGCTACCCTCTAGACCAAGATTGACCCTCAATCACAACATTCGGACTTACGTTCGAGAAGCAAGCGAATCGGTCAATTCTGGGTCATGGCTTTCACGACGGGAGATACCAACCTCGGGAGAACTACTTGGCGATATTAATGCGGACGGCGGCGAAAACGGCGATGGCGATGACGATGAACTTGAGGTTCCGGTGAACCTGATACGAGGTCCTTGGGCCTCGAAAGAGGACTACCTCAGTGCCCACTATGAGCTACTCAGAGAAGATGCAGTAGCACCATTAAGGGATGCAGTGGCGGAAGTGAAAGAGCTTCCTACAATGATGGATAATCAAAACATTTGCATATACGAGAACGTGGGTTTCTTTGTGTACAGGGCCTGCGTCCGTCCGCTCACTCACAATCAATTAGGTTCACATCAAGGGCATGACTTTTACCCACCAAGGAGTTGCGGCTAAGATTACCTTCTCATTGCGTCGAGCTGGAAAAAAAATCATATGGGAGCAATCCAAACGCCTCATCAGCGGCAGTATGGTCGCACTTACTCCGGCGCGAGACTTGTTCCAGCAGGTAGGCAAGGTCGCTATTGTTGCGGCAAGACCACTGGCAGGGGTACAGCAGAGTCCGGCCGAGATAGACCTGTACTTTGCCAGTGTCGAAGAAATCGAGGTAGACCCACAGGTAGAGTGGATTATGGTGGAAGCTAGAACTGGGTATTTCGAAGCGTACCGACATACGCTGTTAGCCTTGCAAAAGCTTATGAGAGAAAAGTAAGTGAGCCATTCGAGTTTCCCAAGTGTCGCCCCAAGGGGGAGATCAAGATCGAGGTTAAAGTCATCCTCGAGATACCTACCGTTCTACCAGTCCTCAGTTTCTAGCTTCTGCTTCTGAGACTAGCTTGTACGCTTGCGGGTTACTGTATCTGTATTGACTGTCACCTGAACAATAGAAACCTGACTTTGATGTAGATTCCCATTGTCAGAGCACCTCGTGAATATCCAGGCAAATGTTGGAGCTCCAGCTTACGTCGAAGCGAATCCGCACGCTGATCTGTCCTCTATATTCGCAACACCCAGCAACGACTCCATGGAAAACGTGGATGTCCTGAATAATTGGCCGAAACATCCGAACACAGAGCTGGACAAGTCACAATTGTCAGCGCTCCAGAGGATACTCACAAAGCGCCTAGCCATTGTGCAAGGTCCTCCAGGTACTGGGAAGACTCACGTCTCTGTAATAGCGCTCAAGGCGCTTCTACAGAGTATGATACCGGGCGATCCACCAATCGTCATCACTGCACAGACAAACCATGCCTTGGACCAGCTTCTTCGTCACGTTGCCGTCTTTGAACCTGACTTTATTCGATTAGGTGGACGTACCGCCGACCTGGACATCAGGAAGAGGACGCTTTATGAAGTTCGCAGTGCATGTTCAACGCCGAATATATCCGGAGGAATGAAGGGACCAGCTTTGAAAAGATGTAAGGATATAATTGAGCATCTGATGACATTACTTGGTCCCTTGACCATGGACAAGGAACCCCTGCCAGCAACCCTTTTCCTCAAATTGGGTCTTCTTAATCAAGCACAAGTGAACTCGCTTGAGAAAGGCGCTCAAGAATGGGTCAGAATTGAGCAATATGACCACATCACAGGCGATATAGCAGCCTGGCTGGGCGACCAACGTATGCGAGTCGACCGCAAGTACCAGCCGGAGGACTTTGGGTATGAGGTGGAGGAGGCGGACTTGGAATTCGAACAGTTGAAAGAGCTGGAAGCTGAAGCCAAAGGTGCCGATGAGGGTGATGACTTTGATACGTTGAGAGGCCCTTACGTTGCACTGGTCGAGCCCTTCACTGGCCGATCCAATCGAGTTCTGACGAAGCAGGTAGAGATGCTTTTAAAGACCCAAGATCTATGGAAAATCCCGGAAGCCTCCCGTGGCGCCATATACAGTTACTTGCAGAGAAAAGCGAAAGAAGCTATCCTGAAAGCATTCCGACAAGAAGCCCTGACCTACGCCCGGGTGTTGAGGGACTTGAAGATTGGCAAATGGGAGGTTGATGCCTTAATCTTACAGCCTGCCAAGGTGATTGGCATGACGACTACTGGCTTTAGCAAATACCGTGGTCTTGTGGCAAGTCTGAAGCCACGTGTTGTAATGATTGAGGAAGCTGCAGAGACTCTTGAAGGTCTTGTGATGGCTGCTTGTGTTGAGTCTCTGGAGCAACTTATCCTCGTTGGCGACCACAAACAACTGCGTGGACACTGTTCAGTAACAGAGCTTGAGGGCGAGCCTTACAACCTTGGGGTCTCTATGTTCGAAAGATTGGTCTCTAACGGTGTTGAATTCTCAATGTTAATGAGACAGCGCAGAATGATACCGGAAGTTCGACGAATCTTAGAGCCAATTTATGAGGGTCTGGAAGATCACCCGTCTGTCCTTGAGCGATCACCAGTCCCGGGTATGGGTGGAGTCAATTCATTTTTCTTTTCCCACAAATGGTCAGAATCAAACGATAGTTACACGTCGAAATGCAACCAAGACGAAGCTGATATGGTAGTTGGTTTCTTTGACTATCTCATACGCAACGGCATGGAGGCAAAAGACATCACTGTTCTGACGTTCTACAACGGTCAACGCAAGTTGATATTGAGGGGTCTGAAAGGCCATCCAACCCTACAAGGTTGCTACTTTAATGTGGTCACTGTAGACTCCTATCAAGGGGAGGAGAATGGCATCGTCTTACTCTCGCTTGTGCGCAGCAACGATCGCCAGAACATTGGCTTCCTGTCAATTGAAAATCGGGTCTGTGTTGCTCTGTCACGATCTCAGCGCGGCTTCTACATGTTTGGAAACGCGATCAACCTCTGCCGTGCAAGCATGCTTTGGTGGTCTGTTATTCAGATTATGGCGAAAGAACCAAGACGTGTAGGATTTGCCCTCCCATTGACATGCACCAACCATGGCAGAAAGAGTTGGGTTCGAGGTGAGACAACGACCAAAACACCGCCAGTAACTCACTAACGTGAAAGCTAGATCCTATAGACTGGGCCACGTTGAACGGTGGGTGCGAGCGCCTTTGCAATAGAACATTACGCTGTGGACACATTTGCCAACTGAGGTGCCATCCGTAAGTCCCCATTAGATCATAATCGCTTTAACACAGTAACTTACCTATCCGCCAGCTTCTCTGATGACCTGGTCAATTGTCGCATGCCATGCGAGCGAGCCCTACCATGCGGTCACAAATGCCTCGAAGTGTGCTACGTACAACCGTGTCGCTGTGCTTGCACCAAAGGCAAAGGAAGAGCGCTCGAGGTCTCCCCCGATCACTCGCCACCGCGTATTCCGAAGCTTGTAGAGGCGTTCGAAACGTACGTCAAAGGCGGACATGTCGAAGACGATGCCAAAATCGATGCTGCTGCCGCGGAACACAATGCATTGAAGCTACAGCAGAAGGCAGACGATACCATGGCCAAGACCTTGTTCGGTGGCGACGGGGCATGGTCGTCCTGGAGCGGTAGCGTAGATAAGAGCGAGACTGGCCAGTTGGTGGACATAGCGTCGGACAGCCATAAAAATGGCGATGGATTGTTCAGAGGTAGATGGGTGGAAATGTTCGAAAGCGGTTACTCCGGGTTGGACATGAATGATAACGTTCGCATTGGTCGCAGCTTGCTCGACTAAGTTGAGTTTTCGCCGTGGCTTGAGTGTCCATAGAGCGCATGAAGCTTAGCAATTTCAGGTTCTAGCATAGTTCATACAAGCATGAGCATATTTGCCAAGTCGACGTGGACTGTTGCTTAGTCCTGCTTCGTCTGTTAAGTTCTTATGGGTGGAGACCTATAAAGAACAGATATTCTCAGGAGCCTCTCGCTCGACTGTTGTGTCGCATCGCAGCCATATGTACACCGAAATAGCGCGTCCTTTATCCTGGCATATCTTGCTCTTGCCAGTATATCCTCATGTCGTAGAAGACTGTCTCATCGGCCTCAAACGCCGGAAATGCCATGGACGATCGTCCCTTCAGAAAGCCCTTTCCAACATCTATCATTGCTTGCGGTGTTTCTAGAGCCCTATATTTAAGAACCTAAGCATCAGCTAGTCACTCCGATCACCCTCTTACCTTCTTACAGTCACAGCACAGAGGTAGAATCAATGCAATCAACAAAGAAAGCGAAGCCTACACTCACCCAGATATCAACTTCTCCACGTCGTTCCCGACAACGATTCCATGCCCTCGATGCGGCCCCCCATCTCCGTCTTCCCTGTCGTCAATTGCAGGTTCCAGCCGCTCTAAACTCTCCAGATATACTCCCCTTGCGCAATGTGGCGCGAAAATAATCGTACCAGGCCCGACCTCTGCCAGCGCACTCGGGGGCTGCAATACTTTGACGTTATGCGCGGCCAGGAAGGCGGTGTCTGTGGGTGTGAAGGCCGGGTCTTGAGCGTAGATGGGGATTGGCGGACGCACGGAGGTGAAAGGCGACGTTGTGTCTGGGAATGGGTAGCTGTTAGCGGAGAGGAACTGAAGGCGGAGGAAGCCATGGAAAGGAGAGAGGAAAGAAAGACACATACGCAGAGCCTCCAACATCCCCTCTAAAGCTACCAATTGCAGCATACTCCTCCTCCGCCTCGCTCCATCTTCCGAACTCAGACTGCCCAGACCGAGACACACACAGTTTTCCACCCCTCTAACATCACCTCGCTCCAATGGCTGATGTAAAATATCTGCTAGTTTTGCGGCACAACTCGATGTGCGCCACTTTTCTCTCGTGCTAGTGTAGAGGGCGTCCAACGACGCGAGGGGAATCCCATCGTCGGTAGGGGTTGAGAGCGTGGAAGATAGAGCGAGTGGGGATTTAGAGCCACGGTGGATCGTCGTCCAGCCGTCGGAGGTGATCGTTACTTGGCGCTTCTGGGCGAGGCGGTCCTGGTTGCGCGTACGGGGGCGGTGGGAGGTGTGGGGCATTTTGAAGGTATGGGATCAGCGATTGCAGATCCTGATGCGAAAAGGGTAGTGGGCTGAAGTGCACTGGTGGGACGGCACGGTGGGGTCGGGGCGGAGGACATGCATGGTTGACATGTTGGCAGGATTTGCGTCTCCTCTCAATGCTGAGACTAATTCAACATGTACTCAGAGTACTTGCTGTCAGAGTCGATCCACGATCACGGCCATCAGTCGCAAACCATTCCGATCAAAATGGTTTACTATCAAATCACCAGGCGCTGAGGGATCATGCAAGACTACAATCTAAGCGCTTGGGACCTGAGAAACGGTCCTCCTCCCTGGGATCAACGACTACGAGTACAGTACCTTACTGATGCTCTCGGTCGGTAGATTTGTTAATTATGTTGCTGTGCCACATGGAAACTTATGTTGAAACATGAGGCTGAGGTGTTTTTGATGTCTCTGTCAGCAAGCTGAAAAAGTACCTTAGTTTCTTACGATGTTTTTTGTTCATTTGTAAGGTAGTTTCTAGTTTCTAGTTTTTCTCGTTTCTCGTTTTGACTCGAGCGGATACCTACGCTCCGTACCTTACTTTGCACTATGTACCGCCACGGCAGGGTCACGGGCTCGCTTTCGATAAACATGGATTATTCAGCAATGGTAGTGATGGATTGCATTTGTTCTGTACGGTACTGTTGCTGACAGGAGCCACCTTTCACTATCGTTCTTTAAATATGAGTATGTTATATATTATTGCGAGCGAGTTTGGCCAGACTTCTTTCGCCCCCAATCAATCAATCAATTAAGTGGACGCTCGAGTTAAGCGCCCTCTCCGAAGCCACTAACCTTATGGCCTTTCCGAGCCCGAGGCCTTTACCTTAGTTAGCGTATCCGTCTGGTTCGCTGTACCTTAGCTTACCACTTACCACCCCCATCCCACCCCATCACCTCTCTTGCAACGTCCCGTCTCCTGATTCGTTGATCATTGTCGAATCGATACGTGCCATGCAGCCGCCGGGGACCAGTCGAGTTCTTTCCTACCCTTCGACAGCGGTTGCAAGCTGCACTCGACTGGGTGGAAGCTGCAGTCTAGCACCAACATCTTAAGATGCTGGACTTTGACTTTTGAAATCGACCAAGCAGCCCTGTCGGGTGGTACTGCAGGTCGCACTGCATCCCTCCGTTTCGGCGCTTGGGGCCCCGTCCCTTAAGGGCTGTATCGCCCAGGCTCAGAGAGAGATGGGTTGACTTTTCGATCACTCCACCTTTACAACGACGTTATCGATTTCGGCGACAGCAACGTTCGCTTTGGTACGCCTGTGACAGGAAGAGCAACACGACAGTACTGGTGGATATACATATTGGAGTTTGGTTCTGCAGAGCGAAAGGAGGAATAGCTTCACAATGTGGTCGAGAACATTACCGTCGCCGTCGCTTGTCGCAATAACCACCCTACTTACTACCTACATCTCCCTCGTCACTGCACATACCATTATCACATACCCAGGCTATCGAGGAAACAATTTGATCAAGAATGGAACCACACTTGAATCGGAGGGACTGGGCGAGGGACCAAACAACACTTTTCCATACGGCATGCAGTGGATGTATCCTTGTGAGTCTCTTCTCCCAGAGTGTCAGGTCAACGCAAAGAATCTTTCACTGACAATAACATCAAGGTGGTGGAATGCCAACTTCAACGAACCGGACCCTCTGGCCCATCAACGGTGGTGCCATTGCCATTCAACCTGGTTGGGATTCCGGCCACTTGACCGCTTTCTTCTACATCAACATGGGCTTCGGCACCGTCCCGCCCAATATGTCATTTCCCATGGTTCCAGCTTTGCAGATCGGAGGACCATCTAAGAGCCAATACCCGGGCACATTCTGTCTACCCCAAGTGCCGCTGCCAGTCAATGCGAGCGTCCAGGTTGGCGATAACGCGACGATTCAAGTCATCGAAACTGGCATTCATGGTGCTTCTCTCTATAACGTACGTTCACCATCCATCCGTCTGGTTAAGCCTAGATCATCTTCGCAAACTGGTGTGGGATCCTATGCTGACAGATTTGACAGTGTGCGGACATCACCTTCGCAGAACCCGAAGATGTGCCAGAAGTCAACTCCACAAATTGTTTCAACTCCAGCGACATCTCCTTCCAACTCGTCTTTACCACCACCAGCCTCTCCGCCGCCCCGTCCATGTCATCACCAGCATCGTACCTCGCCTTCGCACCGTTGCTACTGGCTGGAGTTTTCGCTCTTCTGATATAAGCCTTCGCATTGGGAAATTGTTTCGGATCAGCTCTCCTTACGTCATGATTTTTGTTTCGTTTCGCATCCCGGACTTTTCGAACGCTCAGACTGTGTCGGCTTGGTAGCAGAAATACGATACATTCCGTGGTGCTGCCGTATCCACTGGACATTGTCATCCTACTATCACCCTCACCATATCCAAGCCTTCAAGTACTGTACAAAAAAACCTCACCATCGCCATCGCATCACCCGATCGATCCAACTTAGGATTCGGAATTCAGCACTTATGATTGGAACATATGCTCACTACCCACCCGCATCAACGGTTTTCCTTTACGTGTGGGTTATGGTGTTTCCCGGCGTACGAAATACCAGTGGTCGCGGGCTATTCGGTCCCCTTGCCTCGGAAGCGTTGGGTTACGTACCAAGTTGTATCACGTCAATCCAAACCAGATCGATTCTATCGACATCTCTGTCTGTGTCTCTGTCTTTCGAGATTTAGGTGACTCTAATTAGAAATGCAAAGATTGAAATCAATAGACTACCGAACCGGCAGAGCCTTGCGTGCTATGCCATGCTTTGCTATGCCGTGCCATTCTATGCTGCAGAAGAAGGCAGAGACATGCAATGGTTGTCAGGCTTTCCATTGCTAGGAAGTAGATTACTAATTTACTGGATCGAATTGTACAAGGCAGCGTCATGTTCTCAGATCGTGTTGAGTCTAGAAGATATCACGAATTCTTTGATTTACGTATCAAAAAGAGAGCGCGCCATGCCCTATCTGACATATCGGACTATCCCGCCATATGTATGATAATAAAGGCAAACAGCAACATCCGAAAGCAACAAGCTCACCGTGGAAAATTCATCACGCTATCCCACCAGGCTAAGTGCAAATTGCTAACATCGTTCTTCAACCCTTTGCACCATGGTGACACCTGTACTCCACGCTTAAATGACGTCAATCGAACGGCTGGTCATTGATTCACTTTGTCACATTCCTCCTTTCTCGAGCTTGCTGATCATTCTCCTTCCTGGCGGCGCCCCTCTCTTTCGGTGTCGGTTAACAACGACTTGCACTCCGTCTTCCGCGGTCGAGGGCCGAGGAAGGCATACGCAACCAACGCAGTGACGAGTGCGAGTGCGGCTAGCACACCATTAGCGTCATCCGAGTCTACTTCAAACAGAACGGGACTTCCTGGCTGCTGCAAGCACAGCGGTGCCCAACGGTAGCCAACATACCTAGGACCATTGTCATGGTGCGATAACCTGCCGTATTGGTTAGCAAACCGGCCAGTTCGGGTCCTACGAGCATGCCAATAGTATATGACACTCCCTGGATGGAATATAGACGAGAATATCCTCCATTTGGACCAAAGATGCCGGGATCTTCTTTTTCGAGAGCTTCAACGACCACTTGCCATCCTTAGCCTTGTTCGGTACATTGAATTCTGTAGATCAACTTACAAGCACACTCTACAGCCCCAGTTGCATTTACGAGATTATTGGCAATCCCAATACAAGCCAGAGCTGTGATGTAGATTGCTTTTCCGGACGTGCCAGATGCCCACTCATATTCAGCTTCACCTGGCAAACCGAGTACGCAGAGTAGCGGGGCAATCAGGAGATAGCCGAAAGTGGTAGGATATCGAACTCCTACACTGAGATTCTTTAGCGTAACGATACCCAAAACTTGATCGAAGAGAATGAGAATCTCACCGATCTCGAAGCCAGCCGCAAATTGGGCCAAATACAGCACCGGGTCCTTGAAGGGCTACGAACATCATCCCTGCAGGAAAGCTACCCCAGCCAAAGATATCTTGAACGTGTAAAGGTATGGTTGCATCATACGCAGAGACCATGACGGCGAAAGTGAAGCTAACAAAAGTCCCCGCTAGGAGGCGTCTCTGCTGAAGCAACAGGAGGTAGAAGCCTAGAGTAGAGACCTCATCGGCAGGCTTTTGTCCATCATCTGACTGTCCCTGGGACGAGATCATTGCTGAGTGCTCAGTTCCCGGTGTAGAGGCCATTAGTGGGGTGTACTCGGTTGCCGGTGTCGGCGATGTGGAATCATTGTCATCTGCATCATCGTCATCTTGATCGACTGGGAGGGAGATGACCGACGCAGCTGGTACAATGGTGATGTCGGATGGCGGAGACCACGACTGAGAAACGTAAGAGCTGGATTGGTATGGTCTTGGTCCGTTCGTTGACAGACCAGGGAACGATATAACACCTGCCTGTAATGGCTGCTCGGCGACGCAGGCAGCGTAATTGCCACTATGTTCGGGTTCAGGTTCGACCTCGGGTTTCCTCGGATGCTCAAGCATAGTAAGTAGCATGACCATATCAATGAGGAGCTGAATGGTCAAAACTGTAAGCGGAGATTGTAAAGTCAAGCACGTCGAGGAAAACTCACGATGCCAATGGCAGTGGACCATGCCACCCAGTATCCAGCAGCCTCTAGAAGCAGGCCACCAAACATTGGTCCCGAGAATTGACCAGCGGTCGTAAATATGGATATTGTGCCCAACGTCTTGCCCATGTTGTCGCCTCCCACAGTATCCGCTAGTGTAGCGGAACCGACAATCCAGATGAGAGAAGCTGCGAACCCTTGTGCAGTACGAGCTAGGTAGAGCATTGGCACTACGCCACGGTCAGTTAGACAGGTTATGCTCTCTTAGAGCAGTTTTATGTGATTACATTGCAGAGTCATAGCCATGAGGATTGTCCCTGATAGAGCGACACACAATCCGAAGAGCAAAAGGGTTTTCCGACGCGGAGTCCGATCCGCTAAGATTCCTATCACCGGAGCCATGAGTATCTGTATACCTGCAAATATACCCAGGAGATTCGAAGTGATGCTTTGGGTTTCCCTCTTCTTCACGCCGATGCGAGTCTGGAGCATATACGGTAAGATTGGAACGATGAATCCATAAAGGAAGAGCTCTGTCAGCAGAAGATGAGTCAGATCATGGCCATTAACGAAAATGAAACGAAAACGAAAACGAAAAACAAAGACACTACGCAGCAAGGTCACGAAGGAAGACAAATGAAGCTATCTAGACACTCACCTGCGAACAGGCCAAGAGTAATGGTCATCATAATGAACAAAGTGGAAGAACGCCATTTTTGCAAGCGATGATAACCATTTCCCCAGTCCATGCTTCCGTCAATGTAATTTTCACAATCCCCAATGGAAATTTGATGAGAGAGAATGGAAGAGTTTGAAGTGAAGTCAAGATAAAGTAGAAAGGTGTCGGTGACTGAGGCGCTTTAGTGCGGGCTTGGCATAGGGTTATCTAAGGTAGGTAGAAAGAACTTCTGACCTCGTGACGGAATTGTTACGATCGTGAGAAACTGGAACAAAAGAATAAGCAAAACAATGCATACCTACTATCCACATCATACCGTAGGTATCCTATTCACTTTATGCACAAAATCATACGACATCGGACAAACAATGCAACAAATGAACTTCCAGGTTTCTCTGCAACGATCAGATAATCTCAGTTCCAATGTCAATGTCAAATGTCAAATGTCAAATGTCAATCTCAATGCAACGATCAATTCTAAACACTTCGCAAAAAGATTAAAATCTCCTCTACCACTCGTCCGGGTTGTTCTTGCTGAACCCAATGGCCCGCATCCTCGATCATTACGGCTCCCTTGTAGTGTGCGCAAACTTCGGACATTTTCTCCATTACACCCGGCTCTTGATAGATGCCCCAGTCTCTGCGACCGGATATGAACACGCAAGGTATCTCAATCTTCTTCCCGGCAAACATGTCGAGCTCTTTCAACCTTTCCGGATTTGTCTGCACCCGGTACCAGTTCAGTCCGCCTTGGAATCCCGTGCGTCCAAATTCCATTGTATATACCCTGAGCGCATCTTCCGGGAACCACCTGGAGCTCCTCTTTTCTATCTCTACTCGATCTTCTTTGGCCATGTCTTTCGCAACTGCCTCGCGCATGCCGGAGTGTAGAGGCATGATGTAATAGAATGGCATCTTGGCAAGTTCTGTAGCTGTCCATGCTTCTAAGGCATGCGGCTCGTTGCCCTTCCAATCCGCGCTCTTCAGATAGAAATATCCTCGAAGAAAGTCGCGTAGGCTCTCTCGAGGATTCCACATCTCTTCGTTTGCTGGTTCTGTTGAGTAATACCACTTGTAATGTTTTCTTGGTTCTGGGAGGTTTGCGAGATCGTTATGTATATCAGAGCTGCGTCCACCATTGTCCCGTGGGTTCCCGTTGATGGTATTGAATGGTAGAGCGGGTGTTCCTTTGAAAGGGTGACTCATGAGGACGACAGCATCGAAAAAGTCGGGTCGTGTCAAGGCACACAGTGAAGCTGTCACCGCCCCAAAATCGTGTCCAACGACGCATTTGACATGCTTGTATCCTAGAGCGTACACAAGTACAATGACATCTCGCACTAAGTTCGTCACTGAAAATGTTCCCAGATCAACCTTGCCATAAGCCCCAGTATCCCAACCAGTCGTTCTGCCATAACCTCGCTGATCGAATGCTACTACATAGAACCCATTATCAGCGAACAGAGGCATTGTTTTGCGCCATGAGTAGGCGAGCTCGGGGAAGCCATGAAGGAGCAGGAGAAGAGGACGGTCCCGTGTCGGCGTGTCACCTGCCTCCAAGACATGGTATGACAGTTCAGAAGCTGGACTTCGAACTTGACGCTCCGCGACGCCAGGCGGTAGTGGCAGTGGAGGTAACAATGTCGCCGTGTCCATTCTGGGCGTTTTCTATCGAGGATCGCACCTATGTAGGTCAATTGAACGGCCAGTACAATGGCTCGGTAGTAAGTTTAAGTATAGTAACAAACGAAGTAATGAAGCATCCGGACTCTAGATGCGCGAAGGAGCTGGAGTAGAAGAAGGGTAGGTAGGTTACACCTACCCCTCTTGTGTCTTAGCTGCGGAAACTATTCCGGGTCATGATGGTAAGGTAAGGTAGGCACAAGCTGTATGACAGCGAATAGTGAGGTACGTGTCCTCAGACATATGAGGTTGAGTGGCAGTGACCACGATTATTGGTATTGGTTGACATTGTCGGCAGCATTGTGGACAATGCCGTGTTGAAATGTATACAGCGTTTCCCGGCGTATTTTAATTACAGCGGGATGACGATGATGATGGACTGACGTCCAATTTTCTCACGATCCCCTGTTTGGATGACTTAGCGTCATATTCCCGGTAACTTGCCTACCTGCCTACCTAGGAGGAGTAAGGTAAGTTAAGCGAACACCAAGTTTATTACCCTTAACTGCAGTGCATCTTGCATCTCTGCTGCCAGCGCCATGCCAGGGAATCAACCGCGTCTCAAGAATACAGTAACTAACTTCTAACTTCCTAAACGCTCCTTACATTAACTTACTTCTTTCCATATCTCTTGCCTTCATCTCTTGCCATCTGGAATCGGCGCGACCAATCACGCCTACCTAATCTTGAGTAATTCTTGAAGCATACTAGGTAGCTCGAAGTTCCATGGTCTGAGGTAGCGCATTGAAATACCCACCTCATGTCATCATCCTCGAACACTCTCGTCCCATGGGTTAGGTAGAGGAGGATACTTGTTGTTCCTCACAGAGAGTAACCTCGCTCCTGCTACTTGAAGCGAGTCGCAGAATCCACTTGAGGCTTTCTGAGGGGATTCTTCCTTCTTCCCAGTGACAGAATGTTCCGTCGAAGGAGAGCGCATTCAAACCCGGTAGGTTCACTTCAAAACCTCTCACTATTGGAGCTGCTTGTCTAGTCACACCAGGTAGATGCTGTGATAATTCAGGACTTTGTGTGCGATATCATGACCAATGCTGACCTGCTCAACCCCTCGCAGCCAATAAAAACAACCCCTTCGGCATCTGCGCAGACCGCAGCTACGCAGGCTTTCTTGGCCAGCCGCAACTCCAATGCGAATCTGTCGGCAGCCGCTGCGGCGGCAGCGTTACGTTCTCACACCACCAGTCCCACGCCTGTCGGACAAATTCAAACGAAGCGCATGGTTCAGCGGAATGGATCAACATCATCGTTCGGTTCGGCCGCCGCCAATATCCGCCCCGGCGGTGGGTTACAAAGGCAGAACAGCAGCGGATCAATGACGGAGAGAACCTTTCGAGAACCTTCACCCAACCGTGGACCTTCACCACGGGGTATCGGAAATGATGCACCACCGGTTCCGGCCTTGCCCAAGGGATACACCTCTCCTGTCCCACCTCTGCCACAGAAATCACACCGAAGAGCATCAAGTATGGAGCCGCCGCTACGGGTTAGCTCTCCGCCGCCAAAGAAGACCGGAGGGCGGGGTGTCAGCTTGGACCGTGGGCCAGGAGTTATGGCGACGAGACGGACGGGACCATCAGCGCAAAGAACCTCGAAACTTGGGAGCGTAGTTGAGCTGGAGCGCACGGGAATCAAAGGGTCAGTAAACTTTTCTCGGCCTATCTCAGCACTGAACTCGCCTCCTGCGTCGCCCGTGAATGAAAGGCGAATAACGTCGCTGTCCAGCGAGCAACCAAATACCTCGCCGCTTGCGACGGCACCTAGCAAAAAGAAGAGTGCTGTCGCGGGCTCCGGTTTGACGGACGATGGCAGTGTGGCTGCTATGTCACCAGCAGACAACACTGGAATGGCTCCAGCCCCTAAGAAGAAGAAAAAGGTGGCCTTACCACGGAGAGGTCCGGGCGACGAAAATCAGCGCACTAGCTCAACAACGTCCTACGGATCTGATTCTGATTCTACGACCGAGCCTGTCGCTGCTGCGGAGCGCCCACCGACTTTTAATACGAGAGCCGCGCTACTGTTATCGAAACAGCCATCTATTGTGCGAGAAGATCGAGAGGCCGAGGAGAGGGAAGAACGCGGTGCTAGTGGATTCGGCAAGGGCTGGCCCAACGGTGAACTCCAGCCAAAGGGAAAAGCAAGTCAGCCACCCTCATATTCCCCGGAGCATAATACAACCAGTCAACAGACCAGCAGATCCGTGAGTCAACCCGCTGTAACCAATGCTAAGACAAACCTTGCGCCAGCCAATGGAAAGGCAATTAGAAGTGATACTAGCCAGGCTAGAAGCAGTGATAGTTTGCGTGGTGGAAGGCACCAATCCTTGAGCCCCTCGAGAGCGGCACACTTTCCGGCGCAACCAATCCTCAAGACCCCCAACGGGACGAGGCATCAGCCCCTACCACGATCAGTATCTCCCGTCAAATCTGCCATGAAAACATCACCATCCCCGCGGGCGTTGTCACCCTCCGAGGGTATCCCCGCGAGCCGGGTCGGAGAATATGGTCATGCTCCGAGCGAGGGCTCAGATACCGTGTCGATACTCTCAGAGGACGGTATTAGGGCGAGGAAGAAGAAGAATCGAGTCAGCTTCGACGATGACGCTCTTATTGTCGTCCCTGGCCGAGCTGCTAGCCCGCCGGCAAGCCCTACTTCGCATGGCAAAGACAGCTCTGGTCGTTCATGGTTTGGATTTGGTCACGGAAAAAAGCCAGCTGAGGATGAAGGGATGAAGCCTACCCCAGCGTTACCGTCGTTTGGTAGTATTCGTACGCACAAGGAGAGAGATCCTGACAGCTCTCGAAGCGAACCTCAACTGGCCAGTGCTGAAATTCATGCTCCAGCGCCCTGGGCGCAAGATACTCTTGCTCGTATCCACATGTCCAGCGATCAAGGAGTTGGTGCTATTATATCACAGGACTTCAATGCAAAATCGACGCCGAACCCTTCCGAACCATTACCTCCCCAGGTAACATCTGTTGAAGGTACAGGCTATGGGTCAGATTCCGACGCGAGTGTATACAGCACCCAGGGTGCGGACAAGGCTGGAGCAGATACAGGAGCCAATGGCAAAAATCCAGAAAATCAGGCAGCGCCTTATCGCCAGCTCGCTATGCCACCACTAGGCGACGAAGAGGATTACCGTCACAAGCTTCACAAAAATGAAGAGTTCATACCATCTATCGCCGTGCAGCCAGCCACGCCTGCTGAAGACACACTTCAAGGGAAAGAGTGGGTCGGAGACGCTCCTACATCGACGGCGTCACGCGAAACAATAGATGGGAACCCCGAGATTGTGAAACACCATCCTACGGACCCAACGCCTGCGACAATCGGCATAGCTGAACCTGAGCCTGAAGGAGTTTTGGCTAGTCGGGAGCCGGCAGCTCCCGTGGTGGGTGGAGTAGCAGAGGCGCTTCGGACGCAGACTTTGCATGAGGAGCATAATGAGCATGACGAGGATACGGAGGATACTGGTGAAAGCATCTACAGCGACGCGGCAGAAGATTTATCTGATTTAGAGGGAGATGGATTCGGCTCGATCAATGCTATCGTTGAAAGTCCCATCGTTGACACTTTCGGAATAGCAGTCACGACACCGCCGGAGAGCCCATCCGGACGACTCATGGCTCCCGTACGAGCAAAGAAGAGCAAGCTGTCCAGGCAGGCAAGTGAGGATTCTCAGCCAGGTACCGAGCAAGGCTGGGACAAGGCTCAAGCATACTGGAGTGGGCTTAGTGACAGCCGTAAGAAGCAACTAGAACGCGCTGCCGCGCAAGAACCTATCGACGAACAACATCCTCAGCCACAGCCTCAGCAGGAATCACAACCCAAGCCAAAGAAAAAGAAGAAGGTTCCAAAAGCTGACCCGCGGTTCGCGGGAGAAGAGGCGCCAACACCGGGCTATCAAGACAACCCGCAGAACGATAGATCAACACCTCCGCAGGTGACAGCCCTGAAACAATCCGTGCGAGATCGAAGTGGAGTCAGCTCCGGAGTAGACGCACCTCGCTTGCGCAAGTCTATGAGGGATGGAGAAACAGTTCGCCAGACACCCCAGCCTCGGTCGATGGACAGGACAGAACCTAGAGGTGCATTGCAGAAGAAGTATCGCCCTGTCTCGGCGGTACCGCTTGTCAATTACAATACTCCTTCCTTTGGCACCACTCCGTCTCATACACGCAATGCTTCAGAGGGGCTTACTGCGGCATCCGCAACACCTCTGACGCCTACACCAGTAAAGAAGAAGACTGCTCCACTTGCATCTCTCCGGCGAACCAAATCAAACGATAGTGACTCGTCGAGTAGTTTCAGGAAGCAGCGTCGCCCCTCAACGTCAGCTACCGACGGAGGGCGATACACCATGAGAAGAAGCATGCGGGACCACTCAGGCGACCGCCCGCAGTCTCCCATGTCCAGCCGAGCTGGTCTGACCAACAATCGAACGCTATCACCGACTGGCTCTATGACGAGGAGACCTTTTAGCTCCGGCGGACATGGCATGAGGACGTCAATGCGGGGCTCCTCCGAATCTGGTGCTCCTACCATGCGTCCTGAACGAACCAAATCACCCATACGGGGCTTCGGCTTCGGTAAAGGTTCGAAAGCCAAAGCGTCCAAACCACTTGCAGGTTCGCGCTTCTCCAGTAAGTTCGATGATTCGAGCGATGGTGAGGACGGGCCAGCAAGGTTCCGCAGTCGTTTTGGAGACTCCAGCGATGAAGACGAGCCATCGAGAAAGCCTTCGCACTTCACTCCTGTCCGTGGTATCCCCAGAAGAGTTGACGAGGGTGATTCGACCGATTTGGACGACAGCTCTGGCGACGAAAAGAAGCGTTCGAAGCAAAAGGCGAGGTACCTGGCTGAGAATCCTCACTTGCCTGCCTGGACAGCTTGCTCTTCTTTGCTCGTACGG
>QQTW01001178.1_pt1 | contig 17942 bp, 12 predicted proteins | sample 1904831 | NCBI WGS metagenome assembly QQTW01 (sample SAMN09435610, study PRJNA476489) | Subsurface metagenome, whole genome shotgun sequencing project. | reverse complement strand
CGGCAAGACACGGACCCATATCGGAGGTCGCCAATCACTAGGAATAAAACTATGCGAAGAACAGTCAGCATGGAGCTCCATACTTCACAAATTGGGGGCCCCGATAGGCCATGATTGAAAGAGAATGAAATCACTCACCCGCAGGCATAAAACCAGACCAGCCAGGTGATTATGGGCAGGAAAGGCAAGAAGAATTGGCGGGTGATGGGTAATATAAGGGAGCTCCATGCTGACTGTTCTTCGCATAGTTTTATTCCTAGTGATTGGCGACCTCCGATATGGGTCCGTGTCTTGCCTGCTCTAGAGAACATCCTTTATGGCGCCAACATCAGCAATATCCTTTCCGCGCATCAGAACAGCTTCCTCGACATTATGGCATGGCTGCCTTACGGCATTATACACTACGGAGCGCCAGTAGTCTTCTCCATCATCATGTTTATCTTCGCACCTCCAGGCACTGTTCCCGTTTTCGCAAGGAGTTATGGCTATATGAATCTGCTCGGCGTCTCTATTCAGCTGCTCTTCCCGTGTTCTCCGCCTTGGTACGAAAACATGTACGGTCTTGCCCCCGCTAATTACACCATCAAAGGGTCGCCCGCCGGTTTAGCGCGCATCGACAAATTATTTGGCATTGCCCTTTACACAACCACTTTCACTGGGTCCCCATTAGTCTTTGGGGCGTTCCCTTCGCTTCATGCTGGAAGCGCGGTGATTGAGGCTCTTTTCATGAGTCATGTTTTTCCCCGATTGCGCCCCCTCTTCGTTGTCTATGCGCTTTGGCTTTGGTGGGCGACCATGTATCTTTCTCATCACTACGCCGTTGATCTGGTGGGAGGAAGTCTACGTAAGTACTCGCCTTCTTAAGAGCGGTCTGAGGCTGACGCAAACACAGTCGCTGGAGTCGTCTTTTACGTGGCCAAGGCCAAATTTTTACCGAGGATACAGCCGAACAAGATGTTCCGGTGGGACTATGATTACAAAGAAGTGGGTGAAGACCCAGTAGAGCAGGGTTATGCACTGGCAGACTTTGGTAACGGGCCCCACGATGCTGACGACTGGACGACCGGTTCATCATCATCCATTTCCTCCGGATCCATCAGCCCTGTCGACGACAGCAACTCGATCTGGGAAAGGGAAACTTTGGCATCGCATCCGGACAATGAAGCCAAGCGGTGACCCTTTCTCCACTTCTCACTACTCGCATCCCCGCTTCGAGCGCTCGATATCGCTCGCGACCTCTATCCATGACTTACGGCTCTGTATCACGGCATTGTTTATGAAGAATTACCTACAGCGCTCCCCATCCATTTGCGCATCCCAAACATCCTCGACCGCTCGTTCTTTCGACCGTAAATATCAGGTTCCTTACGGCCTTTGGATACCTCATGGCTGAATGCCCGTGTTTGTAATAACCGGCCCGAATTCCGGGCTTTGCTTCTTCGGCTTGTTTCTGGATACCCACCTTCGTTCGTTTTGGTCTGCGTCTTGGCCACTTTTTGGTTTATACATGGTGGTCCTGCACATACTAGATGGAGGCTTCGCTGCATTCGCTTGGCATATTGACTTGGGCATCTGGGATTGGAATGGTTTGAATTGAATGGAAGGTCTGCATGGCTATTAGATGCCGGGCTGGTCCGATGGTACATATTGCTCGTTCCAAGCGGCGGCGTCCTAGAGCATTGTCTGAGTAACTTAATGGTAGTTTCTAATCAATTGAGAGGTCAGAAGTTGTCTTTCTTTCAATACGCAGCTGCCTCAATCACTTCAACGCCGGTGCAAGATATCCAGAACTTTCGCTGCAATTTTCGTTATTCCTGACCGTTGTTGGGTTGGCAAGCAGTTTCGTTGCTTTCTTCCCAAATCCACTTCCGTGACATTTCCCAATTAGTTATTGTTGGAGTAATGCTCTCGAGGAGTTCTATACCATTATGTGTTTCTCAAGTCGAACATCAACGGAAAAAGAAATGCACTCAAATCTTCATACGACAGCCGCTTCTAATATCCCAGAAAAGAAATATCAATGGTATACAGCAACAAAGTTCAAAGTTCAGTCAATTATATTTCCTCTGTATTGAGGTACTGCAGCTATCCAGCAAGATCTTGACTGCAGTCGAAGCACAGGCAGGAGCCCAGAGTTGGTGATGGGCTTTGGTATAAACACTGTCACATGAAGCCGAATACACAGATCACACATGACGCATCAACCCCCCCATGGCCTTATATGGTTAACGAGTACGGAGTGGTGCCCTGGAATCAGGGTTATATACGGAGGTTCAACTTATCCTACGGATTTGAGCACACGGCTCTCTACTATAGCACGAGGCTTATTGATTGCTAAAAACCTGTACAGCTGTCGGAACAACCCACACCGAGAATATCTCTCTATACCTCTTCTGGAATATCTGTGACAAGAAAAAGCACAAGGATTTGAGAACGGTGAGATATGTATTTCGCAACGCATGTGAGAGACAAGCTCCACAGCGTTCGGGATCAGCAAAAAGATTGATTCCATTTCAGCCTGGAAGGGTGTGTGGTATCTGAGATCGAAGAGGAGGATGTCTCTACGAAACTATATTTAGCGAAATGCAGGAGGAGGCGGCAATTTCTGGGACTGAAAGATAGCCCAGGAAGACGTGAGGTTGTTCATGGCGGGATATGAATAACGATATCACTTGCAACTAATCGTGCCGGTAAAGATGTGTGTTACGTTACCCGAGAATTGAAAAATATTAATTGGCTGCCCCCCCGACCCCCCTAACAACTACGGCTGTCGGCCGTGTGAATATGCACAATCTAGTCGTCTACGTCCCATGTCCACGATTTCCAAAAACTTGGATTACTCGTCACCGGCAGGGTTCGAACCTGCGCTTCCGAAGAAAACAGATGTCGACATTGTAATTCAAGTCTGTCGCCTTAACCACTCGGCCACAGTGACGCCAATATATTTTTGTGGCTTAAACTGCTATGTATTCATCAGATTCACGTGTGGAATATCTCATCCCCGAATTGAAGTGGGTATGGACTGGGCCAGGAATAATTTATATATCATGGCCTGGTATTGTGAAGTATACAGGAGTCATTAGTTATGAAATGATCAATTGGTACGATTAGACATATGATGCTCTTCATCGAGCTACATTACAGGAGACAGCTGATTTAGATACGGGGTCTGAGCCTCAGATCGGCTGTCTCAAAGAAAACAAAGGATCGCTAGGTTTCACCCTTGTTTTGCGTATCATATCTGAATACCGCAGCCCAAATTCGAATACGTTGCTTGGTATATTGTAGTAGAGGAACGAGGGAAGACAAAGGGGGAGCAGACTAATCAATGCGTCAGCTAAACCTTGACTAAGCTAGCTCGATTTCCAATCTCATCTAAAAGCCAGGAAAAGGTGTTGTATAGACGGTAGAGATTACCTATCCCGTGCGGTGGGTACCAGATGGCTCACAGCGGCTTGGTGTCATATAAAGTGGGCACACAAAGTGGGCATAAGATCTTGAATCCATGTTAAGTTTTACTTGCCAGAACGGTTTATTCAGCGAAGAGCATACCAGGCAAGCGGAAAGTTTGCTATACTGTACGGTTGTTGGTGATAACGGCGGCTGTGGCCGTGCGCGTAGGAGTGCAGTTTTGCACCGGCCCGCAAACGGCTTGGTTTGGATTGATGCCAGTGGAGGCTTGACGATTCATAGTAGGCACGGGGCCTGAGGAAAACGCTCCTGGATTAACATCTTCGCACTTCGTCTCGTGTCTCCAGGGTGTGAGTGTAGATAGCGATATCTGTCAGGTTACATGCTGGATATTATCGTCCAATACTGTTCATCTGCACTTCCCGTCCTTTCCTCTACCGACATCGTGTACCGACCTCGGCGAGACAATGGAAGCTTTCAGTGTCAGTCTCAACTTGACGGGTACCAGTTTTGCCACAGTTAAGCAATGAAATTTTCTGCAGACACTTGACTATCCAATCCAAGAAGCGAAGATAGATGGAGTACAACGAGGCAAGAGATTGGAATCTATGAATGGAAGACCTGATCTTACAATGCTGTGTTGATATTCATTCCTTTTGGTCAACTTGGTCTTTCGATATTGACAAATGAGATTCAAGTGGACCTGCATCCGGAGTCAGTAGAACAGAACTTATGTGAATAATCTGGTGCTACCTTGTTCTCGTCGGCAGCGTAGTGAATGATTCCGTCCTCTCTACCTTGGAATACTGATATCACATAGTAGCAAGCTGCCTCCAGAAAACTCAGTGTGAGGACACTGCGAATTATACTGATTGTCTCGTCATCAGTTGTCTCCATAATCGCATAAAATGGATGTCAGGTGTCGTCTGTGAAGGAGATGGAGACGACCAAGTCCGTAACATTCGGAATATGTGCGGCGCCAAATCGACATGATCCCAAAGACCATGAACCAGCGCCTCGCTATGTAATGCTGCAACCGTGAACCCGAATCTCGTTACCCACTAAATGCAAACCGCCCAAGATCCAAAACCGGTTGTTCTCGTCCATCTTCTGACACGACCTCGTCGCTCTCTGCCCCCGAATCAGGAATCATTGCATCTTCACTTCCTTTGACAGGTGTATTATTTCGAATTTGGGGCGTCCTGGGCCGGAATGATGGTTCCTCCCTTCCAGCTTCATTTTTAGAAGGCATCGCATCCTCACTGCCTCTGGCCAACTCATTGTCGTCACTCGAAGTGCTCTTTTGTGGGAGAGAACGTCCTGACAAATCCCGATCTTGAGAGGTATTCAATCGATTGAACGACGAATTGCAAGAGTAAGATCGTTTCATAGCAGTAGCCCGTAACCTCTGCAAAGGAGTCATGCTCCCTTCCCTGTGTAGTGCTGGCTTGTCTGTTGATGGCGCGGAATTCTTCGCTATCTCCAGTCGCTGTGCTCGACATCTTTGCGGTTCCGGTTCGTACAAAGACTTCTTCTTCAGGCTGGCAAGGTCGCACTGTACATGAGCATCAAGAGATCTTGCTACCACTCGCTGAGACGCAGCAGCACTCGCGACGCTGGTGGCAGAGGTGCATACTGTCACCCCAGACTGCACCGTTGATTGTGAGGTTGCTGAACACTGCGAGATCGACTGTGGGTCTTCCACAAAGACCTCCGAGACTGGGGGAATTCGCTCCACTGTGTCTAGATCGTCTTTGGTGATTTCCGTGATATTTGTACTTGTGGACACGTGTTTTTGTGACATCTCTTGCATCTCGGCCATCGTATCTTCGATTGAGTCATCAGACCATATGTTGAAGTTTGTCGTCTTGCGAGTCCTGTTTCTCTTGCTACCTTTCATCGAAGGGCTATTGTCCGATATGGGTACTGCAAAGAAAGGACTTCGCTCGATGGGCACGTCTGTGTCCTGGGATAGCTTCTCGGCATCAGCGGGATCAGAGCAAAGTCGTCTCTTTTTCAGTGGCTGGGCTTCTGAGATTAAGCTAGCTTTTGTACCCAACGCTACGCGGACGGTAGACGATGCTGGCTTTGTTTTTGGCACTGACGCACTCAGCTGCGCCAGATTGGGTCCTACTGGTACGGGACTTGCTGCCCAGGCTGCACTGTTCTGTTGCAGCAACCTCTGTTGGCTGGGTGATGGTGTGAAGCTGTTCGGATCCAGTTCTGCAAGAGGCGTCCGCTGGGCTTTGAAGAACGCATCAATAGACTTGTTTGACTTAAGATCTGACGGCGTTCCAACAGTTTGCCTCCGCGTATTGACCCAAGGGGATTTTGGTAGTTGTGATCTAGTAGGATTGACCACAATAGGTTTCTTTGTCATTGGATGAAGGTCACCTCTTACGACGCCAAGGGCGACGTCCTGCTGGATTTCAGCCCCAAGGAATGACAGATCGTGATCGCACAAATCAACACCGGGCGGCGTCATCATCACGACGCTATTCGTATCAGGACAGAAAACTCGCTGATGGAGAAAAGTCAGCTCCGCTCGCTGAAAGGCTTCCAAGTATCCGGCCGGAACATAGTATTGCCCGTCGAACTGCAGCATCCGAAGAATCTTCTCGATCTTTTTGTGCTTCCGCACAAGGCGGTAAGCCGTTTTCAAACCCATCTTGTTGATATTTGCGAGATAGTCACAGCCGCTCAAAATGGCCATTCGTCTGAAGTCTGCATCTGTCCAGCCTACCAAGCTAATCTCTCGACATGAGGTAAAATCGCTGCGGCTGATCTCGATGCAGTCACCATATTGATCGAGTTTGGTGAGTAGCCGTTTGGCGCCAAAGACAAGGAGATCCGAATCTTCCGACAGGATTCCTTGGATGACCCCCCTTTGCTCTAGATACGCCAGTTGAGCATCTGCCTCGTAGGGCGCAACGACATATTGTACCCCGAGAGTCTTAAGCTCTTCGATCAACTGCCGTGCCATCTCTGGCGTAACATCGACCGCTTTTTGGAGCTCTAGTTGGGCTTGAGATATTTTTCCCAGTCGATGTAGCTCCAGCCCCATTTTCTTGCTTTCCTCCCGTTTTGTGGCTCTACCGTGCTCGGTCGCTGCTTTGCTTGGTAGGTAGTCTCCATCAAAAACCAGATAAGGTGTCACTCCGAAGTGTATCAACATACGGACTCGGTTCATAGAGAAGTCGACGAATCTAGCGACTGGTCAGCACGCGAACGACTCTCGTAATGGCGACGCGTACTTTGTCGTCGGCTTCTCCAGTGCCAGATCAATAGCACAAGCCACGGTTCCTCTGTGGAGCCAGCCATAAGCGTCCACGCCGATGGTTTGTCCGGCGAACTTCTTCAGATTACAAGGTTTGTGGATTGACTTGAGCAAAGGCAGGAGTCCTAGAGTCCATCAACGCCGCCTCCAAGTGGAAATCTAAGCCTATACTGACCGCTGATACCCATCTGAAGCCTTCAGAGACAATATGGTCTCGGAAACGCAGAATGGCTACATCATGGTAACAGTGCTCACGATTGATTGTACAAAAATGATATTCCCTTACATACAGAGGCGGATAGCAGGCGGAAGGAAGGGCAAGTGCCACAGGGGAAGCAAAAACTAGCAAAGACACATTACCTTCCTCAGCGTACACGTTTCCACACATTTGATCTCTGAGAGACGCGCTTTGTTTTTGTGGTCGCGCTTGCCGTGCCCCGCCAAGACATCAAAGCCTAAAGACAAAACCTACCCCCACCTAATAATATTCCCCTCCGCCCAAATAATTTCTACTGACAATATGCCGAAGGACCTGGTCAAGGTCCAAAAACAAATCAAGAAGAGAAAGGGCGCCATATCTAGTCTACACGAAAACAGTCGTGATGCCAAACGATTGCGACGGGCAGGTGCAAGGTCCGACAAGTTAGAGAAACTTGCCGCAGCAAGGATAAAGGCTCTGCAACCCTATCGTAAGTGATCCCAATTGCCTTTGAAGGGACGCCTAACTGATAAGAATCCAGTTCGAAGGATATCCTTCTTGCAGTCCGCTGCCCAGGAAGCTACCGAGCCCTTCACGGTTGAAAGCATGCAAGCTCTTATCGAAATGTAAGCCAAGCTCGTTGCGCCCAGACGAAGTACAGATCACTCAACACTAGCTTGATATAGATACCTCGATCGTGACTCCTCCGAGCTCTCGACCTTGGAAAGCGAGCGTCGCCCTGGCCGTCCCACTAGCACAAGAGAAAACCTGCTGAAGCAGCGCATCCAGGCCGAAGCTAACGAGTATAATTCGGGCTATTGGATGCCGGATATGGAGGACGTGCACACCTTGGACAGATTGAAGGAATGGAATGAGCAATGGACGAGTCTCGGTACTCTGAAATTTCTGAGGATAGCAAGGGACGGGACAAAGCATACCTCAAGCTTCCCACCGAAGGGTAAATCCTGAAGAGATATAGAGGAATCTTTGGGGAACAGCTCCGAAAGGAAGATAACCGAACCTTCCATACCTTTGCACAATCGTTGTCGGCCAACGACTCTGGATATGAGGCTTCCGAGTCTGATTTCGAAGGGTGCCCTAGGTGGTCCTGCTGAGGTGCAGGAAAGTAGCAGGCGCAATCCCGTAGTCTGTCCGAGATGTTGGCTCGTGAGACCAGCAGAAGGACTAAAGCATTCTGGCGCGGAGCACATCCGTCACCAGCTGAGCTTGAGAAGACGAGATATAGGACGGGCACAGAGATGGTGTGGAACAAAGAGCGTCAGGCCGTGCTTTCGGGGTAGCGATGTGTCCTTGTTGCTGACTGAGATTTCGAATGGATGTATAGTCTCACTACTATAGGGGTCCTGCACAAGAAGCTATTGTACTGATACCAAGATTGTGACAATTGCTACATAGTTTCACAAGGCTTCTGCTCTGGCCCCAAAGGCGCTGCTTGTGCTGGGTCCTTCGCCCATACGTCGAAATCCCATCATACCAAGGACTGTTCAAACCTTACTTTCGCGGGGCCTTTGTCCTTATACTTCCCTCAAAGCCCGGCCTCTTCTTCTTGCCTCCCTTGGCCTTCTTTGGACCCTTCTTCCCCTTCTCCTCCCTCCGCTTCGTGAGATTATCTTCTCTCTTTCTCTGCTTTATTTCGCCTGCCTTTCGTACTCCTTCCAACCGTTCCCCCCACTCCTTCTCGCTCTTCTTCTTTTGTTTCTCTTTCCGTTTTAATGTCTTCTTCAAAAGATTGGTATCGTCCCTCACTCGTTCTCCATGCGCTCGCTTCCGTGCATTGGCCCACATTTCCTTCTCTGCAATGTTTTCCTGTTTGTTTTCGTCGAAGCTTCTGATACGAGCTTCCTTGCTTTGAGCGGCTTTGAGCGCCGTCAGCGGGTCTTGAGGACCTTTGATCTTTTGTTTGGGGTCGACGAGAGAATCTAAGCGGGCAGACGTTTGCTGGCCATCTGCAAAGGCAATGCGGCCAAACGAGAAATTATTGGTATCAAGTTGCTCAGACGAAGGGGAAGGGGCATTCAGAGAACCCGACCTAGGGGACAGTAGTGGAGACCCACGGGCAAGGGTTTCAGCTTGTTTACGTGCTGTTTCCTCCTTCTCCTTCCGCCGTAATTCTTTCTTGTAAGCTTTGCTTTGCTCAGCCTTCTGTCGTCGTGCCTCTATGAGCTCCTGACGGGTTCTGGCCGGCTTGCCATTAAGGCCATCTGCGTTTCGACGAGCACGAAGTTCATCTATCCTCTGCCTCAGACGTGCTTCGAGCTCCGTGTGATCGATCTTTGGTTTGATGTCTTTTTGAGGCTTGTCAATTTCGGTGTTTGTGGTGATATTGTCGGAAAGAGGTGGTGGAGCAATTGAGGAAACAGAGGACGACCCCGATGGCAGAGCTGGTTGGTCGAAAGCAGGTGAGTCAGGATCCGGTGTTGAAGACGCTGTAGATGGCGAAGAGCTGGGAGGCTGGTTCGATAATCCAGTAACGTCCATGTGATCGATGTCCAGTCTAAGTGGATCTTCAGCTTCGCTCTCACTTTGCTCGGAAGCTTCTGGGACGTGCTGTCCCTCCGGTCTTTCTTCATCGTTTGCAACTTTTGCGCTTTTGGACTGCGGTACCGAACCCTTTTTCTTATCTCGATTGGCTTTCTTCCGCTCTCCCTTCGCTTTCTTCCTATCCGCTCTTTGAACATCTGTGACCTTTACGGACTGTGCTTTTTCCGAATCTACAGCAGCTTCCGGGTTACGATCAGTGCCCTTATGTGCCTTTTCCGGGCTCCCACGATCGACCTTCCCGCCCTTGTCCCTTCTTTTCTGCTTCTTGGCCTCCCTCTTCTGTTTCTTCGATCCTTGGACAGGTGCTTCCGATACCGCCCCTGCTACTTCTGACCCGTCGTCCTCCTCGGCACGCTTTCGCTTCCTAGCATTCTCTGCCCGCTCGTCCAGAACGTCCTTGGCGCTTTTGGAGTTATCTGGGTCGAGCTTCGCGAACTTTGCAGCTCGGGCTTCTTCCTTGGTCTGTTTTTTGCGCTGCCATTGATCCTGCAGTCACGGACGAGCGTTCGTTAGCCGAACTAGGGCTTGCTATGATTTTCTTCAATCTTGGAAAGTAGGAGCATACGGTTGTATCTTCGCCGTAGTATAGCTTCGCAGGTATCAGCGACAGCAAGCCATCAAATGTTTTGGCATGACTGCGGAGACGGTCCTATTCATAGCCAATCAGAATTTTCGTAAACATTTCAGTGTGCAAGTCAGGGGATCTAATTTTACCTCGAGACTTTCGGCCATGCTTAGAAGGGAGAGACAGGAATCATAAGGAAGCGAAGTGAGGCATGATTGCTTTAATAGGGTGGATGCTCAAGCCAATCTAGTCAATTTAGACCTTGAAGTACAACGGTGGGGATGTTCTGTGGGAGACGCTAGACGCTAGAAGCTAGCCGAAATTACTGTTGAAAGGGACGGGACTATTGTATACAAAAACCGTTTAATGCTTGGAAGATTCTTGTATTTTTGCTATCTTAGCTACCGAAATATGGTAGGGCTCTCTTTGTCCAATCGAGCATGTTTTCCATGACCGCGAACAATGCCCTCCACGTTAGAAAGAACTGAGTTGTACAAATCCCATGTGTACTTTCATCCCCTCGTCCATCTACTCGCCATTGCATGAATCATGGCAACATGAGATGCGTCAAAAGAGAACCCCCTAGGTCTAAGGATTGATTCCTATCCTACAGATACAGGCCCTTGAGTGGAGAACAACAAGCAAAAGAAGTGCAGAATCGGAGTGACCACAAGGAGCGATAGTGGCACCGCTCGAGCTCTGTAAACGGCTTATAGACTATGATCCAGGGCGAGGCGGTTGACCGGCTGCGCTCGGGAATTTAAGTCCTGCAATGGAGCCATCAGCTCCCAGCTGCTATGCAACGCCGGAGACAGGATGCGACAAAGGGTATCGTAGAACAACGGACGACGACATGCTGTATGCCTGACAACTCAAGTCGAATTCTCAGCCCACGAATTGTCATTGATGAAGGCATCCCAGCTTCCATCAAGGACGCCCGGTGTTGCAGTGCCGCTGCCATGGGAGCTGGAAGGGTGGTTATTATGGAAGAGACCCTTCGAGTAATCAGGCATGTTGCCGTCAAAAGCCAAGAAGGCTGGATTGGTGGTCGGCATTGACAACATCTGTTGGTACTGATTGTAGTTGATCGGCTGTGAAGACATGTCAAGAGCGCTAGGCGCCAAGGTTGCGCTCATTCCGTCGTAGGACGGGTGGAAGTTTCGAGGTTTGGTGGATGAACCTAAGCCGGAGGCCCAGTAGGACTGTGCGAAGCTGTCATTACCGCCCATAAGCATGGAATTCATAGGATCTTTGACATCTAGAGCGGAACCGAGAAGCATCTGGGATTCGGGTGGTAAAGAAGTCGTAAGAGGACCCAGGTCCTGGGGGCTATACATCGACGTTGGCGTCGGTGGCACCTGCTGTGACTGCAGAGGTATCGGAACTTGCGAAGAGGTTGCATCATGCGGAGGCTGGTGAGGCGTTGCTAATTGGGGTAGCGATGGGCGAGCATGAATGGACTGGGGAGTCCGTACAGCAACCGGGGATGCCGACTTGGATTGCGCTGAAGACCTCCGTTGATCAGGAATATCGACAAGGCTGGACGTCGTTGGGCTCTGGACGTAACTACTCGGGGAGTGATGGCCCGTGGTAGAAACAGGACGTGCAGAAGAAGGGCGGAAGTTGGCGGTATTTGCTGATGGGAATGGTGGTTGCATGTATGACTGGGGCGTTTGGACTGGAGTCATACCCTGATGCACAAATGGTGAAGGGTACATTGCCGGTTGATTGTGGGCAAATTGAGGAGCGTTGGGATACTGCTGGGCGTAAGAGTTGGTTATCGCCTGGTCCAGAGCAGATCTCATGGCAACGTGATTGGTCAAGTAGGCCGACAGCCGTCTGTTGAAGTCGGCAGAACCAGTCTGGAGGTGAGCGGTGAGTCTTCTGTATTGCATAGGTAGGTCGTCATCTTCCTCTTCGTACATTTCCTCGTTGACCACGTCTTGCTCGGTGACTCGCAAAGAACGGCCAGTCCGTCTCTTATGAATCTCAGAAGCTCTTCTTGCTGACTCTACTCTAGCTTCAAGACTTCGATCACTTCGTCTGGATGCAGCAATATAAGCCCTAAAGAGTATTAGCGCAAGTCGGATCTAGAGCTTGTAATCATGACCGACCGTTCTTGGTTCTCCTCATGGGTTCTTTCAGTCTTGATTGCCTTCGATGGCGGAATTGAACGTTGTGGAGGCATATTGGTATCAAAAGCTGTGATGCTTAACCGAACAAGCGGCCAATCGCAGCAAGGCTCAAGCGGGCTGCCAAATGACGTTCAGTGATTAGAGCGAAGTGAACAGTAAAGTCGAAGTCGTAAGTTGGAGAAAGCTCGTGATTGTATTGGTGGTGGTCGTATTGGCAGAAATTGTTAATGCTGGCAGCAGCTATATGCCCCAAGTGTTGGTGTGAGAGCGAGAAATAAAGATGCGGATAGCTTTTGCTATTGTGATCACAATGCCTGGACGAAAATAGCGGCGAAGCGGGCAATTGCCCGGCACAGATACTTTTTGCTATCCCGGCGATGGCAGGTGCGCGATCTGAAAGGCCCGCAGGGACCTCGGATCTTGACTAGGTGGATCTGGGGCTTAGCACTGCCGAAACGTCCCGTGGCTTGAATCTGTTCAACCGCTTCTGTCGTCAACGATGGCTGATCGCTGTGGGGCAAACGTAGAGATGTATGAACTGTAAGAGGTTGTCCGGAATGAAGTGGAAGATAATTCGTAGCCTTGGTCGAGTGAGCAATGAAGTCAGGAAGCAGGAAGTGTGGGCAAGCGCGGCCTGTTAAGAGGGGCCGTATTGCGCCCTGTCACGGGAGGGGCGAGCTAAGGGAATTGACAAATTGGGGTCAAGCGGGCAACTGGGCCGAATACCAAAGATGCCCAAACTTGGATCCAAGGAGCAGAAGAGGAGACGGGCTGATGAGCAAGAGGCGGGGGGGCCAAAGAAGACACTGCTCGCTATTTAGCCCGGCTGGTCAGCTTCATCAATAATGGGGAAATGTAGGGTGGGTCTGGCAGCCCGGCAAGATGATCTTCCGAGAGATTAGGTTAGCCATTCAGCGCATCAGATCTACTTTGAACGGTTGAGTCTAAACCCGATATAGCTTGGATCGATCTTGCTGAGATAGCCGAACCTATTCATCTCGATGGGGTCCACTTTTCTTGTCGGACGGTGGCTTGTTACATCACACTTCTGGTCCCGGAGATGCGCGAACGGTGTACCATGGGTCTCCCCAATCTTGCCATTCAAATTGCTGACAAGGACCCATTGGGAACATTCGCGCGTTCGCAACCTAACACCTGTACCTCCACAGCCTCTGAGCGCAACGTTCGGCGGCAATTGGAGATGTGCCGAGGCAAAGGTTGGAAAGCCGCAAGCGAAGTCGGTTGGCATTGGCGATTTGTGTACACAAGGGATGTTTACCCTCAAGACCACCGCTCAAACTAGTGGAAGGGCTCCGTCGAAAAGGCTTTCTCCAAATCTGGACGGACAGACAGGAGGCAACCAGCAATCGCCCTGCGCGCGGACTTTCCTCCGTTCTGCACGCACCGGACCACCTCCGTCCTGCACACCACCGGGGTTTTCTCCGTCCAAACCTAATGGAAGGTAAAGTATTTCTACAGATCTATCGATCTGTGCAGTGCTAATCCATGCCAAAGTTTATTGACATGCAGCATCGGCACATGGCTCGGCTACACGACTGATGCATCGTGGAATAGGGTTCAGGCCATTGGCATTGCCTTCTCATTACGAAAACGAGCCGAGATCGTATCGGCGGACGTCACGGCTAACGCGGAAGACCAACGACGTTTTACTGGGAAGTTTTCCACTTTGTGCATACAACCGTGTCTTTAATAGTCAGCTTGGGGAAGGAATTAAGCTGATGTCGTCCTCACCTACTCAAGACCAGTCCACCCCGAATTCAGTGCTTAAGAAAGCCTCTGACCAACTCGCTCAGTCGCAAGTGATTTGGATTCCCACTCGACGCTGTGTGCAGATAGTAATAAACAATTAGCTGCTTTAAGCCTGTGCCGAGCTAAACAGACGAACGATGAAGCCCATGGTTTCAGGCATGGCGACAGCAACGTTCTTCTGCTTGGTGTCCCACTAACATTCCCCTCACAGCTCGACCAGCTATGCCGATCCAAAGTTTTGACACAGTAAAGGCACGCTTCGGCGAGCGGCATAAGCCAATGGGTGACGGTACCGATGGTATGGGATCGATCCTGGTACGGATCCAGACCAAGACCCAGCGCATGCAGGATCAGGGCTCCACCTTCCCCAATGTTGGAGACGGTGTGGATCGAAGATGCTTGGAATTCATCCAAATCTGTTCTGCTGGTACTTCGCTTGCCCCGATGTGACACCAGATCTGGCGCTAGACGGGGTGATGAGATCCATCCGATTCACGTCATACCCGGTAAACCGTGCGAGCCAGCCCGGCATTCGGTTTCTGTCTTAGCATGAATGTCTCAGTGGCGTGCGAAGTCTAGACCATTGGTTGGTTTTACATATCCTACGTCGTTCGTTGGACCGGTAATATAATTCCCGACTACACTGCCTCACACCTTTACGACCATGGGGTGACCAGGCGGATGTTAGTCCGTTCTCGGCAAGCCTCGCGATTTGTCATGTTACTTCCGTGCACAGATCTTGGTATGTCGATCTATCTGGTTGTCATCCAATTACAGATGGGCGACTGGGCGATCGCCGTAGCTGACGGACATTACTGTCGTATAGCTGGCATGCGATGCCGCAACCCAAAGCTTATATTGCTCGATCGTGACCATGTAAACATTTGATACACCCGTTCCCAAATGACCTGCGTCTCAGGGATTTGTTCGTCAAAGATAAAGCACCACATCCGCGAAATGGCCCGATATGTGACTTAGGAAGGCAAACCATGACACCCAAGATCTCGTACTCCGGATCCGTCATCTGTCGGACGAGGGAGTATCCCCTTCACCAAGTAACCGATCGCTTGGTCCCTAATTGTGATGACGCTCATAGCAAAGAATCTAGCCTTGTGAAAACGCTTAAACATGCTGCCACAACCTGTGCATGAAAGGGATTAGCCGGCCATCCAGTGAAAGTGAATGGCGGTTGTCCGTGGCCAGCAGTCTCCGAGCATCGGTAGGGGAGCTATCGAAATACGTACCTCTAGTTGCAGTTCCTTGTCTTTGTTGTTATTAACCTCATCTGTGATCACCTGCCCCAGATTCTGGCCAATACCTTGTGATCCACCGGCCCGCTTGCCGAATGGCCATTGCGAGTAGTCTGCAAGGAGCTCATCAACTTGTGCGAAAGCTCTTTCTCTTGACTCGTGGCCCAGTGAGGCAAGAGCATTCTCAAGGACGTTGGCTGCGTATGCTGCACATATCATCGAGATCGTCCGAATGTATCTGAATTCTGCGTCTTCCGGGAGGAACTGTGTGCCTGGCAGCATGACCGTCCGGTTCGTCAGAACATTCCGTACACGACGCCGGATCTCGTCTTTTGCACCACCGTCCGCCACTGGGTGAGTGGCCATGTCGAAAAGGAGGAAGTTGCGCTTTTCGGTCCGAAGGATGCCCTTGTCCACGAGCCCCTTTGCGAGGCGTTCGCGAACTTGTTTCAATTGGTAGCCGATCTTCATCAAATTCCAAGTTTCACCTGTTCACGCGAGCAAAAAATCAGTATAATTCCCGTTGTTTCCCACGACCATTTGCGTACCGCTCATGAGATCTATCCACGAGCTGACACTCATTCTCTCACTTGTCTTCATCATCTTCAATGCCTCGTCGAGCAGCACCTCCCCAGTGAGGGTATCGTCAATGACCTCAATTACCCTGTCGGCTAAGGGGAAACGACGTCTTGAAGAGTCTTTTTGCATGCTGATTCGCCCTCTGAATGCTAATTCGATGACAATACAGCCTCGTAAAGCGTACGAGATGTTATCGTTCCAAAATGAAAGGTAGCCCTTGTATCCTACAAGTCAGCTATACGTGATCGTGTAGTGCCATTGACCTGTTTCAAACCTGCTTGTCCTTCAATCCCATTAGAAGTACTTCCTCCATTAAAGTGAGCTTCGGTTGCTTGCTCCTCTCTGCACTTTCGCTGAGATCCCGAGGGTCAAAGGCTATCTTGTGCCCATTCTCGCCTCCGGTATACGATGTTTCTGGTGCGCGGCTCTCGTTGGTTGAGGGGTTTTTAGGCGCTGGAGCAGCCACTCTGCTGGTGTCCTCATCTTCGCCAGTAGATGCTCCTCCGCCGCCTCCTCGACGTCGAGTGAGCCCCCCTGCCGAAGCCATGAATATCTCTGTACTCAATTCAGAAGAAGCTTCCCTTGAGTTGCGGAAAGTTGGGTTGGACGGATATGGTGATCATGTGGGTCACGTTGATCGTGCTCTGGGGGGAATCCAAGTAGACGGCGCTGGTAAACATTCGAATAATCTATGCTTCCATCGGAAGATCTGAACAGAACATGAATGACTTCGAGTAACGTTGAACTAAGGTTTGTCGCTGGACGTTGTGATTCGAAGGACTTTGTCGAGATGTTTCGTGTTATTCGATGCCAAGGCCCGTAAATGAACGGCTCTCGTAGGGCTGAATATCTGGATGATTTGTTTCAGGCGCTATGATGCTGGATAATTAACGTTTTATAACAGCCCTATGCCAAACTTTGGACCATGACTTTCTTGACTTAAATTGCTTCTATGTTGCCAATGAGAAAAGATCTGAAATGTGTATTGGCGGGATATTCTACATAGGCTTGCTACCACCTGAAGCCCCATCAACCTTAGCAGCGCTTCGACTTGCAAGCTCAAATCTCTTCTCAGTGGGCTGAACCGTAGGTCAGTGTCGCCCAGCAATCAAGGGAGAAAGCCATCTTACCGTCAGGTTGGGAAAGTATATACTCCACGGCCTTGTCGACTTTAGAGAAGATTTAGTTCAATCTGATCGTCAGACTGCAATGAGTACTTACTGCTGTGAATAGCGTCGGCTTCCTTATCGGGTATCTCAATGCTGAACTCCTGCACGAAAGACTGAGCGAAGCTTGTGGGCCGAGATGGCGGACATGTGTACCTCTTCTATTGCCATGACAACTTCAACCGTGTCCAAGCTATCCAAACCCAAATCGTTGGAGAAATGTGATGTTCCGGAAACCTGAGAAATGCATCTTATGAGTGTGTGTTGCTTGATTATGTCATGTTCATTTATACCTTTGCTTGGTCGGTGACCTAAAGGATGGGCTTTAGCTGATATCCAGACCAATTTGTGTTTCCCTACTGACCTTATCAAATCCCTTCAAGAGATCAATTATCCTCCCCTCCACCTCGGGCTTTGATAATCCTGCTGGCGCCGAGTACCATCTTGCGGACGGGGGAAGTTTGCGAAGGGGGTCAATGGCGGCTTGAGCGGAGAAGCAGGGTGTAACTATTCGCGACGAAATTGGTTGCGGTCTCAGGGCGATCCTCGACACAGTTCGGACGTTATGTAAGAGAGTGGCACGAATCATCTCGGAAGATTGGCGAGGATTGAATATTCAAATGGCAAGATTCCAGAATGTCCTGATGACGATCCAAAAGCTCACATCAAATCATTAATTGCACTAGCGGCTCTCACGTCTCATAGCCAATCAAAACCGTTCAGTAGCGATTACATACTTACGGTACAGCCCAAGCGATATCAAACATACTTAAATCATACAATTTTCTTCTTACTTTGCCACATCATCGTTAAACCTCACCATGGCGGCAACGAGGTCTCTTACGATGCTATCGAAAGTACGACCAACGTCCGTTCCCACCCGTGTCTCCCTCTGCGCCTGGTCTTCACCACCCATCTCCATCCCCACCGCCGCCTTCTCGACCTCCGCTATTCGAGCAGCCACACCCGCCGGGCCACCACCCTCAGGCTTCCGTCTACCACGTACAAAACGATGGGACGAAGGCAGC
>QQTW01001177.1_pt1 | contig 17949 bp, 16 predicted proteins | sample 1904831 | NCBI WGS metagenome assembly QQTW01 (sample SAMN09435610, study PRJNA476489) | Subsurface metagenome, whole genome shotgun sequencing project. | reverse complement strand
GTAATCAACGTCCGTTCAGGTGCTAAAACCCGGCTATCTGGAGTTGTTCACGGTGTTGCCTTAGCTCTTATTATCTTGTGTGTTGCACCTTTTGCAGCGCAAATCCCGGACGCTGCACTCGCTGGTATCCTCATGGTTGTTAGCGTGCGGATGATTGAGTGGAAAGCCATTGGTTTATTGATGCGTGCCACCTACGCTGACTTTGGCGTGATGATTCTCACCTGGTTGGTGACAATTTTCTTCGATTTAGTGTTAGCAGTGGAAATCGGTTTAATAGCAGCCGGTGCCTTGTTCATCAAGCGGATGAGCGATCTAAACCTCGTCAAAGTTCCAGAAACAGAAGTATTTCCTCCAGGAACACCTCTGGAATTAACCAAAGAAATAGCCGTTTATCGGGTAGATGGTCCAGTATTTTTTGGTGCTGCGGAAAGATTTGCTACCTACCTGCGGCATCAACCAGAGGTGAAGTATCTAATTTTGCGACTGCGTTTTGTTCCCAATATGGATACTACTGGGTTAGTGGCACTAGAAGATATTTACCATGATTTAAAACGCCACAATTGCTGCTTGATAATTACAGGTTTGCAACCAGAAGTGCAGCAACTTCTAGAACGTACTGGCTTTGTCAATGAAATTGGTAAAGAAAATTGCTTTGATACTACGGACGAGGCTATTTACTCGATAAATCCGACTATTAAAGAATCTTGTCAAAATCAATCAAAAGAATTATCTTCCTCTGTAAATTAGCTTTACTTCACCTTCCACATTAGGGGAAGGTGAATAAAAGGCAAATATAGTAGGATAGTATATTAAGTTTTTAAAATAGTAATAAAATATGTCCACTTTTCAGTATAAATTAAGTTATGTAATTATTTTTTAAATCATTAGTCATCTACAAAAATAATGAAAAAATTCGTCAATGTTTGTCAGCAAAATTACTGTAATTGCGGTCAATCTCACTTTTTCAAACGTCGTGATTTCCTCAAATTACTTCCAGGAGCTTTTGCTTTAGCTGGATTGCAACCAACTTCATCGGCACAAGCAGCAACCCCCCAAGCTAAAGCGTTGGTTCTCAGTTGTATTGACTTTCGCTTTTTGTCCAAAGAGAGAGATTTTTTAGCTATGAAAAAACTAGGTAATGAGTATGATTGGACAGCTTTAGCAGGTGCTTCCCTAGCTTTAGATGGATTTCCTCACAAAGCTGATGCTGAAGCATTCTATGACCAGCTTGATTTGTCTTACAAACTACATCATATCAATAAAGTAATTATTATTGACCACCAAGACTGTGGTGCTTATGCTAGCAAAATAGATTCTAATTTAAGTAAAAATCCAGAGCGGGAATTAGAGGTTCATACAGAATATTTGAATCGAGCATATGAGTCAATTCGCAGTCGCTATCCAAATCTTGATGTTGAGCTTTATTTAGCAGGTCTCAAAAATGATGAGGTTAAATCAATCCTACCAACAGTGTCACAGACTTAGTTATATCCTGTACTAACAATAATTGACATATAGGGATCATATTTGATTTTTGAAAAGACACGTAGGGTGTGTGTTTGAACTTGGATTTTTATAGGTTGGTTTTTATCGCAATTAGCTGGCTAAACGCAACAGCGATCGCGTTATCCAACATGGCATCAGATTTTAAATTATCTCCATCAGTAACATATATATAATGATGGAGATAAGCAACCTTTTTGAATTAAGTACTATTGTTCGGGTTGTGTATTCCATCCCCCTTCTTCTAGGTGGTACTCCAAAACCCATGCTTTGATTCCCAAACTCACGGAATTACAATTATTGTCGAGCGATCTGCGCTTCGCAGCAGCGCTTCGCTATCGCTGCAAACGCTGTGCTGCATCTTGTCGTCGTTGCGCCGAATCTTGCCGACAAATCGCTACAGCGATGGCTACGTAATTCATTCCGGTTGGTGATGAACTAAAATTATGCTGCCCACTTCAATTTGAGGGCAGCATTACCATTGAAACTAAGAAAATTTATCTAAATTTTAGTACACTAAATTTCCATCACCTTTTAATTGACGTAAAGAATTTAAGCAATATGGACAATCACAGCCAAATAGATTAATTGCTGCGTCGCTTTCTTCTTCAGTGAAGTCCAGCATAGCCACATTCACATCTGATTTCGCTTGAACAATTGTTTGGGTAGCTACAGGCTTAGCACCTGGACTTCTCTCCGAATCTCGAATACAGATAAAATTATGATGACCGTGGGGATTAGTGATGCAGGTTTTGTTGTCTTGGGTGTGAATCAATCGTTGTCCACCAGATGCATGAGCGGGATTGATAATGAAGAGCGTTGACATTAACGAGGTGAAAATTGCCGAACTCGATAGTAAAGTGAGAATAAGTTTCTTGTTCATAGCCTTCCTTAAAAAACAAGCTTGACTGCTTAGGGTATCCGATTACACTACCCAAGGTCAAGCTAATAGTTAACAGAATATTCGCTTTGACATCTACCGCATCCGAAAAGTTTCCCGTTCCAATATTGATGACGACAAATGGAGGGATTAATTATACTACTAGTTTTCAAAATAAACTCAATTAAAACTTCTACTTACTGTTGAACTTGCTGAAGTAAGGTTTGTGTTTGCTGAAACGAGCGGGTATTTCCTTGCTGTTGAAATAGACTGGCTGCTTTTTGTAAATCTGCTACGGCACTGCGTTTATTTCCTAAAGCATATTGTGCCAGTCCTCGGTTGCCGTAAGCATCAGCTAACTTGGGATTAATATTTAGTGCTTGATTAAGATTGGCTATTGCTTGCTTATGATTTCCTTGTCTGTAGTTGAGAAGTCCTAAATTGTAATAACCATCAACAAACTTCGGGTCGATTTTTACTGTCTGATTAAGGTCTGCAACTGCTGCGTTGATATTTCCCTGTTCTGCTAGAATCATTCCCCGACCATTATAAGCATCAACGTGTCTAGAATTTAACTTTAATGCTTGGTTGTAGTCGGCTAACGCAGCTTGAAAGTCTTGTAATTGGGCTTTTGCCAAACCACGCAGGCAATAACCCTCGTAATATCTCGGATTTAACTGCAATACTTTATCAAAATCTTCTACCGCACCATTAAAGTTACCTTGGGCAAGCTTTTGTACACCTTGATTGTAGAATTGCTGCAAACTTGTTTTGTCAATGGGGGATTTTTCGACACGAGGTAGTGGTGCTTGCGCGTAAACCGCAGCAGGTATCCCACCTAACAGGGTGGTAATTCCCAGGATAGTAATTACTTGCTTGATATATTTCATAGCTTGGTTTCCTCTGCGATCGGCATCTTCGAGGCACAATTACACCGAACTGTTCCCCACTCTTTCTATTTTAAGCGTTTAAATCTTCTACAATGCGTCGGAAGATAACACGCATGAGAGCGCGTACCCCAAATGCGAGTCCCCAAAATAATCCAATAACTAACAGAGCCGCCAAAGCATGAGGAATGATGATGATTGCAGATTCAGCAAGCCGCCCAAAAGCTGTTTCCACCGATGTCCGTACTTCGGTAATAAATCGCCCCCAAGGAGAGAGACGGCGTTGACTCGTCCGTGCAAGAGCAGTATTGATTGCTTGCGACCACTGGGCAGCTAGTGGATCAACTGTTTAACAACAGTTTTAATTACTTTGGTATTAGTATCTACACAAGCAGAACAAGCCATTGTCGAACAGTAGGTTATAGTTTCATAACATTCGATTCCTCGTCGAGAGCGACTAATATTTTAAATCTCATCAACTTAAAATTAGTTAATAGAAATAAATGAATAATAAAAAACCTTATCTTTTTTCAAATTACTGAGATAAAGATAAGGAATTTTAGTTATTAATCAGCTTACTTAATAGAAGTAAATACTAAATTAAACATTTACACGAAACCTAATAAAACCTATAGGTAATACTGCATCACTACCAACAAATTTGGCAGACATTTGATAAACTGGACCATTTCCACGAATTAGTCGTTTGATATTATTGATATCAATTTCTAGTTTGGTGTTAGGAGCAACAGTATTAGGGAAAGTTAGTACAACAATTTTGCCATTGACAGAGATATTGGTATCGATTTTCTGTCCCTGCGTATCAACCACATCAATACGATTCTTGTCACTTATTTTTATTACATCTGGAACTTGAATAATTAGCTGGGATACCGCTTTACTATTTTTAGGAATATGTAAGTCGAAACTATGTCGGACAGGTGCCCACTTACTCTGAGGAAATTGTGAGTTTCCATCAATATGAGGAAGCGTAGCATTATCATTATTAGCTCTTGCGTAGTTAGTAGGGATAAAGAGTGTGCTAGCTAAAGCTAATGTTAGAGCGTAAATGATTGATTTCTTCATAATTACTCCTCACTAAGTTAATAATTTCAGCAAAGATTTAGGCTCATTTCTTAAAAAATGACCCTATTAATAATCGATACGTCATAAATTGACAAAATCTCTACTACTTCCTAAATCATGGATTACTCGTAGAAAGTTAGAAGCTTATATGCCTTTACTTATTTAGTTTTGCAAACATATTCTACTCAATAATACTAACTCTTATTATTAGCTTGACAGCTATTGATGAAATTTAGGTGAAATTTTCGTGCTTATCGTCAAAACCCAGAAACTAAAATGTCTGAAACTGAGCTTGTCCGATGGGAATCTCAACATCGCTGCCAACAACCCTTACAGAAAGGTTATAAATTGAATCAGAACCGCTTCTTGGTTGTTGCACTTTATTTAGTGAAATCAAGAGTTTCTTTGTAGTTGCGAAAGTAACCGTTTCCGGAAAATTTAGAGTAATCCTCCTGTCATTTACAGATATATTGATGTTGAGCTTTTGACCATTATCATTAAATACATCAATGTCACTGCTTACCGCTACAGTAGCAGGTGCATCAATAATTAGCTCAGAGAGAGGTTTCCCGTTCTTAGGTACGTAGAGTCGGAAGGTATGTTTAACAAACCGTCTATTTGGGGGAAATTCAAAAGAATTCTCAATTTTATTAACCCCGTGATTATCTATTTTTGCTGTTGCATTACCAGCAAAAACTGTAACTGTAAATGCTATACTGAATAGAATCAGGGAAACTATTTTTCTCTTCATCTGTGGTTTTTAGTGATAAGACACGTTAATAAGATAGGTTAGGTCAATTGCTAATTCACTAGAAGCGAACCAAGCTTTCTCTAATCAGTTTGGCAGGTCGATATGAAATTTGGATGAAATTTTGGCTGTTTGGGAAAAATAATTATTAATGTTGTAGTAGGTATTCGCAGACACTCGAAAATGAGCAGTGATGCTTCTGTATCGATTAACTAGTTATTAATACAATTTGAGTTTGAGAGGATGAAATTAGGATGAAATCTCTGAAATTGGCGTTAAAGAATCGTAGGTAAGCGAACAATAAAGCTAGTACCTTTATCCAGTTGACTTTGTACCTCTATACTACCCTGGTGCGTTTGGACAATTGCTTGCGCGATCGCTAAACCTAATCCCGAACCACCAGTGCTACGAGAGCGATCGCTATTTACTCGATAAAATCGGTCAAAAATCCGCTTTACATCTGGTGCTGCAATACCGATACCTGTATCTTGAACCTCAATCACCGCATTACCATTGATACGTTTGAGGATGACGTTTATATAACCACCTGCGGGAGTGTATTGAATCGCGTTCGCAATTAAATTAGTAAGTACGCGCAAAAGTTGGTCTTCATCCCCCATCACGTACAAGGGTTGATGATACTCTATTGAAGATGTCAGTTGTAAGTTTGCAGCATTAGCTAAAGCAGAAAATTCTTCAATTAGGTCATTAACTAAAACATTCAGACAGCAAGGTTCTTTCTGTGTCGCTAGGGTTTTTTGCTCTAACCGAGACAGGAGCAATAAATCCTGAACTAGTTCGGCAAGTCGATTATTTTGTCGTTTAATAGATGCTAGAGTATCTCGCGCTTCCTGTTCAGAGAGATACTCCATATCAAGTACAGTTTCTACTGTAGCATTAATTGCTGCCAGTGGTGTGCGTAATTCATGGGAAGCATCGGAAGTAAACTGTTGCATTTGTTTATACGACCTATCAATTGGTCGTATCGCTAACCCTGCTAACCACCAACTCGAACCACCAACTAAAAGTATGGAAATTGGCAATCCCAATCCGACAATCAATTTTAAACTAGCAAGACGATTATCCAATTCTTTGAGACTGCGACCTACTTGTATATAGCCCCAAATTTTATTATCTTGAGTATGTAGTGCTAAAGACTTTTGACTATAGCGATCGCCTTGTTTATCTTTAACTGTTTGCCATATATTTGTTCGCACAATTGGTGGTAATTCGTCGGGACGAAAACCAGCAACAGCAATTAACTTTCCCGAAGCATTAATAAAACGGATGTAATACAGTTTATCTTTGTAGACATTACTAAAAATACCGTGTACCGGATGGAAAATTTGATGGTGGTTGGGTTTTATTTGGTTAGGACAGTCAGGGTCAGGCAAACAAAGATTGGGTATAACCAACTGAAAAGCAGGTGACAACCGACTAGGTTGTTTTAAACTTGGTTCAATTACATTGTGCAATGTGCCAGTGACAGACTCCAGTTCTCGGTCGATAGAAACTAAGTAAGCTTGAATCATCACCTGGTAAATAACTAAACCACAGAGAATGAGAATTAAGCCCATAACTGCTGCATACCAAGCTGTAAGTCGCCAACGAGCTTTATTAAATAATTTAATCTGCATCATCAGGATTAAAACGATAACCCATACTGGGAACAGTTTCGATTAACCCATCACAATTATATTCTGATAATTTGCGTCGTAACAATCGCATTTGAGCCGCTACCACATTACTAACTCGTTCAGCACTAAAACTGTAGAGATGATTTAATATTTGGTCGCGGGTGACAATGGTGCTGGGACGATTCATCAAATATTCTAGTAAGTGAAATTCCTTCTTTGTTAAATGAATTATCTGCTTATCGCCATTAGGTTGTTGACGGTAAACTGTACAATTCGCATAATCTAAAATCAGATTTCCTACTTGTAGTTGCGGTGCTTGTAAATTAGGATAACGTCGCTGTAAAGCACGCAATCTTGCTAACAATTCCACCATTCCAAACGGCTTTACTAGATAATCATCAGCCCCAGCATCCAGCCCAGCAACTTTATCTTCCATGCTATCTCTTGCTGTCAGCATCAGCACTGGTAATGAATTGTTGCGAAACCGCAGACGCTTACATAAATCTAAACCCGATAATCCTGGTAGCAACCAATCAAAGATTGCTAACGTGTATTGCGTCCAATTACTTTCTAAACAACTCCATGCTTCATCTCCATCTTGAACCCAGTCAACAATATATTTTTCCTGATGTAGTTTTCGTTTAATTGATGCGCCTAAATCTGATTCGTCTTCAACTAATAGAACTTTCATAATCAACAAGGTTATTTATAAAATTTATTCATGAATTAGTCATTTTGTCTTTAAATTAACGCTTGCCAACAAGAAGGTATAGAGTTTTGCAGAAGGTAGTTATATATTTATCTATACTATTCATAAAATTTCACCTCTTTAAGTAGTTCTAACTATTTCATTGCTTCAATCAAGCATTTACACCATTTTGTCCGGTAGACACATTCATTTAATAGCTTGACATAGGTGAATGAAATCAGGATGAAATTTTAGCATTTGCCAGAAAAATTTTGATAAGATTGAATATACTTGTATTTTTGTTATAACTAATTGCTTTATGTTTTAAGAATAGTTGATAATTATTTGCAGTAAGCAGTTAAAAATCAGACTAAATTATTATTGAGAGTATTTTTAAACTTATAGAGACGTTATGTGTCAATGCCTACGTTGGATTGTATATAAATCCACCAGCAATACTGTCTTCGATAACTGCAATTCGTGTGCGGCATCAGCAGTAAACTGTTCTATCTGCCTGTAAGATTTATATATTGGCTGCATTGCCAACCCAGATAACCACCAACTTGCACCACCTACCAAAATTAGCGATATTGGCAATCCTAATTTCAAAACTAACTTAACGTACTAAGATAATCTTCAAATTCTTTAAAACTGCGCCCCATTTGGAAGTAACCCCAATCTCCGCCATTTTGGGTATGGAGTAAGACGGTAATTCATCCGTGACAGGTTAAGGTAATTGTAATTTTGTCAAGTAGGTGCCGGAAAAGGGGATAAATCTAGCTTGGAGACGGGCTTTCGGATAGTTTTAACCACATCTAAATCTTGATTTTCTTTAGCTGCGAAGTATTTAACTGGATCGAATGCCTTGCCTTTGTCATAAGCAACACTAAAATGGTACAAACCACGGTAAATCATCTCCAAAGAAATACGGTCGAATGGTAAAGATAATTCATCCGCAACAGCGTCTCCCAAGTCAACTAAAACTGCATAAAATACCCAAGTAGCCCAAACTTGTAACTTCACACCATTAATAGAGCCAGTCCATAAATAGGATAAACCCAACAGACGTTTAACCGTATTAATTAGATATATTTCATTCTATTGAGGGATTGACAGAATACATCTTTTCTTAAACTGTCACGGATGGATAAATTGTGACTCTTAACAACATGTACCTCAAAATCATGGGTTGTATTCGGACGACCATAATTAGGAGTCGCTGAACTGTCACCAAGGTGTAGCACTTTCGTACCACAATCAACCCCATTTGCCCGGACTGCTGGGACTAAAGATACCGTTGTTAGACTGAAAATTGCACCTGCGAAAATTAATTTTTTCATGACAGTAATGTTTAAGAATTAACCACTAAACATCAGTTTGACAAGTGCGGATGAAATTGAGATGAAATTTACTTTTTTTAGTATAAATTAATACTTTATAGAACTTTCAACGCTACTTATAGAAATTAACCATTGCTCTTTAAACTCGATTATCTGAAGCGAAAGCACAAGGGTAACTTGCGTCACCTGTTTCTACTTGAATCGTTGGGTGTTCGATACCAAAATTATCGTGAAGTTCCCCTACTACCCTTGCTAAAAAAGCGTCACCGGCGAAACCTGTGGGGATAACAAGGTGAACGGTAAGGGCTGCTTCTGTGGTACTCATTCCCCAAATATGTAAGTCGTGGACACCAGTTACACCAGGAAGTTCTGTTAGGTAAGTGCGGACAGCCTGCGGTTCAATTCTTGCTGGTACGGCATCTGTAACCAGGTTGACAGACTCTTGCAACAATTGCCAAGTTCCCACAACAATCACGACAACAATAATTAAGCTAATAACAGGGTCAAACCACAACCAACCAGTTGTAACAATAGCAATACCAGCCAGTACTGCACCCAAAGATACTACCGCATCAGCAACTAAATGTAGAAATGCTCCCTTAATATTTAAATCGTTTTCGCGTCCAGACATAAACATCAAAGCGCTTACCGTATTAATAATAATACCTATGGCAGCAACACCGATGATTGTACCACCCGATACTGGGCTAGGCTCAAGGAAACGGCGGATAGCTTCCCAGGCGATCGCGCCCGAAGCAACAAGTAGTAAAATAGCGTTTAAGAGCGCAGCCAAAATTGAGGAACGACGCAAACCATAGGTACGACGTGGTGTTGGGGGACGACGTGTGAGAATACTGGCTCCCCAAGCGAGTAGCAAACCTAAAACATCACTGAGATTATGACCCGCATCCGCAAGCAGAGCAAGGGAGTTAGCTAAAATGCCGTAAATTGCCTCTACTAAAACAAAGCCTGTATTAAGTGCAACACTAACCACAAAGGCGCGATTGTAGTTTACAGCACCGTGATTGTGACCGTGTCCTTTGTGACTGTGATTATGAGACATTGCTCCCCTGCTTACTATCTGCTTTCTAATTACTGATTAAAGCTAAACCGACCGTTTAGTTTTTCACTACCAACGGAAGCATTAATTCTCACCTGATACTGTCCCGTTGCTTTGTTTGATATTTCCCCTTTGTAATACTTACCTTCGGCATTATAAGTAAGAGGAATTGTTGTTTGTTTTCCATCTGGTGACTGAATATCAGCCGTCACCTTAGCGCTAGGTACTGTTTCATGTTTATCTCCTGTTTCTAAGTATAAATCTAGGTGAGTTCCTTTATCTTCTTTTTCGGCAACAAACTCTAAATGATATTTACCTGTTTCAATAATTTGACCACCGTGTGAATGTTCTTTACCTTCTTCATGTGTTTGAGAATGACCATCTTTTGATGAATCACCAGACTTTACAGTATCAGTTCTTGAAGTATTTGCTGCTGTATTAGTAGTTTCTGTCTTGTCTGTAGTAGCATTTTCTTGAGTTCCACTGCTACAAGCACCCAAAAAAAGTAATCCAGTGCTTGCTAAAATAACGCAGCCTAATTTAAACGTTTTCATGAATTTACTCCTCATCACTTGTTAATCATCAACGTAAGTTTGACGCAACCTCTCCCCATAAATCCCTGTTTTCCACACATTGTGAGTGAGACAAACTTTTCGTACTCTTAGTGCAGCTATAGAGGTGTGCGTTACGGACTTTGCGATAGCGGCAGCCACTCAGAAGTGAGTATCGCGCACCCTACAATACTGTTCCTTGGCTTCGCCTCCCCGAAGGGGTACGCGTTCCAAAAATCAAACCGGATTCCTATAGTAAATTTAAATATTGGGTACTTTATCTACTTTCTCAGATTAAGATGAAATTGGGATGAAATTTCTGGCAGAGGTATGGAGATTATTTTAACTACATATGCATCAAAAATTGCCCCTCTTTAGCTGACTCCACTTTCTTCGGAAATAAAAACTTACCAAATTTCGCATACAACGCAGGTAAAACCACTAAAGTTATCGCAGTAGAAGTAAACAAACCACCAAATACAACTACAGATAACGGTTGCAAAAGTTCCTGTCCTGGTCCACCTTGAATGACCATTGGTGCTAAACCTAATGCGGAGGTTAAAGCTGTCATCAAAATCGCATTTAGTCGTTCCATTGACCCTTTGACAATAATTTCCTTTAAGGGCATTCCTTCGGCATACTTACTATTATAATTATCCACCAATAACAAACCGTTGCGAGTTGCTACCCCGAACAAGGAAACAAACCCAACTAAAGACGCAACCGAAATTACCCCGCCAGTTAAAGCAACAGCGATTACGCCTCCTACCAACGCAATTGGTAAGTTAATCATAATCATCGCGGTAGAAGGGATGGACTTAACTGAAAGGTACATTAATACTGTAATCGCAATGAATGCGATCGCGCTAAAAACGAGAATATTTTGGGTTGCGCGTTCTTCAGCTTCAAACTGACCTGCATACTGAATAAAATAACCCGCAGGTACTTGGATATTACTTTTAACTTTGGTTTCAATATCAGTGACAATCGAGCGTAAATCTCGACCTTTAGCATTTGCAGAAACCACAATCAAGCGGGAAACATTTTCACGGTTGATTGTATTTGGTCCCGTACCTTCTTCAATTTTGGCAACGCTACCTAAAGGTACTTTCTGTCCATTGGGAGTATCAATCAATAAATTACGGATGGTTTCTAAATTTTGTCGTGCTTCGGGTTTTAACCACACAATCAAATCAAAAGACTGTTGGTTTTCTAAAACTCGAGACACAACTTTACCATTGAGTGCAGTTTCAATTGTATTTGCTAAATCTCCCACCGTATGACCGTAACGACTAGCTGCATCACGGTCAAATTTGATTTGAATTTGCGGTACTGGAAGTTGCGGTTCGAGTTGTAAGTCAATGACACCATTAACTGTTGCCATTTGTTGCTCTACTTGCTGCCCAATTTTCCTTAATTCTGCTAAGTCGGAACCAAAAATTTTCACAGCTATGGAACTACGAACCCCTGATAACACTTCATCCATCCGGTGCGAAAGAAATCCACCAATATTAGCTACCGAACCTGGAATTTTCTCAAATGCTTCTCGCATTACTTCTAACGTTTTTTCCCGGTTCTTCATTCCTTCTTTGCTTAATTCAATATCAAGGTGAGCAACATTGACACCTGCTGCTTCCGCATCACCAGAAGCTCTTCCCGCACGAGTTTGAACAAATTTAAATCTACGGTCTTTTTTTAATGCTTCTTCGATTACATGACCTGCTTTAGTGCTAATTTCGAGAGAACTTGTTGGATAAGACGACAAAGTGTTTACCATCGTTTGCTCTTGAAACTCTGGTAAAAATGCTCTACCGAAAGAAGGAATAATGACAATTGATGCTACTGTTAAAACTGTTGCGATACCCATAATCAATAAAGAGTTTCGCATGGAAAAGTTTAAACAATAACTATAAATTCCCTTACAAAATCTAGCTAGCCAAGGTTCTCGCTTTGTTACCTTTGTATTCGGTAATAAAATTGCACATAAAGCTGGAGAAACTAATAAAGATTCTAAACTAGAAATCACAACTATCACTAAATAAGAAATACCCATTGGCGTAAAAATTCGACCTTCGATACCCGGTAAGGTAAAAATTGGCGAGAAAACAATAATGCCGATAATCGTTGCACCAACCAGCGAATCGCGTACTTCTTGAGAACCTTCAAATATAATTTCTAGTGGTGGTATTGGATTCTCATCAGTTTTATTTTCCCGCAGTCGGCGATAAGTATTTTCACCGTATACAATTGCATCATCAATTGCAGTACCAATCGCAACTGCTAAACCACCCAAAGTCATTGTATTTAGTCCAATTCCCAACCATGAAAGTGCTAGCATCCCAAACAATAATGTTAAGAAAAAGTCTAACAAACATACAGCGAGGATGCGCCAATTCATTAAAAAAGGAATAAGAATAATTGCGGCAATAATACTACCTTGAATCAAAGATGAACGAACGTTGTCAACAGAAGATTCAATATAACTGTCTTGGCGAAATGTAGTAGTAACTTTAATATTTTTCGGCAATCCGGCTTTAACTTCCCCCATCGCTTTTTCTACCGCACGGGTAACAGTAGGAGTATCAACTATTGGCTGCTTATTCACCATGACAATAATTGCGGGTTTGCCGTTAAAACTGCCATCACCCCGTTTTATTGCTGCCCCAATTTGGACATCGGCTACATCTTGCAATCTTACGGGAACGCCATTACGCGAAATAATAGTTGATTTCTTTAAGTCTTCAATTGATTCGATTCTACCGATACCCCGAATCAACTTTTCAGTATCTGGCGTAATAAAAAATCCACCAGAAGCATTGACATTTGCTTTTTGAGTTGCTTGCGTAACTTGGTCTAAAGTAATATTAAAAGCTGCTAATTTTACTGGGTCAACTAATACTTGAAATTGACGCTCATCACCACCAAAAGTTAAAACTTGGCTGACTCCGGGAACAGCTAAAAGGCGATTTGTCACTTGCCAATCGACGATTCGACGAGCTTCCATTAAGGAGTTAGGAGTTGGGGATGTAGCTTGTCCCTCTGGAGTAGAATTAGAGGAATTTTCTCCATCTTCGACGGTAAAAGCGTACTGGACAACTAAACCAACTGGGGAAGTGGTGGGCGATATTTGTGGTGTTTCAACTCCTGGAGGCAGCTTACTAACCGCTTGTTGTAGTCGTTCGGTAACTAGCTGACGCGCTTGATAAATGTCAGTTGACGAATTAAATATCACCCTCACCGCAGAAATACCAGCCGCACTCGACGAACGGACTGCGGTTACTCCCGGTGTGCCATTAATTGCACTCTCTATTGGTAAAGTTACTAGCGATTCGACTTCCTCCGGCGCGAGTCCAGGGGCTTCGGCTTGGATTTCCACTTGCGGCGGTGCAAAGGCTGGCAGTACATCCAACGGCATCTGAGGAATGACGTAGAATGTCCACAATGAGACAATAATTGTAGCTAATACGACTAGCCAGCGTCGGTTAATTACCCACTTAACAATGTTTCCAAGCATTTTTGATTTTAGTGATTTGCCTTCTGTACTTGGCGCGTAGTTACTTTCTAGTTTTTCATGCTCGGATGAAATTGGGATGAAATATTTGATGGGGCTGTGTTGGGAAATCTAGTAAAATTGAATATATATATAGATATAAAACTGGAAATTTGTGCGTTACCTACAATCCTTGTAGAGACACGATATATCGTGTCTCTACATTGTTTTTAGAGAGGTCTATAAGCCGATCCTTTATAACCTTTACTGCTACTCCTCTTTCTTGCCCTTCTCCAACCCAGACGCATCCGCCAAAGGTGATGTATGTTTATCTAGATAAACCTCAGTCTCATACCTGAACTCGTTGTAATCTAAATTACCTGGTGCTATTAAACGGGAACGCTTACGACTCGACCAAAAACTTCCGGCAGCAAAAGCACTAGCCGCAATTACAGCTCCCCCACCTGCTGCTAATAACCACGAAGGAGCAAAATTATTACTTTTAACCTGTGTCTCTTCTTCGTGGTTATGTCCCTCTTCGCCATGATTATCACTTTCTACTTTTTTATTACCACCCCGTAACGACTGTGCGTATAATTGCGTAGCACGCTGAGTAACAATCATATCGTTATCAAATAAACCTGTTTTCACCTCCACTATATCCCCAGAGGTTTGACCTAATGTGACTTCAGCAGCTTGGTAGGCATTACCATTTTGGACGTAGACAACTGTTTTACCATTGGCATCAACTATTGCTGAGGTGGGAATTGCCAAAGTAGGTGCAGATTGTTGACCTGTCAATACTTCCAGTTCGGCAAACATTCCGGGTTTGAGTTGTCCACCTGGGTTATCCACTACGGCTTGTACGGGTACTACTCGTGTTTCTCCTTGTACAGATGCGCCAATTCGGGCAATTTTTCCTGTAAAAATGCGTGAGCGTAAACTAGCAACTTTCAAATTCACCCTTTCACCAATTCTTACTTTACCTAAATCTTTTTCATAAATATTCGCCGTCGCAAACACCTGACTATCGTTAACAATAGTCATCAATCTACCACCTGCATCGTTAAAAGTTTGACCGATAGTTACTTCACGGTCAGCTATTTTTCCAGAAATCGGAGCTGTCACTGTCACCAATCCCTTAGAATTAGGGAGGTTTCCTAATTGTTGCAACCGAGTATTATAAGTATCTCCACTAATGCGGAGTTGTTCTTGTGCTACCTGAAGCGCAGATTGAGCGCGTTTTACTTGTGCTTCGGCTTCGATTACATCCCGTCTGCTATTGGCTGAAATGAGTTTAGCTTTTGCTTCTGCTAATTGGGTTTGAGATTCCAAAGCGCTACGACGCGGTAAAGCACCAGCGGAGGCTAATTGCGTATCTTTAGTATATTTTTCTTGAGCAAAGGCAACTTGGCTTTGTGCTTGCGCTGTCTCTGCTTCGGCTATTTGTAGGTATCGCTCTCTATTTTGTTGAGCTAATGTTAAATCGGCTTGTGCTTGTTGCGTTTCGGCGATAGCCGTTGCACGTTTTTCTTGAGAAGTAACGCGCAAATCAACTAAATCGGGACTTGTGACGACGGCAAGAGGTTGACCTTTTGTGACTGTTGCACCAGGTTCTACCAATAACTGTACTACTTTCGCCTCTGTAATTGGAGTCGTGACTTCGACTTTTTGGCTGGGTAGAGTTTCAATTTGTCCGGTAGTTTTTATCCCTAGAGCGAGGGGCTGAAGTTTTGCGGGTTCAACTTTAATACCTAAACGTTGGGCTGTTTCTGCATCAACATTTACTGGACTATTTGCGTCCCCTCCAGCTTGAAACGAACTCGCACCACTGTGGTCATGTCCAGCACCAGCAAAAACAACGCCTTGAGTAGTTAGCAACAGCAAGCTCAATATTGCAGAAGAAACATGAAGAAGTGATGCAGTTTGATTTTGGGAACGGTTAAATCGCATCGCCTAGAGTTTCCTTTAATAGAGGGGACAGTCACGCCTATGTGTTTTACGCATATTCACGAAGAAATAGCTACATAGCTTTTGAAATTTAGTTCAGAAGCCTAATAAGCTGTTAGTTAACATTCTTCCACACTGAAATGAAATTAGGATGAAATATGGATGGAAATTCAACTCATAAATTTATAATGGCTGCGGTAGTTTTATTGGCAACGGCACTGCTACTAAGATTCCTGTTTCTCAACTGAGATCGGGGTGGGGGATACATGTGTTTGTTTATGGTTATCTAAATAAATCTGAGTATCTGTTTCGTAAGTTACAGTTTCTTCTCCATAAGCACCTACTGTTGCTAAATGGGGACTTTTGCAACGAGATAATAAATTACTAGCCCAAAATGCGATCGCAGTAATTACAGAACCTCTCCCTGCTGCAATTAACTACAAAGGTATTGGAAAATTATTTGCTTTCACTTCAGTTTTTTCTTCTGCATGTCCTTCTTCTTCTGTATGTCCGTCTTCTTTTATACTACCACCCCACAATGACTGTACATATAATTGTGTAGCACGTTGGGTAACAATCATATCGTCCTCAAACAAACCTGAACTATAATTGTAAGTATTTGTCAACAGAATAAATTACAATTAATAAATATTTAGTTAACTTTCGTAATTTGGTTACTAGATTATTAACACTCTAAATAAATTAACTTGAATCCCTGTCAAAATTTGAAATGCGAATCTTCTAAATCTTTCGCCAAAGCATTATAAAGATTAAGAATTGTACTATCTCCTAAACTATAAAAAATCTTCCTACCTTCACGGCGATATTTAACTAAACGCATCACTTTAAATAGACGCAATTGATGACAAACCGCAGATTCGCTCATCTTTGTTAGTGCAGCCAAATCGCAGACGCACAACTCCTGTGAAGCTAGCGCAGACACTAATCGTAAGCGATTTGGGTCTGCTAGCACTGCAAAAATTTCTGCCATCTCCTGCGCTTTATCTATGGGCAAAAGTTTCGGCATTGATGCACGCACACTTTCGAGATGTACCAAATGCTCATCGCACTTGGGTGCATCAGCATTTTGATACTTTTCTGTGTTTTCCTTAGAGACAGCTTTTTTTACCACTTTTAAAATTTGAGAAAATGATTATTAATCTACATTATATCAAAGTTCTGAATAAATATAATAATTGAATGATTATTCAATTGTTATGCTAAAGTTTTGGTAAGTAGCTAAATGTTAAAATTTCTCAAAAACCCATGAGTCAAACACCTTCCCTCAAATCCCAACAGTTTCGAGTCGCAGGCATGGACTGCGGAAGCTGCGCGAAGACAATAGAAGTCGGTTTACAGCAATTAGATGGAGTTGCAGAAGTTGCTGTGAGCTTCGCTACAGAAAAAGTTAAGGTTTCCTATGATACTGGTAGAGTAACAGAATCAGCTATTTTTAACCGGATTAGAACCTTGGGTTATACGGTTGAGCAGAGTAGTAAAGTTGCTTCTCTTGAACATTCTAATACTCATGACCACAAGCATGAACACGCTCATGGTGAAGCTTGCGACCATAACCACGAACACGATAACCACTCTGATAATCAAGTCAATGTAGCTGACGCAAAAACTTTCAGTGCAAAAATTCATGGAATGGATTGCGGAAGCTGTGCTTATACTGTAGAAGCAGGTTTACAGAAACTCGCAGGTGTATTGAACGTATCGGTCAGCTTTGCAACAGAACGGTTGCAATTATCGTATGACCCCCAATTTATAGGGGAAGAGATAATATGCGATCGCATTAAGCATTTAGGTTATACAGTTGAGCAATTTGTTGAAAGTAATTCCCATCATCACGAGCATCACGAACATAACCATGCTCAAAAAAATCCGAAACCCACAGTAAAACCCGACGCGACAAACTGGAAATTTTGGATTCAGAACCGTCGCGGACAAAGTGTAATTTTGGCGGGAGTAGGATTAGTTTTAGGTTTAATTGCCCAAAAACTCGCATTACCAATTTGGATAGCGCGGATATTTTACGGGGTTGGAATTATTATTGCAGGTTATCCCGTAGCGCGTGCGGGTTTATTTGAATTGCGGATACGTCGCGCAGATATGAATTTGCTGAT
>QQTW01001176.1_pt1 | contig 17957 bp, 20 predicted proteins | sample 1904831 | NCBI WGS metagenome assembly QQTW01 (sample SAMN09435610, study PRJNA476489) | Subsurface metagenome, whole genome shotgun sequencing project. | reverse complement strand
TCATATTCTTCGGCGATGTGCTTTAAAACTCGCATCGAAGAAATTGTTATTCGGGTTAAAAACTTTTCTGGTGACAATTGATCGGCAGCGTCTAAGATTTCTGTAAAAGTTGTTCCTGTTATCATATTTTCTACCTTTGTGCTTACCTAGTCTTCTTGATTATATTTTATCTAAAAAAGCGATGTTTACGACGAGCGTAGCCGCAGCACCCTCTAAATTTCCCCATCGATAGTGATACCTACGGTAAGCTACGAATATTGCACCTCTCTAAATTTTCCCCATCAAAGTAAAATGTAGGGTGTATATTACATTCCCGGCATTTATCAGGAAACTACAACGGTCGTGTTCCTCCGCAACGCATTCGCTGGCTCTCCAATTCCCTCACCGCAAACGGGGAGACAAGCCACAGAATGACAGTTTTTCGTTAAAATGCGTAAGTCCTATGTTTATTTCGATATTTTTAGCTATATTTTATGAATCAGCCTATTCAACCCGGTACGCAATTTTTAACCGTAGAAGAGTCGGGAAAAGTTGATGCAGCACTGCTTTCTTCACCTGAAAAGTTTTTAACCCGAATTACAATTTCTTCAATGCGAGTTTTGAAGCACATCGCTGGAGAATATGGGGTTGCAATTGAAGATTTGACGGTGGAACAGATAATTAACTGGTTTGAGAAAGACAGTAAAATTCGCCGCGAACAAGGAATTGAAGCAGCGTATTTAAAGTGGTGAGGTTGGGAGTTAGTAGGGGCGGGTTTACCAGTATCTTTAAACGATCAAACAAAATATCCGTGAACCCGCCCGTACAGGAGTTAGGAGTTAGGAGTTATTAATTTACCTTTACCCCTTCCCCTAATAAAAAAGCACCCAATCTAGGTGCTTTTGTAAATAATGACATTAGGTTGTGAGAAAAGCTTTTAGGCGTAGTTGTTATTATTACGTGGGCTACGAGCACCAGTAACAGCACCAATCATCGAAGCGATTAAGCCCAGTAAAGAACCGAATACAAACCACCACAATCCTTGACGTGTAGCAGATGCAACTTCGCGTGCTTGTTGAGCGCGTTCGTTAGCTTGGGGAACATTTATACCACCACTTTGCTGCACTTGATTGATAAGTTCTCCAGCATTGGAAGCAGCGACACCAAAAGCACCTGAAACACCGCTTGCTAACAACCAAGAACTAACTGCTAAAGTTGTTGCCCAAAGAATTGCACCGTTGAGAAGTGCAGTACTGCGATTCATCGGACCGCAAGCACGAGCTGTTACCCAACCACCTGTAAACAGCGAAATTAACAAACCGATTGTTGACCAAATTCCAACATTATTTGCAACATTACCTGAGATTGTCTGAGGTCTGCCTGAAGCCTCAATATTTCCGGCTCCGATTGCAGCAAACATTGCACTCAAAATCAACTGAGTAGCTAATGAGACCAACAAACCAGAGATAATGGGACCCCAACGAACGCGATCGTGGTAGTCGCCAACTCGACCGACTACAGGTTCGTGGATAACATCATCGCCAACTCGATTTACATATGCCATAACTTTTTTCTCCTTATTACTTCTAGTTAACTTTCTTTAGTTAAATTCATCTTTGATTATGATTAAATGACAAATTCTGTTTGTATGTATCTACCACCGGAAATAGTTATTTACTCCACCTTTGGTAATAATAATTCGGGAAGTACTAAAGTAAAATTGATAGCTTTGGCACTATATGTAGAAGAAATTTTATTATTAGCTAAATCTTCTTGAGTGCAAGATATTTGGTTTAGGATTTTTGGGTAAAGTTCGCACGCCTAACTGCTTGGTAAAAAGCGATAATTTTATAGGGTGTACCCTGCCCACCTACGAGGTTTTTACAAACTCAGCAATATTGCTACAATCTCCCCTACTTCCTTATCGCTGAGAGAATTTTTATGCTCGCGCAGAGGAGAACACTTTCGTGCGGAGGTTTCCTCCGTTGAAAAATGTATTCGTCGCGCAGAGGCGCAGAGGCGCAGAGAGGAAAAGTATAAATTATCTTATAGTGGGAGAGGAGTAAATCAAACGTACACTAAAGTAAGACACCCGACTTCGCATTCATTTGTCGGGTATTTGGGTCTTTAATCAAATTTAAAAAATATTAAGAAATATTAATTAAAGACGCATCTTCACTGCTGTACCGCTAGCAGTAATTAACAAAAGAACTCCAGATTGATCGAGATTAATCGTGCCAGTGTCGATTTCAATGCCAATTACGGCATCTGCACCCAAACGTCTAGCTCGTTGTTCGAGTTCGTCAAGAGCTTTGCGTTGACCTTCTTCAAAGAGACGTTCGTAACTGCCAGTACGTCCGCCAATGATATCGCGGATGCCTGCTAAAAAATCGCGTAAGAAATTACTACCATAAACGACTTCTGCCGTGACGATGCCCAAGTATGACTCAATTACCGCTCCTTGAATGACATCTGTAGTACTTAAAATCATGATTTTACCTCTAATGCATGAAAATAGTTCAAATTGGACTTAATTGTGCTATTCGTCAGATTCTTAGCCGTACAATGAAGCGATGCTCCATAGAAGCCTTCATACAGACTATGTTCGCTCTTAGGAACCGATCGCAGGACGCGAAAATGATAATTGTATCAACTTATGTGAGAAACTAGCGGAACAAATAGCCTAAATTCATCGTAAGTCTTTATAAAGTAAGCAAATGGAGTTTTCAAATTTGAATATTTTTGTTTTAATGTACAAGCGATTCTCGCATATAGTGCGCGTTTAGCTCTCTTCAGTATGAAGAGGCTACACCGACGTAGAAATTGTCAAAAAAGTTGCAGAAAACTTCAGGTATTGGACTGTGTATAATCGAACATCCCTTTTCATAAGTGTTCTTCTATTAGGAAGCATTGCAGCCACTGTGCCCTCAGTGACTCAGGCACAGGTTGTAGTTGCACAACGTACAACTGCGGAGGTGAAGCAACTGTTGGATGAAGGGCGCAGGCTGGTAGATACTGGTGATTATGGTGGGGCAATTGGTGTCTACCAACAAGCAGCTTCGCTGGAACCTAGAAATGCTTCCATACATTCGGGGATTGGTTACTTGTACGCGCTACAAGGCAATCTTCAATCGGCTTTATCGTCGTATCGTCGGGCTGTTTCGCTCAACCCCAACAACGATGATTTTCAATATGCTTTAGGATATATCAGCGGCAACTTGGGTGATAACAAGACGGCAAAGGATGCTTACCGTAAAGCGATTCAGATTAATCGTACTAATGTCAATGCCTATTTAGGGTTAGCGACAGTTTTGCTACGGTTGGGAGAGAATACAAATGCAATGTGGGCAACCGAGCAAGCAATGAACTTGGATCGGAATAATCCGCAGGTGTTCGAGTTGCGCGGTACTTTTTTGATGAAACAGGGTAAATCGAAAGATGCGATCGCGTTATTTCAAAAAGCGCGCGGAATATACGAAAAACAAGGTAAAACCGACAGCGTTAATCGTGTTGATGCGGCAATACGGCAAATCAGAAGATAATTAAATTTGGTGTGTGGTGTGACTCGAATAAATCAAATAAAGCGCTCCCTCATTTGAATGTTTGAGGGACGCATCATTGTTTAATGTTCATTAGTAAAAATATGGATATAGCTCGTCTTCATCGATATACTTAGTAGCCTGTCTAAAGATGGCTTGACAAGTACCTGTATCTAACTGAGGATGGTTTGGCACTGTCAAAGTTTCTTTACCTGCAACACCTGTACGACGTAGTTTTACATGGCTGCCTTTTTGACTATGTATCTGAAAGCCAAACTCACCCAAAATTTCAATAATTTCTGCCCCCGATAATCTTTTTAGTCTAGGCATATTCTGGCTGTAGCTCAAAAGTTACAATTAAAGATGGTTTATCAACTAATCCAAAGTCGGCAGGATTTTCCCCTTCTAAATGCAAACTTACTGCCTCACGGAGATTTGAGACAACTTCATCTAATGTTTGTCCTTGGGTTACAACTGAAATCTCTATGCATTCTGCTACATAGCCACTTTGTCCATTTTGAATGACTGCCTTGATACTTTCTTGTAGCTGCATAAATTTAGTTATTTATATGATGTGTTGTTTACATAGCAATCATAAATCATAAACCCTAGCCTCCGGCAGCACTGAGTTGACGCTCACGCAAAAAACTAGCTACCCAATTTCTTATAGAAGTCGGGCATCTGAGTCAATACTACAAGGGATAGACATTTGCCCAAAATAAATCCCCTATTATCCACGCTGTACCTTATTTTCAACTGAGCTAGCGCCTGTATCTTGTGGTATACTTATTTAAAAAAGCAATTATAAAGTTAAAAATTATACAAAATACGCTATTTTAGGTCATAAAAAATTGGTGACTTTGGTCATGCGTCAGTTGATAGTTACTTGTTACTTTAGTCCTATATTAATTTTGGACATTTTGCTCAAAAATTACTAGCATGAATTTATATGAATATTGCTACCAGGCTATGGGTGCAGCAATAAATGTTAGGGGCGCGGTCTAAGTAAAATTAATTAAGTATAACCACTTAAAAATTATTTTTAGGCTGTCCATTGTTAACAACGACCTTTATTTTGGCTCCGTGGTTGTTTTTTCTATAACCGAAGTGGATATGACAATTGATATAACAAAGCCTGTAGATTCATCAACTTTAGCTCCAAATTTAGTTCCGAAAGTTAAAAAAAGGTTCAAGAAAAATTGGTTGCCTTTGCTAATTATTCTTAGTCTTTTGGGCGGAATTAGCTACGTAGTTTATCGGCAATTGGTTGTTGTTCCACAGCAGGAAGCTAAAAATCGGGTTCTCACGGCTCCCGTGGAAAGGCAGAATTTACCGATTGTGCTTTCGGCAAACGGAACTGTAAAGCCCTCTAGGTCAATTAATGTCAGCCCGAAAAATTCAGGGATAGTCAAAAGTTTGCTGGTGAAGGAAGGAGATATCGTTAAAAAGGGTCAAGCGATCGCTTACATGGATGATTCCAACCTTCGAGGGCAACTTACTCAAGCCAGAGGACAACTAGCCCAAGCTGAGGCAAATCTACAAAAGGTACAAGCTGGCAATCGTCCGCAAGATATTGCCTCTTCACAGGCACAATTGGACGAGGCACAGGCAAATCTGCAAAAGGCACAAACTGGTAATCGTCCCCAGGATATTGCCCAAGCACAAGCACGTTTAGCGAGCGCTCAAGCAACTTTGAGTAAAGCCGAAGATGATTTTCGCCGCAACCAAGAATTATATAAAGCGGGTGCGATCGCACTGCAAATTGTCAACCAAAAACGCGCCGACCGCGATAGCGCTCAAGCGGCTGTGAGCGAGGCACAGCAAGCACTCGGATTGCAAAAAGCTGGGTCGCGTCCCGAAGAGATAGCTCAAGCGCAGGCTGTGGTCAGACAGAGACAGCAAGCTTTGGCACTCCTTAAAGCTGGGTCGCGTCAAGAAGATATTGCCGAAGCACGAGCGCAGGTAGTTTCGGCTCGCGGTTCCCTGCAAAATATTCAAGCTCAAATCAATGACACGGTACTTCGGGCACCGTTTGATGGGTTAGTTACGAAAAAATACGCAGACCCTGGCGCTTTTGTAACGCCAACGACTGCTGCAAGTGCGGTATCTTCGTCTTCTTCTTCTTCAATTTTGTCTTTGGCTTCTAACAATGAAGTTGTAGCAAATTTAGCCGAAACAAATATAGCTAAAATCAGCATTGGTCAAAAAGTCACGGTTAAAGCAGATGCTTATCCAGGAAAAACTTTTGAAGGTAAGGTAAATCAAATTGCCGCCCAAGCGACTGTAGAACAAAATGTTACCAGTTTTGAAGTGAAGGTATCGCTTTCTGACCCCCAAAGGTCGCTACGGTCGGGGATGAATGTGGAAGCTGATTTTGAAGCTGGTCAATTGTCCAATGCTTTGGTAGTGCCGACAGCGGCAGTTGTGCGGCGAGAAAATGCTACAGGCGTGTTTGTCACGGGAGCCGATGACAAACCTACATTTAAGCGGATTGAAACTGGTGTAACTGTCAGTAATTTTACTGAGGTAAAATCGGGATTGGAGGGTAATGAGAAAGTATTACTCAGCTTTCCGCCAGGGTCACGACCGCGTTCGACACCTAGAGGGGGAGTTTTTCCGGGTGTGGGTGGTGGCGGTCAAGGTGGCGGTTCTCGCGGTGGTGGTTCTCGCAGTGGTGGGTCGGGGAATACTGCGCCTTAGGGATTTCTAAGTAAATACCCAAATTTATGATGACGTAGGATAGGCATCCTGTTTGTCCTTTATTTCAAAGATAACGACCCCTTTATCCCACTGCAATTTACCAACCAACTACTTGTAGATTTTCAATTTCTTGAAAATGAGCATCGCGTGTCACTAATGTCAGATTATGTTGAAGGGCAACGGCTGCAATCCAAATATCATTTTCAGGTAGCGGTCGCCCCTTAAGGCGTAGCTGATTCTTAATGTCCCCGTAGTAACGAGCTGTTTCTACATCGCATAAGAGTACAGCATTGTTCACCACAAACTCATCAATTCGACTCAGATTCTTGATTGTTCGCGCTGATTTTCTTGCACCGTAACACAATTCACCAACGGCAATGCTCGGAATAAAAACCTCATCCGCAAGTTTTAAGCCTATTTATAACTGTTTTCTCATCTGCAAAAAGCGCAATAATGATGTTTGTATCTAACAAGTACCTACCACTCATTGGTATCAACCCGCCCGCAGTCCTGTTCGATAGCTTCACGCATCAACTCAATATCATCAGGTTGAATTGTGCCTGCAAAGCGCAGAAGTTGAGAACCTGCAACACCTTGAATAGGAGAATCTGCAACAGCCCGTGCAAACTCCAGCACCCGTTGCTGCAAATTTTCAGGCATCTCCCTCAACTGCTGAACTACCTCGTCAACAATAGATGTGTCCATTTTGCTCTCCGCTGAACCTGCTAAACCTATTCTAGTTGGGATAGGTTGACCTGTAAGTTAATAAATCCTGACCTAATTAATAATTTTGAAATATGATTAAGGGTTTTGACAGTAAAAGTAGCCGTACACTTCCATTGCTCGAAGTCTTATCAATGGCGGCAGAGGCGCTGTGGAGTAACAAATTACGTACCGGATTAACGATGCTGGGTGTAATTATTGGTATTTCTTCGGTCATTGCCATCACTTCAATTGGTCAAGGAGTACAAAAGGGAGTTGAACAGCAGATACAGGCATTAGGTACCGATGTACTGCAAGTTTTGGCAGGTGCGGCAAGAAGCGGCAATATTAGTCAAGGGACGGGTTCTAGCAGTACTTTAACTTGGGAAGATGCCAAAGCGATCGCGCAACAAGCACCATCGGCTGAAGTTGTTTCTGCCTACCTGCAACGCAATGCTCAAGTTGTGTATGAAGGGCAAAATACTTCGACAACCGTTTATGGAACCGATTTGAATTACCCGGAAGCGCGAAATACCCACCCGCAGCAGGGACGCTTCTTTACTCAGGAAGAATTAGATAGTGCCGCACAGGTTGCGATTATTGGTCCGACAGTTCAAAGAACACTCTTTGGTCAAGGTGTTAATCCCATCGGTGAGAGAATTCGGATTCGGGGAGAAGCTTACGAAGTGATTGGGATAATGGAACCGAAAGGTTCGCAAGGACCGCAAGATCGAGATGACCAAATTTTCATTCCGCTTACTAGTATGTCGGGGAGATTGGTAGGGAATAATGCTTTGGCTGGTATTTCGGTAAGTGGGATTTTGGTTAAAGGTAGCAATCAGGAAAAGTTAGAAGCGGCTCAATTTCAAGTTACAAATTTGTTACGCTTGCGTCATAATATCTATCCGCCGCAAGTCGATGATTTCCGGCTGACTAACCAAGCCGACATTGTTAGTACTTTTACTAATGTTGTCGGTTTATTTACGGTAATGGTGGTTGCGATCGCCGGAATTTCGCTGGTGGTCGGTGGGATTGGGATTGCTAATATTATGTTGGTTTCGGTGGTGGAACGGACGCGGGAAATTGGGATTCGTAAAGCTGTCGGAGCAACTAATTCGGCAATCCTCAACCAATTTTTAGCCGAAGCAATTATGATTTCGACTTTTGGTGGAGGTATTGGGATCGGAAGTGGTATTTTGATTGCTTTTGCATCGGCAAATATTTTCAAGTTTCCCTTTGTGATTTCTTTTCTATCAGTAATTGTTGGGTTTGGACTGTCGCTGACTGTTGGTTTAATCGCTGGGGTTATTCCTGCAAGAAATGCTGCGAAGTTAGACCCGATTGCTGCGTTACGAAGCGATTAGATAATGTGACACACTCCGCACACTGATTTGGAGTACCAAATTGGCATTGACGACAAACCACAATGGTTTTAATGCAATAATTGAAATTACTAAAACGGATTTTAACAGATTACATTCATACAGTAATGATGTAGACGTGCTAAATTCCGCCAAAACTGCGAGTTCGGACTTCAAACGTGTAAAGATCAATGCTAAACTCAATTCAGGTTGTTTCCGCAATAGCAACTAGAAGAGACATTCAGGAGAATGCGATCGCTTATAGTGGCACTCCAACAGCAATAACTTTATGCTCGCGCATTCCTATGTGCTAAAAATAAGCGAAAATATTTTGATATGTACGCTTAACTTCAACTGCACAATGGAACAATTAGAACGCCTCATCAGAATGGCAGAAGATGAACTTACCGAATACAGTACCGATGCTCGGAAAATCGAAAAGCTGCGGCGAAAAATTGGTTTGTCTGTACCGATGGCACAACAGCGTCAAGCCAAAGCAGATTTATTGACATCATACCCATCAGGTGGAATCAACAAAATCATCCTCGAACAACGCCAAACTGTCGCTTTACCGTTTTGGGGAATTGCCGGTTTGGGTTTGTTATTGGGAATTTCTCTCAATCAACCAATTGTTTTATTAGCTGCGGTTGCTGGTACAGCAGTTGCAATTAAAATTCAGAAATTAGGTTGGCAGTTGGAAGCCAAGCGGATTTTATTACAAACTTTGGAAGATATCGAAGCGCGTACCAATCAACCAAAGTAGAGGTAGCAGCAACTAACAAAGCTCGTGCCCTTACGACTACAATGAATATAGCTAGCGATCGCCATAAATATTTTCACGAAAATAAAAGTAGAACACTAGTTTTTAGGGTGCGTAGCGCTGCGTTTTTACATACCCTATATGCTGTTTAACTGACGCACTTAGTTGTCAGTAACTCCAGCGCATCGGAAATAAAACAGGAACCACCGTATTTATTCAAAATACTGCGAATCGATTCGGAAGCTAGAGCAATTTTTTCGGGTGGACAAAAGGCAATAATATAGACGTTATCGAGCATTGTCATCGCTAGGTTGTGTTTGCCGTCTCCCCTTCTACTTGTTCCCGCTACGTCACGTATCACCGTACAATTTTCGATTCCAGCTTTTTCTAATCCTTGTAAAATCTTCCCAAGTTCAACGTAATTCGCAATTATTTCAATCCGTTTAACTTCCAACATATTTATTTATCTCCAAAAAAGATTGATTCCGTATAAATATAGTGGGATACCCACAATGATATTAAAAGGGAATGTCACCGCCAAAGCTGTTGATACATAAAGACTCGGATTAGCTTCGGGTACTGTCATTCGCATCGCTGCGGGTACTGCTATATACGAAGCGCTCGCACACAATACGGAAAACAGTAGGGAGTCTCCTTGCTGCAAACCAATCAATTTCGCAATCAATAATCCAACCGCTGCATTGACGATTGGAATTAGTATGGCAAATGAAATCAAAAATAACCCAGTTTTTTGTAAATCTTTGATTCTTTTGGCTGCCACAAGTCCCATATCGAGTAAAAAGAACGTTAGTACTCCGTAAAACATGTCTTGGGTGAAGGGTTTTAATTTCTCCCAACCGCTTTCCCCAGTGAGGATTCCCATCAATAAGCTGGCAACTAGCAAGTATACGGAACTATTTAAAGTTGCTTCGCGTAAAATTTCAGACCAATTAAAGCTCTTTTCCTCTGTCTTTACACTGTATAAACTTACTAAAATTAATCCGATAATAATTGCTGGAGACTCCATTAATGCTAATGCTGCCACCATATATCCATCGAAGCTGATACCGAGTTGAGTCAAAAACGAGCTAGCAGTAATAAATGTAACAGCACTAATCGAACCATATGTGGCTGCGATCGCACCTGCATTATATACATCTAATTTTACCCGCAGAATAAAAAAGGTGTATATTGGCACGATACATGCCATTGCGATCGCAGCTACAAGGGTAAGGATTACCGATTGGGTAATTCCGCTTTTGACGAGTTCGACTCCTCCTTTAAAACCAATGGCAAATAGGAGGTATAAGGAAAATAGTTTGGGAAGGGGTGGGGGAATTTCTAAATCCGATTTGAGTACAACTGCTAGCATCCCTAAAAAGAATGCTAAAACTGGAGGATTTAAGATGTTTGACAAAATTAAACTGACATCCATAAATCCTTTTATCCTTAGTAGTATGTTTTTATATTTAGTTTTGCATGAATTGGGTAGGATGCGTAGCGGGTCGGGAGGGTTTTCTAGTTGGGTATGGAAAATTATCAATTACCTGTAGCTCGTTATTTTCCGCTGTCATCTGGAAAATATGAGGTGAAACCGGGGATGGTACGATTAGGTTCGTGTTTTGGGAATGGTGTTGCTGATAAGCAGGTTTTTCAAATTGATGCGAATTTCGCTAACTACCGCGAATCTAAGGTTATAGCGCGTGCGGAGCGCTTGTCCAAGTATTATCAAACTTATAATTATTCGGATGCTGTTGCAACTGCTGTCGGTCGCTTAATTGTTACACGTCTAGTTTGCGAACATTCTCAATTTTTCGAGATTGAGAAGCTAACGGGTGATTTTTTGGCTTTACACTGCAAGCTGACTCAAGAAATGCTTTTTTTTGATGGTAATTATAGGTTGCAGCAAGTCGAAGCTTTTACAAAGCCAATTCCAGCTTACGTTTCCACACTCGACGCTTTAGCATCGCAGGTACAAGAAGATATTACTGTTGTTTGTCGCAGTTCAAATACTCATAACTGGGTGAGTGCAATTCATCTGTGTTTCCCCAACCATTGGTCTGCTGACGATAAAATTGGTCGGGATTTTGCTACTGTTCACGCACCTGTTGCAGGAATGGAGAAAATTAACCAACGTGCAAACGCAATAGTTAATACGATGATTGTTCGTTCCCCAATGGTACGGTTCGCTTGGGGTTTGACTACCGATACCTATCTCAATCATCATCCAGCTAATATATGTGTAGACCGTCCATTTGATATTGATAATCCTCGGTTGTATTTGCGGATTGAACGTCAGGTAATTTGGGGTTTACCCGAATGCGATGCTGCCATTTTTACGATTCGTACTTATTTACACGATGTAAATGAAATAAAGGATTCGGAAATTATGCTAGAGCACCTTGTTTCTGCAATTAAGTCTATGAGTACTGAGTCGCTTCAATATAAAGGTTTGATCGAATGTCGTGATGCGATTTTGAATTGGCTAGCGTAGTTACCATCCCCAAAAACCAGCCCCAATGAGTACTCCCACCGCACATTCCTCCGTTCGCGTTGCAGCTATATTTACCCTAAGTTAGTCGGCACAGCATTCAGTAAACCACATTTACTGTTCGTCGAACAAACTTCGCTTGTTATAGCGAACGAAAAACCATAAGTTTTGGTTTAGCTTTTAGACAACCCTACACCAAGAATCTTTCTGCAATCCGGGCAGAAGAAAACAAATTTAGTACGTCCTTGAAAAAACCCAGAGGGAGCGCTCTCACACCCCGATTCTGTTCTCTGTTTGCTTTCTCAAATGATTGAACTATTGTGTCCTTTGTGTCCTTTGTGTCCTAGCCTGCGGCAAGCCGCTGAGTGCTAGCCCTGAAAGGGCGGCTACGCCAACGCACACGCTGCGCGAACGCGTCTATGTGGTTCAAAAAAATCTTCATGTTGAACCATATACGCGCTGTATGCGTTCCCGCTTTCTTAGGACGCAAAGAACGCAAAGGTAAGAGAAAAATTAGCAATTTTAGACCAGTTTTTATCCACTCCTGTCGCGGGCTAGCCCTTACACCCAGCCTCAACGAAAAATCCTTTTGCGTAAGTCCTGGTTACATTGACGAGTCGGTCAAATCATCAGAAAAACGCTGCCGTCTAGGAATCTTGCGCTCGCGATTTATTTGATTAGGAGTAGTTAGCTTTGTTTGTTGACCTGGGATATATTGCCAACCTAAATCTTGAAGGATTCTCCGGGCTGCGACTTCACCTGTGCTTGAGCCGCCTTCCATATACCCTTGGTAGGAAAGGGAGCAGTGTTCTCCAGCAAAAAATAGATTGCCTACACGTCTTTGTTCAGCCCCAGCTATTCCCGTCCACTGTCCGACTAAATAGCAACTATAGGAGGCTCGCGTGTACCGTTCTCCAGGCCAATAGGCGCGAATGGCTTGACCTTGGCGCAGGTCTCTAATTCCGGGGAAAATCTGCTCTAATTGTGGTAGCAATATTTGGGCTTGAGATTCTGCTGAATCTTTGCCCAAAGATAAACCATATTGACCACCAGTAAAGTTAGTAATCAGACCTTTGGAACCGCTCCAGTAGCGACTGGGTTCCCACGTGCTTTGATAGCCTATATCAGTAAATGTCGATCCGTTTGATTTATACTGAGTGCGCCACAATTTTTGTTCGTAGGCTGTAATTAATTTCGCATTTGTACCATATCCTAGTTCTGCGATCGCTTTTCGTTTAATTGGTGGTAAATTGACATTTAGCTGCACGCTTCGCAAGGTGCTAAAGGGCAATGTCAACAAAATTTTTTCATAAATACGATCGAAAGTTCTGTAACCAGACCGTAAACTCACTCGATAGCGACCATCCGGACGGGTACTGATAGCTTCTAATTCTGTAGCTGTTTCTATGAAATCTGCTAAATAATTTGCTAGTAAACGTGGTACTTGGTCGTTACCACCACTAATTACGTAACGTTCATCACTTTCTCCATAGAGTGAAAATTTATCAGTGTTAGTACCAATCAAAAACAGTAGATTTAGAGAGGATTGTTCTTGTGCTTCTCGACCATATTCAGTGGTATAAGCAATTTCCAACATCTGCCGCAAAGTTGGATTAATTTGTGCTTTCTCTAAATACTGTGAAATAGAGGTATTATCTAAAGCGATCGCTGCTTGATTGCGAGTACGATAGGTTACATCTCCATCTCCAATAGCAGCCAGATCCTGTTCAATCTTTTCTGCTAAAGGAATGAAATCATTAATAATTTCTATTTCTGTAATTTTACGTCCTTCAAAGTACCATCTTTGCGCCGCTAATCCTTCATCTGTAGCAAGGACATCGATTAATGTTAAACCAAGTTCTTGAGCCAGAGATATCAATGTAGTATGGTCTGTATCGATAAATTCTCCACCTAGTTCCACAGTAACGCCAGTATTTGCTGCTCCCGGCAAACTACGTATCCGACCACCGACGCGGCTTCTCGCCTCAATGATGTCTACGCGAACCCCAGCTTGACGTAAACGATAAGCAGCAGTCAATCCAGCAATTCCTGCACCCACCACTAGTAATTTGGGAGTTGCACCAAAAGCTTTAGAATCACCTCCACCATGCCAAGTAGCTGTAGCTAATGCGCTTGCTAATCCTAAACTCCCATAAAGTAAACGGCGACGAGTGGTTCTGTGTTTCAAAATATCCACTATCTCATCTGTAGGAATATTGGTTTTTATCGATGCTCTCGCAATTTTATAAGCACGTTGCAAAGATCCCATCAATCCAGTCCTGGGCATTAAGTACACCTCTATCGCTAGCTAATTCTAAAACACATTTATAATCGCAGATTTCAATGAATGTTTTTTGTCACCAGGTAAGAAATTTAACATATAGACAAATATTAATTCCTACAGGGTCAAATGAGCAGTCGTGCAGAAAATTACGCGCTAAGGCTGAAAGTATTACAGGGTAAATATTGTGGGTATCAGTATTGTCGGGTGCGTTACGAACGTCGTAACGCACCATTCTTAAGGGTTTAGTACGTTACCGATCGCTAACACACACCCTACGTATCTTTTCAAAAATATGCAGGGGTAGTCCGATAGCTCTTAGTCACAGCTATTGTTTTTTCGTTGTGCAGCGATCGCTTATTGCTAATAAGTTGAATGTAAACAGATGTAACAAATATGTTTTATGGAGCGATCCACACAAACCGTAGCAACAGTAAATTTTTGTAAAGAAGTAGCAGAGGAATTGATAAGTAAGTGGGTATTAGAGCAAGAAGAAGAGAAAAAATGATTAAGGAGACATGGAACCAACAACAGCCCAACTTAAAACACTCTATCGAGTATGCTTAATGGCAAGTAATTTACTCAAACCAATGAACGTGACTCGATTAGATGAACGAACTAAACGCATATTCATGCTGGTTGCAGAGACAATAAAAATTGAGATTGACGTTGATGAAGGTCTAATTTATGACGGAATCAAATTTTGAAGGAATGACCCGACAAGAACTATTGGCTTATATACGGCAACACCCTCAAGACACCAAAGCTTTTCACTTGTACAGTGCTGCAAAGCCAGTATTTACGAGCGTGGGCAAAAATTTTCTCCTAACTAATTAGCCAACTCAGCCCAAGTTTTTTGACCAACTATTCCATCAGCTACTAAATTGCGCTGATTTTGAAATGCTTTTACCGCAGTTTCAGTTACGGCACCGAAAAAACCATCAACTCCTATTCCATACCCATTCGATAACAGCAACCTTTGTAAAACTCGCACTGAAATTCCCGAATTACCAAATTCCAGCGTTGGCAGACTCGAACTTGGAACTCGTCGGTATGCGAGAGTACTATACTCACCTTGAAAAGTGCGATCGCTTTCACCATCTGCAATCGACTGCGGAGATAATGTTGGTTGTTGTGCCATCAAATTTATCGATATCAATGAAGGATTCGCCTGGACAACACTCGCAGAATCCGTTAAGCGAATCTTAGCTATCGAATTGCTTACTATATTTTTTACTTTATCTTTAAGTGATAAGTCTTGAGTCACATCGCCGTCACCAGCCTGCATAAACTCAGGCGGTGTAATTTGAACGATAGATATTGATTCTAGCGTTTGAGCCGATGTTGCTTGTTTTACAGGACTTTCGTGACTAACTAATGGCTGTTCCGGTAAGTTGGACGAAGATTGCTGTCCTGTCACTAAAATACCTGTCATCAGCAATCCAAAATCACTCATTGTGTCTCGTTTTACTAACTTCCACATTAACTTTCACAGCTTAAAAGTTGTGAGTCCGGAAGAGTACGTACCTACTTAAAGAAATAGTAATTATCTCATAAAAAATCTGTATAGCTGTACTCTTTTCTTTGCAATTACTCTATACTTCCTTTGCGGGTGAGGGTTTACGATTGCGTGCAGCGTAACTCACACGCAAAGCCATCCTTTTTAAGGCAGGGCTGTTTCATTCTTCAAACGAAAAATCTGGAAGTCTTATTTTTTCGTTTGAATTTGAGACAGTCGTAGGGGCACGGTGAGCCAGCGCGTTGCGGAGCCAGTTGCGTGCGGGGGTCCCCCCCGTTGAGCAATCTGGCGTGGGGGTTCCCCCCGTTGTAGCGACTGGCGAACCCGAAGGGCACAGAATAGTGCCCCTACAATAATGTTGCCCTTCAAAGTTTATAATCAATCCCTAATTTTTCGTATAGTATGCGTAAGTCCTGTAAAGTATACTTAAATATTAAAGTCGAAAAAGTCACTAATTATATATTAGATGAAGTACAGTAGTGAAGTCTAAAAACTGTATATAAAGCCTTTTTTCCTTCTAACTTCTTTCTCCTGTCTCCTGAATTCAATTAATTTTATCCTTTAGTTTACAATTTCCTCACCTTCAAAAGCCTCTCTAACAAATTCATTTTTAAGTTCATTTGGATTCGCAAGTATCTTAAAAATGCGTTCCATCTTGGTTAACTTAAATAGCATTCCTACTTGATCGTTAACCGAACAAATGAATAGTTTGCCACCTGCTGCTTTCACTGTTTGCATTGTTGCGACTAAAGCACCAAGTCCAGAACTATCAACAAACTCAACGTTTTGTAGGTCAATTAAGATAATATTGATTCCGGAACTTATGATATCACCGACATCGCACCGTAATTGATTGCCACTGACTGTGTTTAAAATTCCAGAAGGATTGAAAACTTTAATATCTGAGTTCATATCTGACCTGATAAAATAACCAAGTATAGTCCCCGTAGGATAGGTAAGATGACTATTTTATACTGTCGATCGCGTTGAAATATAAATATCTATAAAAATATACACATCAACCAATTGCCAATAAACGCTTCCCTCTTAGATATTCCCAAGCTCTATCTGGGACGTAGAATTACTTAGATGCTTTACGCCTGTGAACGCGACAAATTACGTATTCCAGATATTTTAGACTGGAACCAACCCACGCCACATTACGATAGCGTAAGTCCTACTTCAGAAAAATTTATGAGAGAATGATAATAATAGTCTTTGTATTCATAACAAGCTTTCCACCTGGAATACAAGTTTTACTGTTAAGCTAACAAAAATTCATCTGCTTAAATCTCAATAAATTTACTGATGAGATGAGAACTAACAGAAATGAGTGAAAACTCCCTGTTGATATGACCTCTAAACCGTATAAATTGGTATAACGAAGTACCTTAAAGCTGGAACGCTGCTTGCTCCCCTCTATCAAACGCATCTTGTCATAAATTCGTCTCTATTCTTAACTAAACCTCAAGTAATCGCATTAAGTAATCCTTATTAGCTTATGAATTAATTAACCTTTTAACCGAAATCTTATATGTAGTCAAGACATCCTCGGCAAGAAAATTGATAAACTTACTATTACTATGTATAGTCAACGTACTATTTTTATAATTGATGACTCGCAAGAAGACCGAATTTATCGTCAATTTCTCGAAGACAACGGTCGGTATAACTATAAAATAATCGAATTTGAATCGGCAACGCAAGCCCTAATTTGCTGCCAAAAGAAAATGCCAGACCTAATTTTGGCAAATTTGATTTTACCAGATGCGACTGGTGTTTATTTATTGTCAGAATTAAAGCGGCAAACGGGTCTTGCTCAAGTACCAGTAGTAATTTTGTCGGCACTTGGAGATGAAACTATTGCAGTAGAGGCAATGAAAAATGGCGCACAGGATTATTTGGTTAAGGGAAGGTTAACCGCAGAAGCGTTAAATCGAGCTTGTAATACTGCGATCGAACGCTTCGACTTGATGCAACAAATAGAAAAGCAGCAAGAGCAGCAAAGATTAATTGGCGCGATCGCACTCCGGATTCGTCAGTTTTTGAAGTTGTCAGGTGTACTAAACACGGCTGTTGATGAAATTCGTAATTTTCTCAAAGCCGATCGGGTGCTTGTTTACCAGTTTAATCCCGATATGAGCGGTAAGGTTTTAGCTGAGTCTGTATTGCCCGGTTGGAAATCGCTTAATAATTATCAGGTTAAGGATACTTATTTTTGCGATAGTGGGAATTACCGTCAAGTCCATCGCTTTATTGTTCCCAATATATATGAAGCTGCTTTATCTGAATGCCACCTGCAAATGCTAGAAGAGTTCCAGGTGCAAGCAAATCTGATTGTTCCCATAGTTTCGTGTTCCGGTTCCGAGCAGTCAGATGATGGTAATTGTTGCCTAACATCAGATCATCCACTTTGGGGTTTGTTGATTGTTCATCAATGTTCTGCACCGCGTCAATGGCAACAATCAGAAGTGGCTTTACTCGATCAACTCTCAGTACAACTGGCGATCGCAATTCAACAAGCGGAACTTTATCAAAATTTACAAACGCTGAATATCAAGCTTGAAGCAAAAGTACAAGCTCTTAAAGAAACAGAAATGGCTCTAAGGGAAAAAAATGTCTTAC
>QQTW01001175.1_pt1 | contig 17961 bp, 28 predicted proteins | sample 1904831 | NCBI WGS metagenome assembly QQTW01 (sample SAMN09435610, study PRJNA476489) | Subsurface metagenome, whole genome shotgun sequencing project. | reverse complement strand
CTTGTTCCGAGCAACTATCTTAGCACTTCACTGCAACTGTTATACTCGACTTATTCGACGTAGGGATAAAGTATCAGATTATACGGAGTAAGCACTGCACTACTAAAAAGACAGCTGGTGCACTATGTCTAGCGCTATGAAATTGTTGGAAGGATTTATTGTTTGATATATATAATAGTTCAGTACAAACCCAATAATTTCAGGGGTCTATATAATCAACCAATAGTTTTAGTATAGTATATCGTAAGCTTCGAGTGTAGATGGGTAATTTTTCCCACTTACATATAATTAGGAATAAGGGGTTAAAGTCTAGAGGGTAGAGGGGCATAAGGATTTGGTATCTAATATTGAACTCTCTTATGAAATCCCATCTTTGAGCCCGAGCAGTTGAAATATATACAACTTTACCCCATTCAAAACTCCCAATATCAAGGAGTAGAGTAATGTACAGCTAAGTCGCTAAAATATCCATCATCTATTCCCCATATTTTCCCCATAATTATGTATGTATCCACCACCCCAACCCTCATTATCACACATAATCCCATCCATCGCCAATTTTATGACCAACCATTCAATCACCACATCCATCTACAAATAGGTAAAGAACAGCTAATATCCCTCCCGTCTCTTCTTCCTAAATCGAAACTTCAAGTCGCTCTCACCCTCGCTGTCACTCCCCCCATGCGCTTTCACCCATTCCTCAACGTTCTGCATCTCTCCTTTGCCTGCCGTACTCGTACTCGACACGTCCAGCGGCTGAGATTTTGATTTCGAGGCTTGTGTGGCACCACTAGGATCCATCCCTCTCGTCGTCCTCCTCCGGGGGGGCCTGCGTATGCACCACATCTTCATCGTCATCATCATCATCATCCAGCATGGTTTCATCACCATCATCCTCAGTCTCCATCTTTATTCCCCTCGGGACTTCTTCTTCTTCATCTTGCACTTTCGCCTCCTGCTTCAGTTTCGCCTTTTCCCTAACACCACTATTACTATTCGCCGAAGTCGAACTCTCTTCCACCATCTGCGTCTGGTTCTGACTCCGCATTTGCGTCATCCGCATCTGCGTCCTCTCCCCCCTCTTCCTCTTCCCTTTCCCACTATCACCCTTCTCAAGCCAATACTCCTCTCCAATCCCATACGCCTTCCTCTGGACCTCCTCCAACGGCACAATAACGCCCTGAGGACCCCTCCTCACATTCCCCGCATTAGGATCGCCTTGACGGTGGAATTTCTTAAAGTTTTTGCGGCCGTTCCATGCGGGATCCCATCGTGGATCTGAGGCATGACCGTTGCCGTTAATGGCGGTCCCGTTCTGATGATGACGCGAGGGATGGGTGTGGGGTTTGATGTCGAATTCTTCCACTACGGCGAGGTTGCGGAGCGCTTCGATGTCTGTGGTGGAGAGGTCTTCATGCAGGGTATCTTGATCGCGGGCGGCGGCGCGGTCGGCGGCTTCGCGGCGTTCGCGGAGGGATTTCTTGATGTCGAGTTCGGGTTGTGGTGATGGCTTTTTGACCGTGGTGGCTGGGGTTGCAGGTTCGTTGCTAAAGGATGTTGTGGGAGGGGCTTCACCGCGAAGGAGTGCGGCTTCGGCTTCTTGGAGGCGGCGGCGTTTTAGTGCGGTTGCGGCAGGGAGGAGCTGGTCGACAAGGTCTTCCTCGTCTTCCTCTGCTGCGGGAGCGGGTCGTTTCCGGGTATTGGATGGTCGAGAGGGCTCAGAGGGTAAGTGGCGTGAATTTGGAGTTTGGGTCTGCATCTGAAAGCCTTCCTGTGGGATCTCTGATAGCGACGACTTTATGTCGTCGTCGTCGCTGTCATCGGAGAAGGCCTTAAAACGGCTTTTGATTAAGCCTCGTTGACGAGTTTGTGGTTGAGGCTCATCCATTTGCGGCTCGCGTTGAGGATTTTGCACAATTGAGGTGGTCCCGGTCTGCGTTGAAATATGATTTCTACTGTCGGGCTTATCTGTTATTGGTTCGTCAGTTAGTGTGAATCGGCGGTGGAGTGTCGATACTCACCGTGAGGCTGCGCCATTTCCAGTGGCCGCCTCAACATGCTTGCATCATTCATCAGAATCGCGTCCATAAACTCGTTCTGCTCAATAAACCTCAAATCCAGCGCGAGTGACGCCGTCCTTACAAGTTCAGCAGCCCACTCGAATTCGCCTTTGTCGCCGCGGAATTTGACCACGACGACCCCCTTGCCTTCGCTGCCATCTTCGAGCTCGCCTAAGCCTTTTTCCCCAGCGACGCTTTTGACATAGCCCACAAGCTCGTCAGTAGTCGTTTGCCCAGGTTTCAGCTCAAAATACATGGCTTTGCCCCCGCCATTAGTGATGGGCCCTTGTAGCGTTTCGAATTGTGTTTTTTCGCAGAGAACAAAGCTATAGCCTTCGAAGACATTGGCGCGCTCGGGATTGGGAGCAAAGGCCTCGAAGGGTCGCTCATTTGGTTCTTTGCCCTTGGGAGGAACATGCTGCATGGGGTCCGGCCAGTGTTTGCGAAAGTCTTCTTCCAGAGGGGTGAGACTCTCCTCATGGTCAAAGTCAGTGGGAGCGGTGGCGTAGACGAGGGCATCAATGAAGGTTTCGTAAACGATATATTTCCCATTGATAAGGGCCTGCAATCCCTTGGCCGTATTTCGCTTTGCCTGGACGACATGTGTCGTGTGGCCGATGATGTACGGACCGACGGCTTTGATATCGGTGTGCTCGAGACGACTCTGCAGGTGTGCTAAGGGGTCTTTACCAGCTTTGGTATCCTTGGAACCAAAGGAAACCGAAAGTACTACCGGCTGCCATCTGATGCTGTGCCGGTCTTAGTAAACCGCTCAAGAATTGACAAGAGTTTCCTACCGGAATATGTGAGCGGTCTTTCCAAGCCTGAAAGAATGCTCGTCATTCTTAAGGAGGGTACTGGATCCTGGGGCAACTCTCTCTCCATCGATTTCGGTCCCGAATTTGGCACCCTCATCTTGGATTCTGAGTTCAGATCGAGAGTGCACCGATGACTGGTTACCGAATTAAGACAATGTCATTTTGATAGCCTTGTTCGACTTACTCCACTCCCAGGCTTTACTGCAGCTACGGTTATCGTGATATGCTTTCGAGACACCGTTTTTTCGTCTGGAGCGAAACCGACTGCTTCATTTTCAGTTGCTGAGCAAAAGTAAGACGGCAGAAGTCGTACCGCTTCGTTTGCTATTCGGGTCTTTAGACCGTCCGTAAAGATACTTTTGACCTGGTCGCAGCCATGTTCTCTTACCTACGATGCTCAAGTTTCAGTCGAGTATTTTCTAAAAACGAGAGATGATAGCCTACTGTGTAGAATTGGCCCATCGCACTCTATAGTCCACATTTGGGCCAAGTGCGACCCTCTAACTAACAACGATGGATGTCTCAGACTCCAGCTGTCAGGACTCTAGACTAGGCGCCGCTGAAAGCTTGACGCGTTCCTTTGGTCGCGGTTGTCAACGTCGCGCCACAACCGTTGCCAAGCTACCTTAGCCTCTGGGCTCTTCCCGCTTGGACGTCCGCCCAGCTTCATGCATGTACTTGCTTCATACTAAGTATGGATGAATAATGTGTGGATTACAACCGCAACGAAGGCTTAACGTAGCTTCGAGGCGTGTACTTGAGACATGAAGACGGCAATGCCTGTGAGGGTTTATAAACATTTACTATTATTATGCGTTAATTAACAAGGTAGTGCATCCACCGTCCGTTCAACCCTGCAAAGCCCCGTAAGGCTGCCTCCAGCCCCTGATTGGGTTAGGGCGAAACGTGTCATCCGCCAAACGGTACTTTTGTTCGGGCTCAGCGCATAATGTGGCTGAGCCGGTACTTTTGTTTCCATCACCACCGGGGCGAGGTGTCTCGTCGTTTTTATGGGGCCCCTGGGCGAGCACACTGCTGCTCACTGTCAAGGTATGCTCAAAGGCTCCCTCGCTCCGACTGCTCCAAACCACTAACGAGCTTTGCTCCCCTATGTAGGTAAACTTCCGCAATTTATCCGCCCAAGGATACATAAGCATTCTGGGACTCGATATGGCAGACGGGACGATGGGCCAATTTGCAGACATTGATCAGCACCCAAAGTTGCCCAATGACTGGGAAGGGCACCGAGAAATCATCAAGCGCCTTTACGTTAACGAAGACAAGGCACTCCAAGAAGTTGTCAAGGAGATGGAGATATCACACAACTTTGTTGCAACCGAACGCATGTACAAGAGGCGAATCTCCGATTGGGATCTGGACAAGAACGTGAAAGACGAAGAAATGAGGGCCATCATTGCTTGCCGAGCTATGAGATTGCAGCAGGGGGAAAAAAGTGCTTTTTACGTGCGCGGCCGACTTGTCGACCGGAAGAAGATTGATCGCTTTGCGCAGCGAAAAGGAATTGATCCTATGATCCTGGACGGCGTCTCGGTGCTTCCCAGAGGTGTCAGGTGTATTACACCGTCAGACGACGGACCCGCTAAGATCAACACCATTTCTGAACAGCCTAATCGCGGACGATCCAAACGTCGATCGGTTCAAACCTGTGCTCGCGAAACTAAGGACACCAAGCGCATCCGGAACCTGGAGGAGCAAATTGACGATCAAACCGCTCCACTTGGTCATCGAGAACGTGTTGAACAGGAGGGTACGAGATCGGCTCTTCCGAACGGTCAGGTCAGAGCACAGTTCATGGAAAGGGAATCGACGGGTTCCTCTAGACAACTCTTGTCCAGCAATACCGCCAGCTTGCCTAATGGCGCATCCATACAGTGGCCCCTTTGGCAACCTGAAGGTACGCCAACCCGTTCGGATCCGGTGACTGCAACAACAATTCAGCTAGAATGGAATTCTGGCAGAACATTCGAGTATGCCCAAGGCCCAGTAGGAAAGTAAACAGTATGCTGACAAAAAGAAAGTCAGTGGAACAAGGAATTCAGCCCCCCAGCTACGGAATCGAATCCCACTGCGCTCACGGCCAAGTCGAGCTCCTGCCGATCTAGCTCTCAAAGCAGTACGGCTCAAGTTTCCGACGGGGTAGAAATCCATATATTTGACTGCCAGGAGAGCCATGACAAATCACAGGCTGGGTCTGTCGAGTTCAACCAAGCTGATGGCTTTGTGGACAAGGTCAAGATACTCATGATCTCCTATATCCATCAAGTTGTGTTGCTTACATATTTCAACAGCAGAAACGTGATTCAGGACAACCGGACGTCTACAAACAATTTCTAGCGATCCTGGAAATGTGGCAGCGGGGTCTGAAGCCAGTTGAAGACGTGTTCGCGCAAGTCAGTGGGCTCTTCAGCTCCGATCCTAGTCTTCTGGAGGGATTTAAGCAGTTCTTGCCGGAGTCTACAGCACAGGCTGAAGCTGAATTAGCAGCCGCTCGACAGCGGCGACACATTCCAGATATCACTCCCGGCCCAGAGTCAAGTGACAGGCCTGTTGACCAAAGCAGCCAGTCTGCGATTCATCCAGTATTTCCGCCTTCCATGAACGCAGCTCCTCCTTATAGATCGCCATATCGCGAAAGTGAGCCCTATCCTTCTGACGAAAAAATACAAAAAAATCCGTCTAGAGGAGCATATTGTTGTATAATGTAGAGACTAACCTATTCTTCTTTCTGTCCAACAGGCAATGCGCTTGAAAATAAAAACCGACGACCCCCATTAAGTCATAATCTGGCTACGCCGAATGGCAGTCCCCGTCGGACGCCGCATCAACTTAGCTCTCAAACCAGCAATTCTGAGCCTGCAGAAAAAGGCATAGAGGACAAAGCCATAGAGGACAATTCTAGGTGGCAACAGCAACCTAGTCCCTTCATGAAGCCACTAGGCACACCCCCAAAGCTGACGATGGATGGCCTGTTGGAAAAACCCCAGGATGAGCAGCCGTTGGGTGAACGCAGCACCACAAGGTTACATCGGACTATGTCCGATATCTACCAGGATGAGTTTATTAGTCCGTTAGTGGCCACGTCTGCTCTTCCACAGCAAGCTCAACAGGACGCCGCTCCAGAAAATCTTGTTTCCTCAAAGAAGAATAGCGTATTCGCTGATCTTTTTCAAGTTGCGCAAGATGGGCATCTTGCAAAACAATCAGCATCGCCAGTGAGGGATCTTGCCGAAAAGCAATCGCCGTTTGCACGAACATTACCGGTCTTCATCAGCATGTCGCAATTGTTGGAGCAAATGAGAGCAGAAGAGCTAGTTCGCGTGCTTGCAGAACATCAGCCAAGAGCGAGTGACTTTGCATCTCCGCGGACCATTTCGCCCAGAGCCGTTGCGCTTGGGTACAATGAAGCGGGAGACCTGGACAGCGGCGTCCGGCAGCAAACGCTACAACATAGAGACGTTTGATACTGATTTCCAGAAAGTCCGGCACTCATACTCCAGCTCTGCGAACAGCGATCAGTCGACCAATCCTCAAACTACAGTGACAGCTGAATGTGCTATTGTTGATAAGGGTCTGACCGATTTTAATCTTCCCAACCCGGTTGGTGAATGGAGTCTTAAGGGACCTGGGTATTGATCAAAGGCATGGCGATGGGTCCACAACGAAGGTTCTTCCGCCTTTGACCCGTATGATTATTATACGAGGTCTATTGCCGTGTTATTTTCATCAATTCCAGATGCTCTTCGGCAGCGACCTTCAGATGCCATGTATTTCAACTTATTCCTGGATAATACAGCCCGCCTATTGGTTCCTCGTAATTGTGATCGTAGTGTCTTTCGCAAGGTATTGCCAAATGTACACAGCATATCATGCGGTCCTGGCTCGTTCAGACACACCAGCTTATCTGTTGCAGTGGCGCTTCATGATGAAGATCTACTTGGTCTGCTTCTCGCGTATTCGGCTAGCCATCAAGCGCGTCTTCTAGGTCATTTATCACCAACTGGACGCATGCCAAATGGACGCCAGGGCCCCTTCCAAACGTTCGGCAAGCCCTGACTGCGGACCAACTGCTAAAGAGTAAGCTGCCTATCATCGTTACGTTGACTTTGATGGCGATTGGTTTTCAGATACTGTGACTGCTTGTTGAAGTCGCGCGAGGGTGAAGAATGCCCCTAGTATTGACAATTGTCACATTCTTGCGCTTGGTGGCCGAGAATTACGACTCCACTGTCAAGTGACCTATCATGCCGGGTATATAAGAGGTCTCAGGTGTCTCCATCTACCATCTTAGATGAGCTTCCTGTCCACATACATCACCTGACTAAGATATCTCAAAACCCTTTACGACCTCTTGGAAAACCCAAAGGATCCATCAAAACATCCTGTGTTTTTTGGTCTTGTAGCCTACATGTAAGATCGCTGGAATCTGGTTTACGGACGATCAAGATGTGCAGATAGCGACTCACAAGGTTTGACGGGAAGTGATTGTTTGCTGATATTACTGCTACGGCTGCTTCTTGAGATGAGGGCATTGTACTGATTTCGACTTAGCACTACACAACTCGGTGGATATAAATCTCCCAACATCCTTCATAAACCGTTACATGCATATTCGCGCGGAAACGTTCCGCATGGCATGCATTGTGAGTTGAACCCTTGCATACGTCTGTCACTCTCTACATCCAATCTTACGCTTGACCATGGTCGGAGTCGGCTGTTAGGCTCTAACTCCATCTAAGTACTTTGCACTTACAATTCATTACCACCATCCTGCCTGGAAACATCACTCTTTCTCTGGTTCCGCGCCTTGTTGATTGTTCTACTTCAGGCAACAGTTCCTGTGAGGACATCTCTCTGGTAGGGCCCAGCCTGGACCGGCAATCGACATGTCAGACGACACCTGGACTGTCCGCTACAGGCTATCGACATCAGAAAGAACTCAGCTCGTGAACAAACACCTCCGATCTTTAAGCGATTTTGATCGCCTCAAAGTCAATTCGGCATTCATCACAACCCTGAAGTCTTTAGCAATTGGTGCCTCGATTGGTCTTGGTGTGGGCTTGTTCTGCGCTCGTACAAGTCGAAAAAGAAGTCTAAAGCTGTTGAATGCGTTTAAGTCGGCGGAGCAACCAATAGCGGTGGTGTTTCCGAACGGAAAGACAGGTATGTCCAGTCTCCGTAGTATAAGCACTCACAACCTTTGATCCTGCTACTTCTGGCGTTATTCCCATGAGCCTTGTTACACTCTATCGTCATTTATGGATCGAATATGTGGTTGATCATGGGGCAGAGGCTATGGCCAACATCAGCGATACCCTCAAATGGTCGAAATTCAAAATCGCCGGTCTTTATATTTCCTACATGACCGGCACGTCGCTTGGGGGAGCAGTTTTCGGCCTTGGTATGGGCATTCATATTGCCGACCGAAAACTGCGTGAGGACATGCAGAGCAGGACACGTATAGTCTCAGCATTGAAAAGGCTCCGAGCCGAAGAATTCAGGAAGAACGCAGAGAACATAGAGAGGACATTGAGTGATTCTAATTCAGAATAACTATGAGCAGGCAATAAGTCAAGACATTATTGTGAGAGTGGGATACTCGGAGACTAACACTCAATGGAGTAGCTCAAGGGATACTTAAGACTCTGTTCAACTCGCACTTCGAAAAACATACAGCCACCGGAGCGCAAGGCTTCTCCACGTCCTCGCTTTTCGTTGACTTTCAAAGGTGACTTCTCTTCCCAATGCAAGGTAATCTCTTATACGATGAGATGGCCATATGATATATGAAGCGGCGGAGAATTGCTAGCGTGATGCCTTTGCCAAGCCACACTGCATCATCCCCGCACTGACGGGTGCCTAGCAACCGTCAACATAACGGTCACCGTTGGACATCCAATACCTCCAACAACAACGCCTGAACTTCCCGTGCCCTCAATATGGCCGAAGAAGCAGAACAACCTAAGGTTGACGAGACTCACATCTCTCCAATTGAACGTCGAAATTCCCTCGAGAAGCATCTACAGACGAGGCCAGACCCAAAGGACCTCAAAGACAGACATATCCTACTGGACACCAATGCCGCTCCGTATGTGTCCTTGGATCTTCCGTATCAACGGTATCATTGATGAAGAATATAGTGCACTGCAATCAGCTGCCCAAGAACTCGAGCGTCAGCGGGCAACTGACAGCTTAAAGAAAGGCTTGGAGAAGCGTCCAGAAAGAGAGGAACTGATTGAACGTGGGTCTACCAACGGCTTGTTCCTTTCTCCATGGCTGCTAGTAGCTGACTTACGCTAGGAAACATTCTCCCGGACTCCAATGCCGCCCCAGCCATTCAAGGACAGCAGAAGGAGCTTGAGAAGCACATGCGCGCCGACAGTCTCGAGGAAAAGATGAAACATCGACCACAACCACAAGATCTGATCAAGGAGGGGATTCTGCAGGCAGATGAAGATCCCACGAAGTAGGTGGCTCGAATTTGATGGTCCTAGGAAAGAAACGAAATATCCATGCATGAGGAGGACAGAGGGAGATGTACCAACAGATGCGAAAGGCGTTTGATTTATCCATGACGCTCAAAGCTTCCATCAGCGGAGCCTTTGATTCTAGCTTACTAGCACGACCTGGTCGAATGCTACGTCCTTCAATCAATAGCTCTCCACCGGCTCCCTTCTCCTCTCTTGCCCTTCACTCAAATCCGGCACCCAACCCTTCGGCCTCTCCCTCCCCCGAATAATCATCCCATACGCCGCATGTTCCACCTTGCCCACCGATTCCCTCATGACGTCCGTCTTCTTTTCGATATCCTTTTTCAGATACGACCAATCGCTCGGACCCGACGATGTGTCCAGGGTCTCAAAGCTGGTCCTAATTGAACGTAAATCCATGAGGATATCCCTTCCCTGGGCTCCCTCTGCTGTAACAGCACCACGTGGTAATACGCCATGCGTAGCAATATTCGTAATCCCAAACCTCATCAACTCCCCCGTTAGATCGAACAAACCCAGCACGTAGTCATCCGCCGTGAGTTCCACACCTCCGGGAATCAACGCTTGAGCTTCTCCATGTGTGATGAGTCTTTGCGTTTCGAGGTAATGTTGGAACGAGATAGCTTCCACGTATTCCTGACAACCCCCCGATATCTGCTTCTGGTATCGCCATGAATTGATGCCTTGCAGGTCTGGTGCGATGTTGGTGAAAAGCTCTTTTATGGAGTCGTAGCGGGTGTTGATTTCTTTGGCGATGGGTGGTGGTATAGGTTGTTGGAGATGTCGGACGCTGCCTCGAGATGAGCTTTCGTTAATGCGGTGAATGAAGTTGAACGCTGGATGGTGGCTCACCGTTGGAGAGAAAATATTCTGATATTCGATGAGCCATAGCTATGTTTCGTTCTAGATTGAGCTCACATCTTCTTACTTAGCGCGGTGATGTCGCGAGATGTTTTGATGATGCGCTCGCGCCGGTCTTGGTGTTCGTCGAGCTCGTTACGGAAAGCTTCGAACATTGACATGACGGGGGAGACACTCGAGGTGTCCATGTCCTTATCGTCGAGATCGTGCTTCTGGCCTGCCATTGTCCAGGTGTGTATTCATTCAAATACAAGGAAGGATGATGAAGACACTTCGGATCTGAAGGGGACGTTCTTATCAATACTATAGGGCTGAAAGCACAGCCGCTTTGATCATTGTGGCGCTTCAGGGGTCGAATACACTGTGCCATGTCGTCGCAAGGAACAATAGCAGCCCAAAGGCCAATCCAGCTTCTCCACGGTAATCATCTTTAAGGACATAGAGTGCAGGGGTAACATGTGGACTGGTGGCACCGGTATGCACGTCTAAAAAGCCTATTGTTGTTCAACGTTTAGAGATCTTTCATGTCTTCTTCGTATTTCACTCCTACGAGGGTATTTTCCGGTGCTATTGCACTTCGAGTCATATTCCTCTTCTACGGCCTCCTTCAAGATGCCTACTCTCCGGTCAAATACACCGATATCGATTACATGGTCTTCACGGACGCGGCCCGTTACGTCTCTCAAGGCCTCTCACCCTACGAACGGGAAACCTACCGCTACACGCCGCTTCTGGCGTGGATATTGATACCGACATCATGGCCAGGAACTTTCTGGTTCTCATTTGGCAAGTTATTGTTCGCGATCTCAGACGTTGTTGCCGGGTGGCTCATCTTTATCATTCTTCAAGCCCCTGAAGGCGGAGCAATGACAGCAGAACGCGCACTGAAATATGCGAGTGTTTGGCTTCTGAACCCAATGGTGGCTACTATCAGTACTAGAGGAAGCTCTGAGGGACTGTTAGCTGTCATGGTGGTAGCGTTGCTGTGGGCGGTCATACGAAGGCGAATAGCGTTGGCTGGGATACTACTGGGGTTATCAGTTCATCTCAAGATCTATCCTTTCATATACGGGGCATCGATCATCTGGTCGTTGGAGTCTCCTCATACTTCTACGGCCGTCCACAAGCATTCTTCAACCCCCACAGATACTATCGAACAGCTATCCTCTATCAAACGCATCCTCAAATTCTTCAACCGCTCCCGAACCATCCTCATCACCTCATCCCTAACCACATTCATCTCCCTCATCCTTCTTATGTACGCCATATACTCCAAACCGTTCCTGCAACACACCTTCCTATACCATCTCACCCGGATCGACCATCGCCACAACTTCTCCCCATACAACACTCTACTACACCTTTCCTCGGCGGCTCCTGACAATGTCAGCAGTCTGAAGCTCGAGTCTATGGCGTTCATCCCGCAAATCGCTATCAGCGCGGTGTTGATACCTATTGCGCTCTCGAAAAGGGATTTAGCAGGAACGATGCTAGCGCAGACATTTGCCTTTGTCGCGTTTAATAAGGTGTGCACGAGTCAGGTACGTTTGCAGTTTTCTTGCTACGAAGTATTTCTGCTGTCTCATGCTCTATTTCGTAACTGTGTTCTCCATTGTTTTCTTCCCCGCCTTTTCGAATGTAACCCTGGAGGGTGGCAGCCGTGCAATCCAACCCCGTTTCCTTCAAGAAAGAAATAAACACATTGGTATATTTAATGCTCTGCCTGGAATTATAAGTACATACGGCCACAGACAGAGTAAAGCATGGATACCCGTCCGCTCATCCTGAATTAAGCCTCTGATCGGAAAATTAGTAGTTGGGTCGGTGACGACCAGCGAATCCTTTCTGCTGTATGTTTTTTTGCCTTTTCCCCTCTCTCCCTCTCCCACCAATAATGCTCTCATCTATGCATTCCCAGATAATTTTTGAATTTTCTTTTCTTGATTGTTTCTATTTAAAAGACAAATCATGATGTCGCAAAGTATAACAAGCTGAAACCCAACAGTATTTCCTCTGGTACCTAATCCTCCTCCCCTTTTACCTCCCCACCTCCTCCTTCCTCTCCCGCCCCCATCTCGGCACTCTCGCCCTCACGCTCTGGATCGGCACACAGGTACGTCCTCCTCCCTCCTCCCTTACCTTCCCCCTCACCCCACACTCCCTAACTTCAAAACATAAAAGGCCCTCTGGCTCCACCAAGCCTACCGTCTCGAGTTTCTCGGCCTCAGCACCTTCGTCCCGGGGCTATTTATAAGTGGTATATTGTTCTTTGGGGTGAATATCTGGGTTTTGGGGGTGATGGTGGAGGATATTGGTGGGAAGGATAGGAAGAGGATTATGTAGAGGGATGTGATGGGGATGGTTAGACGAAGAAGGAAGGAAGGAAAGGGGAGAAATACGTTTGAGAGGGAAGCTTTTGGTTTCGAATTACTACGGTATTCGCAAAAAACGCATATTCGCGATTTTCTTCATTCTTCTAGCGGAGAAGAGGGGTGGGGTGGGGGGTATCTAGATGAACATAACAAGAGTAAGGTAACCCGCTTGTCCAGCCAGCAGGTTAAAAGCAATGATCTTTCAAACAATGAACCCCCAACGCCTGACGCCATCCATGCCCAGTAACCGAAATAGAATTCCTGTAAAACCCGTCCGAGTGACCAATTGCCTATACGCCCCAAGATCCACCAACCATGCGTAAAAACCCTCCAAGACCTTTGCCGGGACTACTCATCGTCGGCTCTTCTGATATCGTGCTTTCCGTTTCGGAGGACTTAGCTTGTGAGGTATCGATTGCTAACCCTGCATTGCCCTTGTTGTGATTCGCAAGAAGAGGAGGCAATCTGAATGATTGATCAACAGTATCTTGAGAAGATGTCTGAGACTCCGAGCCATCGTCTTCTATTGTTGATGTTTCACCTCCAGTATCGATACCTGGGTCTTCGTAGGGTATTATCTCAGTCTCTGGCGCACCGGGGTCGCCTGGGAGAACATTTTGTAGAGCGAGATCTGCTGACGCTAGGACTTCGGCCTCTGGATCAATGCCCACGTTAGTAAGTAATTCATCCACCGTTGCTTGTACTTCTGCTGCAAGCATATCCTGCCGGTCACTCGAGATTCCTAGCCCTGGCTCCTTTTCAGGCTGGTCATGGAGGGGCTCCTCAGCACTCTCCATGTACGGTGCCGACGTAGTACCTTCCAGATCTTCTACATTTTGTGTCTCGGCTTCAAAGGCATTAGGCTCGGGCAGATGCCAGTCTCCGTCCACACTCCTGGACTGCTCCCAAGGGTTGACAAGCTTTTCATCGAGACTAGGACTCAAAAGTCCTCTTCCCAGTTCAAGCTCTCCATCCAGACCCTCGGGCGCGAGGACTCTGGGTCCCACGTTGGCCACATCACTAGTATCGACCATGTATTCAAGGGCTCTTTTCCCATCCGCAATTAGCTCGTCTGTCCGGCCGAGGCATCTCTTCAAGGCTTGATTGAGCCTTTGACTGTCGAGTAGTAAAACTCTCTGACCCTCTAGGTCTACCTTGAAAGATCGACTCCGCCGCCCTTTAGCTACCGGTTTCGACGAGTTGCGAAGTGTAGGACTCGAGCTTGAGGAATCAGGGAAGCTAGTATCATCGCTAGTACCACTCGATACATTGCTGAAACGATCATCATCCAGTCCGTCTTCGTCAGCAGAAGAAGTAGGAGAGAGCTCATCGTTCGTGGAGGGCATGGAGAACCTGTCTGAAGCTGAGCGGGTGGAAGATGAGAAGCGGCCGGAGGATCGCAGGCGTCGGAAATGACGCAGTTCGGCCTTTTGTTTGCGCATCTCTATCTCGAGAGTGCGGTTGATGGCTAGGAGAGATGAATTGCTAATCTCGAGATCCAGGACTTTGCGCTCGCGCCGGGCGTCTGCAGCCAGTTCGTTCAGCTGGTCAAGCTTGCTTTGGCCAGAGGCTGCTTGGCTCGAAGTCTGCAGACACACTGGCTCAGGAGATGCTGCGGTTTCGACTTCCTTTAATGGCAGCTCTGCGGATCCGGACCCCGGTGATGTCGGTGGTCTAGCATCTCGACCTGAATCTGACATCACAGAACTTGGTCTTCGACTGGGAGTGGATTCAAAGCTTGCTGTATTTGGTGACTGTGGCTGGCTAATGCGCCTTGATGAATCATTGAGGCTCGATCGGCGAGAAGCGTTTGCCTGACCTTTGTGCGAAACATCTAGGGCTCGGATGTCGTTGGATCCGTTAGACACCAGTCGAGTGTGCCGCCGTGGTGAAGGTTTGCTCAGGGAAGACTTCCGCGATATGGGTAGGATTTCCTCCTTCAGCGGGGATGGCGGCCGTTGGGCGGGACTGGGAGTTGTCTGGTAGGAGCTGAAGATAGTCTGTAGAGGTGGTCTAGCGGAGACGATCCCATTGGCGAATCTCGGGGGTGGAGTGGTGGCTTCGGGCATCCTGTCTGCATAGAAGAATTTGGGATGTTCATCTCCAGAGTCGGGGCTTGTTGTCAACTCAGACATGTCACTTTTGTCGGTGCTACTGAGGTATTGAATACCCGCCAACTTTGGTTGCAGTTTCGGACTTTGCGACTGCGGCCTCCTCGGAAGCTTAGCCTTTGCATCGTTTGCGTGGAAGAACTTGGGTAGATTGTCCGGGGTGGCAGTCCTCGACCCTCTGTCCTGAATGTTCCCTGCTGGACTGAGACGTGTTGGATGCTGCACATCACTAGCCACGCTCCGAGCTCTTTCGGGTCGTGAAGTATGCCCTCCTCTTGTTCCCAAACCAGATGCTTTATGTGTTTCTCTCGAGGGCCAGTGTCGGTCTTCGATCATGGAGACTGGTCTTGCGGCGGGCGGGGTACTCTCTGGAGTCCTCCTTGGCGTTGACGAAGTGCTCTCGACTCTCGATTTCCTTGAGCCTGACCGTGGGGTGATATTTGAGCTCAAGAAGGTCTTGACGGGAGTCGCAATGTCTTCCTTGGTGGCAAAGGCTGGTGCATCCTGTTGTGTCCCTTGCGGATCTCTGCGCAGTGTAGGCGTTGTTGATGAGACTGGGGATCGAACATTTGAGGGCGTATGTGGGCCTTTGCCATTCCATCTCGAAGCATTGGTGGCTGTCGAGGTCCTGGTATTGGAACTTCGGATTGGCCGGTCGAGGGTCATGATCGCAACCCTATGGCGGTGACTTGAAGCTGAATAGCAGTCGTATTTCTGCGCATTTTCGTACAGGAATCGTGTATGGTGAAGCTATCGCAAGCTTTCAACTGCAGTATCCGTAAATGGTTGATGGTGTTGATCTCATAGATTTGGCCCTAGCAACGCCTAGCTCGACCATTTGGGGACCACATGATCTCATCCCACAGCTCGCGATTTAATTGCAATTCCTTCAGTCGTGGCTCCGAATATGTGCTACGATATGGAAAGAAGTACGATATAGAAGAGACCAGACATCCTTTTGATTTGTCTATCCTGGAAGATCCCTATGCCATTCCGTGAAAGTGAGGAATATGTTTCAGGTAAACAATGCCAAGACACAAGCCAATATGTGACAGCCACCTGTTTGATTGACTATCAGGTCATTTTCCGACTCCGTGCGATGAAATGACTCGCCTATCAAAAACCCGATGCTATGACATTCGTCAAAACAGTCGTATAAAGGCACAGGGCTGCTTCACGTCTAATAGGGTTCCAGTCTTCCTCCGGTTTACACGCAATTACTCCCAAAACTTGCTTCCCTTTGAGGGTCGATCTCCTATCAATAATCCTCGTCAGTTAGCACCCAATGGTCTTAAATGAAGGCTCGACTCTTCACAGGGATACGCAGATGGTCCTAAGAGCAAACTGGTAGGTGGCGCTGTTACCCACTGCTTGTACCACTAGATCAGAAAGAATATTCAGACCTCGCCGGCACCTGACCTTATCCCTGGACCTTATCAGTCGAGTCTTCCACACGGTAGGCTTCTTTACAAGGGAGAAGGCGCATGGATTCTTGGCAGTGAAGACCAGACGCCACACTCGACACCCCGTCATGGGGGTCTCTGAGTTCTCGATCATGGTGTCGATTGATCCATGATGGGAGTCGAGTTTCCGCAGTTCGGTAAGACTATGCGCTTCTTTAGGGAGCCTATCGTATAAAATCTCGGATGTGTCTTTAGTAGCCTGCCATTGACTTATATGCCGGAGATCAAGGGAGTCGAAGCTACGGAAAAGTAGCTATCGTGTCATCAACAGTGGCTGTCTGTTCCCTTCAAAATAATTGATAAAATGAATGATTTGGGATACGGTGTAAGTAGAACTTAATGTGAAACAGTAAGTCGCTGTGGAGAACAGTACATCCCCTACAACTATGGCGTCCTACGCGATATCCATGTGGTCAGTCTGAGCCATGGCATGTTTACGAGTTCCTATAGACTTCCGTCCAGCTGCTCCTCCACCAACAATTTTACTAAGTGGTATTAGGAGCTCGAAGTGAAAGAATGATCTCCACTGGGGAGTGTCGCTGGGTGCTCGTTATTCTTTCCCTCTGCATCCGCAAGGGGTGCGTCTACGAGATTGTCATGAGCAACGATCGTAGGGCGGAGCCGATAGCGTCCTTCATAATACTGTGGCTAGTACACGAAATGAGCCGTGGTCAGAGGCTGTTTCATTTGGAGATGTTGTTAATCCAGCTGCTTTATCTGAGGAATTTGCCTGATGATTGGCGGACTTTGAATGCGCTAATGTATAGCGACTTATAGGTTCTATGACCCGATCATTCATATATCACCAAACAAGACAAACAAATTGCTCTGTACAGGAGCTGTGCCGAGCATGGATTTGAGACCCTGGCCTCGGCCGTATATAAATCCGCGGCAGAGGGACGAAAACCAAAACGCATGCCAGAACATCCAATCGTACCTGTCTTCACACGGGCAACATTTCACTTAGGCAGTCAAAATGGATTACCATTGGTCTATCTCTCTGGCTTTCGACTTCTGGCAGTCACAACAAACCAGATGCCTGCCCTGGATGGTCCTCCACTGAGACAGCCTGTCCGGGGGCCATTGGGTAACAGAATCAGTATCAGACAAGCCGCTGTACTGCTTGGCTTGAACTGGGAGAGTCCACCCCCTCCAATTGTCCATGTATGCACAAATGCCTAAGAAAGGGCAGATACATCTGTGGAAGAAAGTGTCCCGACATACGCCGCGAAATTAGGCATACGCTAGAGCGACGATATGTATTGGAGGTGGGGGGAAGCGACGGTTATAAGTATATCACATCCTGTGACAAATCAGAATAGCATTCGGTTATAATAGAGCTATCGAAGTGCGACCAAAATATAAAGTACAACCCTCAATGTCACATGCAACTTTACGTCCCCATTTTGCGCCAAGTCTGGGCAACGGTAAGGTACATCAGGCAACGTAGCGAGACTACCCTGCGAACAATGCACAATGCCATACTCGATGACCAGACATGTTCTAACTCACCCCAAAAACGAGGGAAGTTACTTCTTTACTAACTAATCATCATCAGTTTTTGACGGGAGCAAAATCAGAGTACGCACTCTTACTGGGACTCGAACCCAGAGCCTCCAGATTAGAAGTCTGGCGCGCTACCATTGCGCCACAAGAGCTGCATGATTAACATCCGCGATAAAAGCAATATGACCTACAAATCTACCTATGTAGATGAAGAGTTTTCGTGTAGGCTGCAGGCACTAAGCCTAATCAGGCCGTCAT
>QQTW01001174.1_pt1 | contig 17974 bp, 20 predicted proteins | sample 1904831 | NCBI WGS metagenome assembly QQTW01 (sample SAMN09435610, study PRJNA476489) | Subsurface metagenome, whole genome shotgun sequencing project. | reverse complement strand
AGGAAGCGAGGGTAAGCGCCGCCGCGACGGAGAGCGCGGGCAGCCAGAGGTTTTTTGCGCTTCTCATCTATTCTTCTCCTTCTCCAGAACCAGAACCGTATCCGCTTGTGCCCTGGAGAAGGCTTACAGCCGGAACACCTGAAGGAGCGGTAGGGTCCGTCCGCGTGGTAATCGAAGGGAGAAGGCAACAAGACTGCGTCCCGGAGAGCGGGTAGCGGCGGTGGGGCTTCGCACCGGGGACCGGAGGGAGAACAGCGCGAGGGCGGCACCGAGCAGGACCACGAAGAGGGCGGCGGCATAGTCCGCGTGGGCCAGGAGACCGCCCTGGTGTCCCGTCTGATGGTCGGTGGAGGTCGACGTCGCGGAGGCTTGGTGCCCCATCTGGTGGTCCATGGCAGCCGTCGCCGCAGCGGGGGCGTGGTGCCCACCCGGATGCTCGGACGATTGTAGGGAGACCTGGTGCAGGGCGCCGAACGCACCGTGGCAGAAGAGCAGCGCGACGGCCAGGAGGGCGGCGACGAGCCTGCCCCTCCTGACCATGAAACCTCTCAATCCCGTTGCGCTTGCGCTCATCACGAGAGCCGTTCTAGCATTCTTTCTGCGTTCCCCGTGCTGCTAGTGGTCGTGCTGGCCGTCGCTGGCCCCGTGCTGGCCGTGATACTGGTGGATCACCGCGTGGCCCCGGCCGCGCGCTATAAGGTAGCGGTTCACCGGGAAGGCCACGACGAAGGCGACGGCCAGGGCGAAGGCGAGGGCCCCCCAGAACAGGGGGCTGCTGAGGCCCGCCTCCATCGCGCCGGGGATGGCGAGCATGATCGCGTTGTCCACGATCTCCATAACCGTGATCGAGAGCGTATCCGAGGCGAGCGCCAGCGGCAGCACCGTTGCCAGCGCCATCCCGGACCGGATCAGGGGCAGCATCGTCAACCCGTAGCCGAAGAAGAAGGCAAGAACCACGGCCAGCGCGATCGTGGAGAAGTTGCCCCAGCCCAGGGCCGTCCCGATGACCATCCCCAGAACCTCCCCGATGGCGCAGCCCGTGAGGCAGTGCGCCGTCGCGCTGAAGGCCGTCCTGTTCAGCGAAGTACCGTGTTCCATGATCTTCCTCCTTCCGCTACGCCTTTACCTCGTAGCCAGCCTCTTCGATGGCACCCTTGAGCTCTCCCGTGCCGACCCTGCCCTCGTCGTACCGGACCTCGACGATCCCCGTCTCGAAGTCCGCGTTCGACCTCTCGACCCCGGGGAGCTTGCCGAGCTCACCCTCCACGGCGGCCTTACAGTGGCCGCAGCTCATACCCTCCACGTCGAACCTCATGTCAGTCATACTTTCTCCTCCCGTCGCTTGCCTAGACCCGTAAGAAGCGCTCGATCGCGCCCATAAGCTCTTCCAGCTTCTCGTCGGCGCCCTCGCCGTCCTCTATGGCGCCGCGCACGCAGTGCTCCGTGTGGTCCTTCAGGAGCAGGAGCGCGACCTTCTCGCTCGCGGAGACGATGCTCCCGAGCTGCGTGAGGACGTCGACGCAGTAGGCCTCCTCCTCGACCATCCTCTGCACGCCGCGGACCTGTCCCTCTATACGCCTGAGCCTGTTCTGGATCTTCTCCTTGTCCCTCGCTTTTATGTATCCGTGACGATGCTCGACACCCGGCTTCTCCATCCCCTGCTCCATCCGTCCTCTCTCCAACTAGATCTCCACCCTTCTCAGCCTGAGCGCGTTGGTGACGACGGTCACGCTGGAAAGCGCCATCGCCGCCGCGGCGTACACAGGGTTCAGGAAGCCCTCCTCCCCGAAGAACGGGTAGAGGACCCCGGCTGCGACCGGGATGAGCAGCACGTTGTACGCGAAAGCCCAGAACAGGTTCTGACGAATGTTCCTGATGGTGGCCCGCGAGAGCTTTATCGCCCGGGCCACCCCGCGCACGTCACCCGAGACGAGCGTGAGGTCGGCGGCCTCCATCGCCACGTCCGTCCCTGTTCCTATGGCGATACCGACGTCCGCCCTGGCGAGCGCCGGGGCGTCGTTGATCCCGTCCCCGACCATCGCGACGACCTCTCCCTTCTCCTGAAGCCTGCGTACCTCACCCTCCTTCTCCCCCGGCAACACCCCCGCGCGCACCCTCTCTATCCCGAGCTCCCGCGCCACGGCCATCGCCGTCCGCTCGTTGTCCCCGGTCAGCATCACCACCGCGAGGCCCATGCCCCTCAACAGGTCGATCGCCTCCCTCGACTCGTCACGCACCGTATCCGCGACCGCGACGAGACCCGCGGGCCTCCCGTCCACCGCCACGAGGACCGGCGTCTTGCCCTCCGCCGAGAACTCCTCGAACCGCGGCGAGAGCCCGTCCTCCGGGACCCCGTGCTCCTCCATGAGCGACCGGTTCCCCACGAGGACGACCCTGCCACCCACCTCCGCCCGAACACCACGCCCGGTCGGGGCGTCGAAACCACTCACCTCTTCGATCGCCACGCCCCTCTCTTCGGCGGCCCGCACGATCGCCTCGCCCACGGGATGCTCGCTCGCCCTCTCGGCGGAGGCCGCCAGGCGTAGGATCTCCTCCTCTGCAAGCCCGTCAGCCGCGACGACATCGGTGAGACGGGGCCTGCCGCGCGTGAGGGTGCCGGTCTTGTCGAGGACGACGGTGGTGAGACGGTGTGCCCCCTCCAGGGCCTCTCCACCCTTCACGAGGATGCCCCTCTCCGCACCCTTGCCGGTGCCAACCATAATGGAGGTCGGCGTCGCGAGGCCCATCGCGCACGGACAGGCGATGATGAGGACCGCGACGAAGTTCAGCAGGGCATGCGTGAAGGCGGGTTCGGGCCCGAGCAGGAGCCACACGAGGAACGTAGCCGCCGCAAGCACCATCACGACGGGAACGAACACCCCGCTGATCCTGTCCGCGAGCCTCTGGATGGGTGCCTTGGAACCCTGGGCCTCCTCCACGAGGCGCATGATCTGGGCGAGCGCCGTCTCCTCCCCCACCCCTGTAGCCCTCGCCCTGAACGAGCCCGTCCCGTTCACCGTCGCCCCGATGACCTCGTCCCCGGAACGTTTCACGACGGGCATCGACTCGCCCGTGATGGCGGCCTCGTCGACCGCCGACTCGCCATCCACGACCGTCCCGTCGACCGGAACCTTCTCCCCCGGCCGCACGACGAAGACGTCTCCGACGACGACCGCCCCTACGGGCACGTCTCTCTCCACACCGTTCCGCACCACCCGAGCGGTCTTCGCCCCGAGACCGGCGAGCCTCTTTATGGCCTCGTTCGTCCGGCCCCGCGCCCGCGCCTCGAGCAGCCTTCCTAGCAGGATCAGGGTGACGATGAGAGCCGAAGTCTCGAAGTACACGTCGGCCCTATCGCCCGCAACTCCCGCGAAGAGCCCCGGCAGGAGGGCCACCGCCGCACTGTATAAGTAAGCCGCGCTCGTCCCGACCGCGACCAGCGTGTTCATATCGGCCGTCCCGTGCCTCAGAGCACCCCACGCCCCTCGATAGAACCGCCACCCCGCCCAGAACTGGACCGGCGTCGCGAGAGCGAGCAGCACGAGGTCGAGCGTACGCTCCGGCACCGGCGGCATCGCCCCGAGCATCATCGGCAGGCTTCCGAGCAGGATCAGCCCCGTCAGCACCGCCGCGACGAGAAATCTGATCTTCAGCTCCGCGTACGAACGCTCGCGCGCGTCCGGCCGCCCCTCACCTTTCTCCTCCGGCTCCTCGACACCGTAACCGGCCCCCTCGACCGCCCGCCGCAGCTCTCCGGAAGACGCCTCACCCGGCAAGTACTCTATCGTCGCCTTCTCGGTCGCGAGGTTGACGTCCGCCCGTAGCACCCCGGGGACCTTGCGAAGAGTCTTCTCCACCCGGCCTACACAGGCGGCACAGGTCATCCCCGTGACGCCCAGGGTAGTCTTCTCCAGCCCCGCCCCGTAACCGGCACCCTCGACCGCAGACACCAGCTCCCCAACAGCAACACCCGCGTCGTGCTCGACCGTTGCCTTCTCTGTCGCGAGGTTCACACTGACCCCCGAAACGCCATCGACCCGCGAAAGCGCCTTCTCGACCCTGCGCACGCACGCCGCACACGTCATGCCGGTGACCGGAACAGCCACCCTCCGCCGCCCCTCCTCGCTCACGAGCAAACCTCCCACGACGCCTCACGAATACTCATATATCCACTTTACCATACCCCCCTACCCTATACAAATACGTCACGTCGAGCCAGCGAGCGGATCATGGGCTGGTGAGGCGTGGTTCTCTAACTCGGGGGTGTGTCATCTTCGAGCAGGGCGGTAAAGCCCTCCCGGAAGGTCGGGTAGTGGAATGCGTAGCCGGAGCGGAGTAGGCGCTCGTTGCTACAGCGTTTGTTTGTCCGGCCGGGTCTTGTCTTGGGCACGTCCACGTTGGGGCTTCTGGGCGCTTTCTCGCCGGAGCGGGTGGCGAGCCATTCGGCGATGGTTCGGCGGTCGGCGGGCTCGTGGTCGACGCCGAGATAGACGGGGTCGGGGTCGGGGATGAGGAGGAGGTGCCGGAGGGCTCCGGCGCAGTCATCGCGGTGGATACGGTTGGTGTACTGGGGCGGGCCGTCTTCCGGGGATGGGTTGCGCAGGGCGCGTTCGATCATGCCGGACCTGCCGGGTCCGTAGATGCCGCCGAGCCTCAGCACAGTCGCCGGATAGGGGCCGTCGAGAACGAGGCTTTCCCCTTCGAGGAGGCGCCTACCGGAGGTGCCGTTGGGCTCCGCCGGGGAGTCTTCGTCTACCCACTCGCCATTCTTCTGTCCGTAGACCCCCGTGCTGGAGACGAGGACGAGATGCTCGATGCTCTGCCCCTGGAGCGCCGAGATCAGGTTTCCAGGACCGTCTACGTAGGCCGTGCGGTAAGCCTCGTCGGAGGAGCCGCCCGGCGAGGCGGCGCAGACGACGGCACCTAGGCCCGTGGGCAGGGTATCCGGCGGCAGGGGCTTCGAGAGGTCGGCGCGCACGGGGATTATGCCGGAAGGCAGGGCGGCGGTGTTACGCCGGAGACCGAAGACCGTATGGCCCTCCGAGGCGAGGAGGAGGCCGAGGGCCGAGCCCACGTAGCCGCAACCGGCGATGAGAATGCGCATCTGGTCAGTCTATTACGGTTGTTTCACAAAGACGCGTTTCCTCGTAAACGAGTCGAGGCACGTTCGGGCATATGGTCCACGCGATTCAATGCTCGTAAGGAAACTACCGTGTATCGGAAGGGCGAGCCTCAAGCAGCGTCTCGACGGTAATAGGGAACCGGTACACTTCATCAGCGTACCTGAACGGAAACCTGCTTTGCGCGGATAATCAGGAGAATGAGTGAGATTTGGCCGAAGGACATTTCAAGGATATGGGCTCACCTTCGGAAGCAACATACATCACTCTATCCTCGACGGCACCAGGCAGAGAACTTCGGCCCTCGGGGAAGCTCCCTCCGAACCGGTCAAGAACCTGCCGTCACCGAGGAGCACCCGGCGACCGCCGCGCCTGAATGCTATATCGTCAAGCACATCATGCGTAATACGGCGCTCATAGTACAGATTCGCGAGAAGAGTTTGCGGGGCATCAAGGCCGTCAACACAACTGGTCACATCGGTTTCTGTAGTTCTCAATATAAAAGCCATCGAAGTATGAGGACATTGTGATCCGTGTGTCCAAGACTTTCCGTAACCTGGATAAGTACTCGTACAAGGAGGGGGTGAATCAAATATGAGTAGAAAGAAGATTATGCTGGGCGTCGTCTTCGCGGTGATGTCCTCACTGGCGGTCGCTGGTCCGGCTTCCGCCGCTCACTGCGCAGAGGGTGACTCGCCGGGCTTTTCGTACTTTGGCCAGGACGGTAGGGAAGACGGTAACCCCCGTGGCGCCTCTTCCTGCCCCACCAGCGCCGTCGGTGATCCTTCCGAGCGCGCCCCCGGCCAGAACAAGTAATTAGCTAGAAGACAGAGGCCGGGTTGTTACGACCCGGCCTTTTCGTGCCAGATCTCATATCAAGTCTAACGGCAGAAGCACGATTAAACCTCCCCACCAATAGCCGTCCCTGCCGCGTTCTTGCAGCCGTTACCGCTAAAATTTCTGTCGAGACAGGCGAAGCGCTGGCGTGAGGGCCGCCGTTGCAGCCCACGAACTGCTCTCGAGATGTCTGAGACTCGAAAGCCTGAATATCTAGGCCGGGCGTGCCGTCGTCCAGGTCGAGGAAGTACGTCTACTCATCAGGAGAGAGCGCTCATCATGGTCGTCCTGGATCTCGATGGCAGGTCGGACGTACTCTGTTTTCGGCTCCGCGAGCTTCTGGACTCTACGGTCGGGTTTGTTTATCAGGAAGCTCTCGGTAATCTCTGGTGCGATCCTGTCGGGCCACAGGTCCACTGCGCTTCACGGTCTTTCGTCGGGATGCGGATGGTACCATCCCGTACATGGATTCGGAACACTTTGCGGAGGGACACGAGGGCGGCCCGGACTACCTCGGGATGCTCGACGAAGAGACCATGAGGCTCGCCTGGGGGCCCGACAGGAGCCCCGAGGACCGGAGGCGACTGGTTGATGCGGCCGTTATCTTCGGCCGCATGTTCGACGAGCGGATGGTAGAGACCCCTCCGGCGAGCCTCGAAGAGAAGGACTTCCAGCGCTTCCTGATGGGTCTCATGAACGCCGTCATCGCGGAGTTCGCGGCGAGGGAGGGGACGAGCGAGGCCGAAGCTGGCGCGTTCCTCGGCGAGATCCGCAACCGCGACCACGTCCTGGAGCTCAACGAGGTCCTCGAAGCATTCGCCGAAGATCCGGACACCCCACTGAACGAGCACCTCAAGGCCACCGTCGAAGGACGCCAGGACAAGGCAGTCTGGGCCCGCCACTTCCGCAGCGGCTAGGGGCACATAGAAGAGGCCGCCCCGTCGTGGAGCGGCCCGGTGAAGCTCCTAACTCTCCCTCTTGCTCGGGGCAGAAGGTTTCTCACGAACCGTAGCCCGTTGATCCTCCCACCGCTCCAACGACCGGCCGGGGAGGTATACGATCCACATCCAGAGCACGAACGCGACAGCAAAAAGACCTAAGAAAGCAACAAACTGCCACAGCTCGGAGTACAAACCTGCCCCTTCCAACTGAAGAAAACCTTGTGTAAACAATCCTACCCGAAGCTCGTACCACGCATGCAACGCTTTGTGACCTCTTTCGCCATTCCACACGAAGGGCGATAGGCCTGCTCGCGACCGGCGCGGCCTGAGGAGTAGGGATCCTTCTTCAATCCCCGAGAGAGTGGAGCGAACCGCGTGTTTGTCACCGTTGTTTCGTGGTGAGGAGTCCTGCTCGAGTTGCGTAGCGGGTGATCAGGCCGAGCACCGCGACTACGAAGTCGTATCTTTGGAGCTTCGAAAGTGGCGTAGGATCAGGTAGACGGCGGCCCCGACGGTCGCCAGCACGAGGACGACGTCCGAGTAAGAGCCAACCCAGTTCTGGACCACGGACCAGTTGGCGCCGAGAAACACGCCCGCCCCGATAAGCAGGGCGTTCCAGATCGCGGATCCCACGGTCGTGAGGACGACGAAACGGACCATCGACATCTTCGCGGTCCCGGCGGGGATCGAGACGATACTCCGGGCTACCGGTACGACCCGGGCGAAGAGCACGAGCGCGTCGCCGTAGTGCCGGAACCAGCCCTCGGCCCGGTCGAGGCTATCCTTGTCGACCCGAAGCCACGAGCCGTAGCGCAGCACGAAACGTCGTCCCCCCCATCGCCCCAGGGAGTACAGGATCACCGCCCCGAGCACGCTACCCGTCGTGGCCGCGACGAGTGCCCCCCACAGGTTGAGATCCCCCTGGCTCACGAGGAATCCCGCGAGCGGCAGGACGACCTCGGATGGTATCGGCGGGAACAGGTTCTCGGCGATGAGTAGCAGCGCGAGCCCCAGGTATCCGAGCGCCGCGAGGACGTCCAGAACCCACTGGGCCATGTTTTCTAGCAAAGGTCTCTCCTGTGTCGGAGCCCCGCGAGCGGGAGCCCCGGGCTAATTGTCCGACACCCTGTTATACCCACAAACCAGACCAAAGTTTCGGCCCCTCTGGCCGGGGTCAGGTCTCTCGCCTCTCGCGCAGCTCTCTCCGGCGCATCGGCATGGCGTCAACGAGGGAGAAGATCTCCCGCGGTTCGACCGGCTTCCCCGAACGATGCTTGACGGTCCCGTCCTTGCCAACGAGCAGCGCCACGAAGCTGCCAGCCTCGACCCCGAATCGGTCACGCGCCACCCCAGCCTCGCCGCGCGAGACTGCGGCCCCGTCGAGGCTCCCCGTCCCGTCCTCGAAGAGGTCGCCGCGCAGGAGGTCCCGCTCGGCAAAGCTCCCGCCGCTGTCCGCGAGGAGTCGATCCTGGCGGACGAAGCCGTCATCGAGGGGCGAGGCGGCGAAGATCAGGAAGAGCCGGTGCTCGCCCCTGTGGGCATCGAGGTCCACTCGCTCTCCTCCTTCCGAGGCGGCTTCCCGGAGGGCTTCGTCTGCGGCGCGAATACCGCCCGGTACAGCGCCGGGAGGAGTATGCCGGGCCGAAGGAGTACGGCGGGCGACTTGATTATGTTCTTCGTCTCCAGCAGCGCCCGGGCGACGTCCTCCCTCTCGACCGCGAGGCCCATGACCTCCTCCGAGATGCGGTGAAGGACCCTCCGTGAGAGCCCGAGCCCGTCCACGCCCCCCGAGGCCCACTGGCGGTCGCTGTTGGCGGTAAGAGTCCAGCACGGAGCGACGGCGCGTATCTGACGCTCATGGAAGCGCCGCCCGAGGCCACGCAGGGTGCCAGGGCCGCCAGTAGTGTTGGACGGCAGCCCGTCGAGGCTCTCCTCCAGAGCTTCGACGGAGAGGGCGGCGGCGGTCATACCGCTCCCGTAGGAGGGGTTCAGGACACAGGCGGCGTCACCGAGTACGAGAAAGTTCTCGGGGAGGCGTGCGCGGTCGTAGCGGCGGCGCCGGTTGGCGGTGCGGCGGTAGCCGTAGACGGGCGAGACGGGCTCGGCATCTTTTATGGCGTCGTGGATAGCGGGGCTGTGGAGGGAACGCGCGAAATCGACGAACGCGGCCTCGTCCGTGGGAGGGTAGTCGCCGCCGATCCCGACGAGCACGACCGTCCAGAGCCCGCCCTCGACGCGTCGCATCGTGCCTCCCCTGGGGCTGTCGGGCCATCCCGGTAGGATCGAGACGCCCTTCCAATCTTCCGAGAGCCCCTCCGGCACCCTGTACCAGCGGGTCGCATAGCCGAGCCGTGCGTCCACGATCTCCTCAGCCGCCGCCTCGTAGCCGAGCCGCGCGAGCCAGAGCGGCGCGCGCGAGCCCCCGCCGCTCGCGTCGACCACGAGATCCGCTTTCAGGGCCTCCACGGGAGCCTTCGCGCTGCCGTTCCGCAGCCGCGCCTCCACGCCCACGACCGTCCCGTCCTTATCCTCTACTAGCCCGACCACCTCCCGGCCCGCGAGGAAACGGACCGATGATTCCGCCTCGACGCGCCTGCGGATGCGCTCCTCCAGGAGGTAGCGGCTCGCGGCGCGCATCGTGATGCCGGAGCGGAAGCGGGGCAGGCGCCCGGCGGGTAAAGCCGTTACAGCGTCCGCGGCCTGGTCCAGCTCGGGACATCCGGCCGCGGCGAGCTCGGCGTCGAGGCCGGGGAAGTAACGCTCCAGGGTCTCCCACCCCCGCGCGGCGAGGCTGTGCAGGTGCCGCCCCTGCGGTACGCCCTTGCGGCGGTTGCCACCGGAACCTTCGAACGGGGGCGAGAGCATGTCGCGCTCCAGCACCGTAACGCGCCCGAAGCGTCGGGACAGGACGCGGGCTGCGAGCAGGCCGCCCATCCCCGCGCCGACGACGACGGCGTGATGCCCCTCTAGCCCCGGCGACGTGGTTGTGTTCGGCTCGTTTCGCACCCGGCGGATTGTAGGACGAATGCTCGCCGAGGGCAGCGAAGCCGCGCACAGGGCGGTGGGCGTTGTTACGAAATACGGTCGCGTACTCGCCTATACTCCACCGGCAGAGTTGCTTTCGTCTTGTATCTGCCCGGTGAGACACTGCTGTCATGCCGGGGAACTAGGAAGGTGTTGATGTTGAAGAAGCCGGGAACCCGCCTCGGGCAGGACCTGTACCGTCGGGCGCTCTTTCTCGGGTCCATGATCTCGCACCCGAGGAGGGTCGGCGCGGTCTGGCCGACGAGCCGCCGGGCGGTGGGAGACCTCCTGGACATGCAGGACCTCTCGCGGGCGAGCATCGTCGTCGAGTTCGGGACGGGCACCGGGGTGTACACGGAGGAGGTCCTGAGGCGTCTCGGCCCGGATGGCGTCTTCCTGGCCTTCGAGGTAGACGGCCGGCTGGCCCACGCGGTCGCCACGCGCCTCCCCGACCCGCGCCTCACCGTAATAAACGACTCCGCCGAGAACGTCGAGCTCTACCTCTCGGGCCGCAAGGCGGATGCCGTGGTGAGCAGCCTGCCCTTCACCACGCTCTCTGCGGGGCTCAAACAGGAGATCCTGCTGGCCGCCCGCGACGCGCTGAGGCCCGGCGGTTCCATGCTCGTCCTCCAATACTCGAAGAGCATACTGCCGGATCTGGAACGATACTTCGGGAGGATCCGGCGCAGGTTCTCGCCCCTCAACGTACCGCCGGCCTTCCTCTTCGCCTGCGACAAGCCCGACGATGATTCCGGCGAGGGCGCGTGACGCGGAGGAGCTGGGCCGTCGCCCGGCAGTACTTCCTCCCACCCTTCGTACTCGGCACGCTGCTCCTGATCCTCGGGCGCAGGAGGCTGGGCTGGGCGGGTCTGCTCGCATCTCTAGGCGTGCTGGCCTTCTTCAGGGACCCCGAGCGGCGGCTCGTCCCGGAGCCCGGCATCGCTTACGCCGCGGCCGACGGGTTCGTGAAGAGCGTGGGCGAGGTCGAGGAGGCGGAGCTGCCAGGAGGACGGGGCCTGAGCATCAGCACCTTCCTCTCGCTGCACAACGTGCACGTAAACAGGAGCCCGATCGAGGGCAGGATCTCGTCCTTCGAGGAGATCGAGGGGGGGTATGCTCCGGCGCTCTTCGAGAGCTCGGAGGGCAACCGGCGCAACCGGCTCGTTATCGAGGACGGGTCCGGGACGGCGGCCGTCGTGATCCCGAAGGCGGGCTCGATAGCCCGCAGGATCTCCTCCTGGGTCGTGGCCGGGGACGAGGTCGAGGCGGGCTCACGGATAGGTCTGATCCACTTCGGCTCCCGCACCGACGTGATCCTACCCCTCGGCTCCGAGCCCCTCGTCTCCCCGGGCGACAGGGTACAGGCTGGCCTCACCCCCGTGGCGCGCTACCGTGTCCCCGGCGCGACCCCTGCCTCACCCGGACGCTCATGAAGAAACGGCTAGCGATGCGTAGATTCTTGCCCATGGCATTGACCTGCGGCAACCTGGCCGCCGGCTTCGCGGCCCTCGCCCTCGCGGCCCAGGGGATGTTCGTGCAGGCCGCCGCCCTCGTTGCCCTGGCGGCAACCCTGGACCTTCTGGACGGCGCGGCCGCCCGCCTCTGCTCGACCGAGGGGGAGTTCGGAAGCAACCTCGACTCGCTGGCGGACGTGGTCTCCTTCGGGGCCGCCCCTGCCCTCGCCCTGTACTTGAGCACGCTGCAGAACCTGCCGTACGCTGGCCTGGCCGTCTGTGCGGGCTTCCTGATCTGTGGTGCGGCGCGGCTGGCGAGGTTCCCTCTCGTCAAACAGGAGGACTGTTTTCTCGGCCTCCCCATACCGCCAGCGGGTCTCGCCCTAGTCCTGCTCGCCGTCGCCGGGGCCCCGCTGGCCCTGGCGCTGGCGGCCACGCTCACCCTCGGAGGGCTGATGGTCAGCCGCATCCCCTTCCCCTCCGTCGGGGTACTGCTCCGGAGCCCGGAGGGGCTGAGAAACCGGACGGAGGTCAGCCCCACGAGGAAGGCCGCCTCGTCCGGGAGCGGGAAGAGTGGATAACCAGTAGCTTTCAGCCGCCGACAGCGCGGCGGCTAAGCCCTCTGCCTATCCGTTTCTGGAATCTCTCCAGGCTATGAGCTCTTTCAGCGGCGTCAGGTCGTAGTCGGGGCCGGAGAAGCCGAGCATGATGTGGGTGATACCGTTCTCCACGTACCCGTCGGCGTTCTTTATCCCATCCGGCTGAATGAGGACGGACCGTTCGATCTCGCCCTTGTCGCGCCCGACCTTCTCGCACCACTCGTCGAGGATCTTGCTCTTCCGGCCAGCCGCCTCGGGGTCGCCGAAGCCGTTCCAGATATGGGCGTTCTCAGCGACTATCCTGAGCGTAACCTTCTCGCCGCCGCCGCCGATGAGGATGGGGATCTCGCGCGTCGGGGCCGGGTTCAGACGCCCCAGGCGCTCCTTTATCTCCGGCATCGAACGGTCGAGGTCCTTGAGCCGCCCCGGTGCCGTCCCAAACTCGAAGCCGTACTCGTCGTAGTCCTTCTGGAACCAGCCGCTCCCCATCCCGAGGATAAGCCTCCCGCCCGAGATATGATCCACCGTCCTCGCCATGTCCGCGAGGAGATGCGAGTTCCGGTAAGAGTTGCACGTCACGAGCGCCCCGAACTCCACCCGCTCCGTAACCTCCGCCATCGCCGCAAGCAAGGTCCAGCACTCGAAATGCTTCCCCTCGGGCTCGCCGTACAGCGGATAGAAATGGTCCCAGTTGAAGAGCGTGTCTACCCCCATCTCCTCGGCCCTGAGCCACGCGTCGCGCATCTGACCATACTCCGCGTGCTGCGGCTGAATCTGCGCACCCACTCTTATAGACAACAGCTCTACTCCTCCGGAAGCCTCCTGTACAGCAGGGAATTATGCGCCCGCGCCACCGGCCGGTCTACCCGGAGCCTGAGAACTCTCGGGGACGCACCCAGATTCGTTCGTTCCCCCTGGTATGGAACACAGTATGTTGGGCTCTGTATACTCTTCCTACATATTTCGGACCATTCTTTGCGAGGGCCTCCACGAGACGTTTCGACACCGGTATTCCGGGTCTAGGATGATTCGCGTGGGGACGTCCGGCACGGTGGGGATGCCGAATCGTAGACGCGGGCGTGGGGTCTGTGTTGCGGGAAGGGGCAAAAAATGTTGGAGACCGGGACGGGCAATATGGCGAGGCGTGCGAGCTACTGGACGATAGCCAGAGAAGGCTCCTGTCATTCGGAGACTCTCACCATCGACACCGACGGCGGCGACGAGGCTCTGGCGGTCTTCGGCTTCCGGGAAGAGGCGGATCTGTTCCTCAGCTTCCAGGGGACGAGCGACGGCTGGCATATCCGCGAGACCACAGCCGGGGAGCTCGTCTCCGTGCTCTACGGACCCCACTCGGGCATCGAGCGGATCTTGATCGACCCGCTGCCGCGGGGCATCTACGGCGGGACGAGCATCATACAACTGAGCATAGGCAGGGCGGACTTCACCCGGCTCCTGGTAGAGAAGGTAGGGGCTGCGCCGGGTCCGCTACCGTCCCTGGCTAGCCTACGTCCGTAGCGGGTCTTCCTCCAGGGCCGGAAGCGTGAGTATAATCCGGCCCTCGTTCACGGCTGCAGAGATGGAGGCTCCCGGATGGAAGGTCGATGGATACAGGCTCTCTGAAGGCGCTCGCCTTCGACGTCTTCGGCACCGTGGTGGACTGGAGGGGTTCCGTGATCCGGGAGGGCGAAGCCCTCGCCCGCGAGAGGAACCTCGGTGACGTGGACTGGCCCGCGTTCGCCGACGCGTGGCGGAGCAGGTACGCGCCCTCCATGGACCGTGTGAGACGAGGCGAGATGCCCTGGAAGAACCTCGACTGGCTTCACCGCGCCTCCCTCGAAGAGCTCCTCGTCGAGTTCGGCATCAAGGACCTTGCGGAAGGGGACAGGGGCCGCCTCAACAACGCCTGGCATCGCCTCTCCCCCTGGCCGGACTCCGTCGAGGGCCTCACGCGCCTCAAGAGGGCATACACCATCACCACCCTCTCTAACGGCAACGTCGCCCTCCTCAACGACATGGCGAAGGCGGCCGGTCTCCCGTGGGACCTGATCTTCTCCGCCGAGCTCATCCACCACTATAAGCCCGACCGCGAGACCTACCTCATGGTGCCGGGTCTCCTCGGCCTGCGCCCCGAAGAGGTCATGCTCGTCGCCTGCCACCCCTCCGACCTGCGCGCCGCCCGGGAGCACGGCTTCCGAACCGCCTACGTCATCCGTCCCCTCGAATGGGGCCCCGAGTGGCGGCCCGAACCGCCCGATCCTTCCTTCGACGTGAACGCCGAGGACTTCCTGGACCTCGCGGAGAAGCTGGGAGCTTAGAGCGCGAGGCGACGGGAGATCTCGCGCGTAACCTTCGCTCTTCGGGATCTCTTGCTGGCGTAGGGGCGATTGTCCTCAAACGGTGCGTCCCTGGGACATGGCCCCGGTGGGGTCAGCGGGTGGCGAGGTGCGCGAGGACGCTCTTGAGCAGCCTCGTATTCGCGCGCCTACCGAGGACGGATGCGACGACGAGCGCCGCGGAGGTCCCGACGAGGAGGATGCCCGGGACCACGAACGGCGCCCCGAAGCCGTAGGACGCGGCGAGGAGGCCACCCCCCAGAGGCCCGAGCCCGAACGCTACTGAGTTCACCGAGGCGGCAGCGCCGAACGCGGCCCCCTGCCGCTCCGGGGCGACGGAGGAGCGGACGGCGAGGTTGGCGACCGGTATCACGACGCCGAGGGCGAAGCTCGCCGCCACCCTCAAGGCCCAGAACACCGCGACACTCTCGGCCCCGGCCTGCGGGACGAACGCGAGCCCCGCAAGCAAGAGTGCGACCACCACGACCCTGCGCGCACCGAAGCGCGCCGCGAGCCGCCCGCCGAGTATGGAACCGGCCGCCGCGGCGAGCGCCCCGGCCCCGATGATCTGACCCGACAACGACGCCAAACGGTCGCCGTTCCCCGAGAGCGTCCCGAGAAAGCCAGGCATCGCCGGGACCACACCTGTCATCGAGACGTTCACGACAAAGAGCGCCGCGAGCACCGGGACGAGCACGCGCCAGGGCAGCTTCCCCTTCTTCTTACCATCGCCACGAACACCATCCGCCACGGCGGGCTTCTCCCGCACCCCGAACAGGACCATCACCCCCGAGAGCGCCAGGAGCGCCGCCGTCACCCCGAAGGAGGCCCGGATGCCGACCAGGTCCGCGAAGACCCCGCCCATGAACGGACCGAGCGCCGCCGCCAGAAAGATTACGGTCTGGAGCGTGCCGAGCCGCTGCCCCTCGCGCCCCTCGGGAGCCGTCGCCGAGGCGAGCACCGTCGCCGCCGCCACAGTACCGGTCAACATCCCCTGCAAGAGCCGGAGCCCCAGAAGCTGCCAGGGCGCCGTCACGAGCCCCATGAGCCCCACCACAACGGCCCCGGCGAGCGTCGCCCTGAGCAGCATCGGCTTGTGCCCGTATTTATCCGCGAGCCTCCCCCAGAGCGGCGCCGCCGTCGCCATCGTCACGGCCGTCGCGGTGTTCAGGAGCCCCGCCCACGCCGCCGCCCGCCCCGCATCCTCCACCCCGAGCTGCTGCACATACAGAGGCATGAAAGGCATCACGAACATGAACCCGGCGGTCGCCGAGAGCTGCGAGACGAGCAGCACGAAAAAAGACAACCTCCCGGCCGCCTCTCTTCCGCTGTCCCCTGTTTTCTTCAAACCAAACACTTTGTTACTTTATTGTAGCAAACTATCCGCATGGTACTACCGGCGAGACCGTCGGGGCTCGTCCTCTCGGACTACAGGAGTGCCCACGCGGCGGTGATGGCGCCCAGGGTGCCGGTCAGGATCACAACGCCGAGGGTCACGGCGCGGAAGGTCTTGTCGGAGATCTGCGCGAGGATACGGGTGCCGAGGACCTTGCCGAGGAAGGCGGCCGGGACGAGTGCGAGGGCGAGGGGTATCTCGGCTGCGTCGAGCAGGCCCCGGTTCGCGAGGGCTGCGAGGCCCACGAAGCTCATCGCAAGAAAGTAGAGCGCGCTGGAGCCGCGGAAGGCGTGCTTCGGGAGGCCGCGCGCGGCGAAGAGCAATACTACGGGAGGACCAGAGAGGCCGGTAGAGGTCGAGAGCACGCCGCTCGCCGAGCCCGCGGCGACGGTCCCGATCCAGCCCCCGGCCCCCGGGATCCGCACCTCGCGCAGTAGCAGCAGCGCCGAGAAGACCACGACCACCCCGACACCGAGACGGATGTACAAGGGGTCCGCATAGTACAGAACCTCCGCCCCGAAGAAGGCCCCGACGGCCGCCGGTAGGAGCAGCGCGAGGACCAGCCGCCGGTCGGCGTCGTGCCACGAATCCCAGACGACGGCCAGGTTGATGAACACCGAAAGCATCGAGACGAGCACCACCACGGTCGTCGGCTCGTAGACGAGCAGCAGCAGGGGAACCGCGATCAGGGCGAGGCCGAACCCGGTCAACCCGGAGACGCTCCCCGCCAGGAACGCGATAAGGGCGGCCACGAGCAGCGAGCCGCTCAACATGGCTTTTGCCCGGAGAGCAAGACGCCCCCTCTTCCTGGTCCATCGACCCGGGAGGGGGCGTCCATCAAGCGAACTATCGTTGGGGAGGCGCTAGCGGAGGACGCCGGCGTAGAGCCTCTCCCAGGCCTCCATCTCCGGCGTAAAGTAGCGCACACGCGTCTTCTTGTACTCGCGGGTAGAGTAGAGCGACAACCGCTCGGTCAGACCGGTCTCCTCGCCCATCGCGTCCAGAACCGCCTCGCACTCCTCCTCGGAGCGTCCGTGGACCATGCTGAAGAGGGCGTAGGGCCAGTCCTCGTAGACCGGGCGCTGGTAGCAGTGGGAGACGGCCTGATACTGCGCGAAAGCCTGGCCGACCTCCTCGACCCTGTCTTCCGGCACCTTCCACACGCCCATCGAGTTAGCCCGGAAGCCCGCCTTGCGATGGTACAGGACCGCCGAGAAGCGGCGCATGATCTTGCGCCGCTGAAGGTCGTACGCCCGCTCGATAAGCTCCTCGGGCTCCAGTCCGACCTGACGCCCCCAGAGGTCGAACGGCCTCGGGGTGAGCGGCACGTCCTCCTGAAGCGCCTGAATGACCGCCTTGTCCTCGTCAGAGACGTTGCGGTCGGCGCTCGCGCGGTCGGCCTCGCCGTACTGCGGGGCCTCCTTCTTGGCGGTGGCCCCCGCGTTCATGTCGAGGGTCACGCCGATCTTGAAGAGCTTCAGGGTCGGCAGGATGCGCGTCTTCTCGGCACCGCTGATCTTGTGCAGTACGTCCACGGTCCCTTCGAGGCCCAGGCGAGAATCAGGCGGGACCGCGACGGTGTACCAGAGGTTGAACGGGTTGTTACGCTCGTAGTTGTGGGAGACGCCGGGGTGCGAGTTGATCGCCTTGGCGGCGGAGTTCAGCTTGTCGGCGGGGATGCTGGCCGCCACGAGGGTCGACTGATAGCCCAGGACGCGGGTGTCGAAGATCGCGCTGATCTGGCGTATTACCCGGCCCCTCTTCAGGGCTTCTATCCGCCGTATCACCTCGTCCCCGGCCAACCCCAGAGGGCGCCCCAGCGCCGCGAACGGCTCCCGCTCCAAGGGAAACTCTCGCTGGATGAGGTTGAGCAGATCCTTGTCCACGGAGTCCATCATGCGTGTGCTGGGAGTTGTACTGACCAATGTTCACGGCCCTTCTCGACGCTTTGACATTGCTTGTTGTTGCATAATAACAGGGAGGACCAAAAACGGTTGGTAATACGCTTACCTTCGGGGTTTCTAGCCCCGGGCCTCCAGCGCCTTCTGGTATTCGGCGTGGACGGCCTGCACATCCTTCCAGACGGCGCGCTTGGCGCGAACGAGGTCCTCGTCGCGCTGGCGCAGTACGTAGGCCGGGTGGAAGGTCGCCATCGCTCTCGCGCCCGCCACCTCGTACCACTTGCCGCGGTCCTTGGTGATCTTGAAGTCCTTGTCGATGATCGCTTTAGCCGCCGGACCGCCGAGGCACAGGATGATCTCGGGCTTTAT
>QQTW01001173.1_pt1 | contig 17976 bp, 20 predicted proteins | sample 1904831 | NCBI WGS metagenome assembly QQTW01 (sample SAMN09435610, study PRJNA476489) | Subsurface metagenome, whole genome shotgun sequencing project. | reverse complement strand
TAGCCTTGTTTCATACATTCGATTCGAATTGGGTCCTCATCGACCGTGACGGAGCTACGGCTCTGAAAGTCCGACGGTCCAATGAAACGTTGGGCTTCGTCTCCATGGAGATGGCTTGGCGCAGAGCCTCAATCACGTGATGAGCATCTGACAAAGCACAGTTACCCAAAGCGGTTACGCCCAAGGATAGAACTTGCTCGATCACGGCCGATGAGGACCCAATTCGAATCGAATGTATGAAACAAGGCTAGTCTATATGGCCTAAATATAGTGGATGATCATCTATTCTTTCGGACCAGATCCACCGTGGATCCGGACCTCATCGCATTGACTCGTTGGGAGGTCTTCCGGCGCCACTGCCACTCGAGCAGGACAGGCAGGAAGTGCCACAGGTCAAATTCGGGCCAGAGGCAGTCAAGGAAGAAGACATCCGTTTGTTGATGACACTGCCAGAGCATGAAGTCGCTCAGGCGCTCGACGCCGCTCGTACGCACTAGTAGGTCCAAGGGAGGGTTGCCTGCCGTGTAGAGATGTTCATCGATAGTCGCCGCCGTGACGTTCTCGGGATCTCGGAACGATCTTGGTTTTGGTGTCGACGATCCGTCGATTGGCGATGACTCTGGATACAATGTGGAGGATGAGGATGCCGAATCCTCGACGTCGGAAGTCGAGGGGAGAGGGTGATCTGGTGCCGTAGAGGGGACCTGACGGGATCGAATGGTATTGCGAATTCGGGCTTCGGAGAATGGACGTGACGCTTCGGGCAGCGGACGAGAATATTCGACAACCGTCTCACGAACAGCGGTCGTGATCTCATCTCTCGACGTGTATGGGAAGCAGACGTTCAGGACGGCCCTAGATATCGCCACATATCAACTTGGGATTCGGGATGCTAGCGATGTAGCCATGAACAGATAATGACCTATTGTTCTTGCGCGTCACTGCCACCGCTTGATCCACGGCGACCAACACGTCCGGCTTGACGAGCTCGCGCTGACCCAGAATGCGAATGCGAGCCCCATATCGATCGAGGAGGTCGCCATGCTGCGACAATTGCGACAACTTGACCTTCGCCATGTCCATCAAAGCGTCCACCTCGTACTTGGATCGCTTGAAGTTCTCGATGCTAAAGGCGTAGATGGTGACCACCTTGACACCGGAAAGGTAGCATACTTCCAAGATCTGTTTGTAGAAGTTTCAGCTTGACCGTTGCCTGCAATGCGCCTGAACATCACTCACCCGTGCGAGGGCCTCGAAGCCCAGGTTATGACCTTCGACCGTCTCAATTTGATGTGTCCGAGCGAACCGTCGATTGCCATCCATGACAAAGGCCACATGCTGCGGAACTGGCCCTTGTCGAAGGGCACCGATGAGCAGCTTCCGCAGCTGCTGGATGGCCCATTCGATCGGTGGGGAGGAGAGCAGCCACCGTCGAATCCGTGAAAGATGCAAAGACGGCATTGTCTGGAATTCTCCACTAGATGCTTACTACGAAGCTTCTTGGAGCGCCATGGGCTCTAGGGTGGTTGATGGACAGGACAATATCAATATGAGGAACTGCATAAATTGTTATTCGTGTCTCTCAACACCTAAGAGCTGCTGTGACGCGGCTCGAGATCGTACAGCCACAAACTCTGCCATTCTTCGGCACAAGAACAATGAGGCCATTGAAGCTTTACATTTAGCTATAGAATTGCATTCACGTCAGACTCAGGAGAAGCATCGAACTCAATTATGAACGCAACAAAAGATAATGAAAGACCCAAAAATGCAAAAACATACAACAGCGGGGATTCGCTGGTCGTCACCGACCCAACTACTAATCCGCCCCATTGTAGCTTATGTAAGGCAGATCGGACGGGATGCCCAGTTTTCTACAAGGTATGGTCGTATGTGCTGGGAAAACAACGATTTTGTGTATATAATTCCTGCAACGTGATTGTTGATGCTGTTCAATCTGCTCAGCTCCTGGTGGATGGTGTATCGGTTGTTCGAGTTTTCATCCAAATGCTCGCCCGATGGACCCTCAGACTGCTTGCTAGCTCTGGGCGATAGAACTATGTCTCCATCATTTTTCCGATCAAAACCATGTTTTCAATTGCGATGGAAAGATGGATCAAATATCCAGACTGAAAAACACCACCACGATGAACGACTGCTTGTCGATCCGTCAGCGGTGTGGGGCGGTTCGCGAATCATGCAAGGTCTTTCTTGATTGCAGCTGACCAAGAAATTCCGGTGATCCCCAGAACCGCTCGACCACACGCAGGTGATAAAGGCACGCGGAGACCAGTGAGAAGTCCCAGATGCTGGTGCAGTACAGCTGCCGGCATATTCCTACCAAGCGCTGATACTTCATACGTTGCTACGTGGAGGATAGACAAGCGACCCTTACCTGCCACACGAAGAGTGTCCAGATCTGCAAACCTCGCAACTTTGGTGAACCCAGTGGAATATGAACCAACTGGGGAACGTCGGTCACGGCGACCAAGATGCAGAGGGCGGCCAGCAAAATGGCAGCATAGCGGCAAACGGGCGCGTCTGCCCAGTGAGATAGCAGCATCCTTGGAGATGGTTTGGCCACTGCTCTGCTGCATTGCTTACCGTCCTATGCTCAAGGGAGAGTCTCGACCGAGCCTGTAAAGATGCCCATTGGTGGCAGATCAGAACGGTCATCCCACTCTCGCAGGGAATGCTGTGCAATCACAAAGAGCGGGTCGGGCCGAGCCGCTTGCTTAGCGCTGACACCCATCTGGTTGCCTAGAACTGGACATGTCGACAAGCACATGTCCAGTTCAGGATCGACTTGCGAGATACAGCAGCTTAACCAGGTCAAAATTTACTCGTTTGAGATGAATGTGGATGACAGAATGTATGAATATAATTGGAGAGGCGATGGAGAGGATCTGAAGGGGGAACCGTTACTGTTCATTTTCTCTTCGCGAATTATACGTCACGAGGAATATCGTCTTATAGGGATCGCACTATACTTCGTAACAGTAGCGTTGAATATAATTCATACGCTGGGTTAAGACAGCAAATAACAGCAACAGCTATTATAGAAAATGTGAGTTGGATTCATTTCTTACTCATTTCAATTGACCAGGACCGCATCGCCTTGGCACCCTCGTGCGCAGAGCGAAAAACTGGGGCGGGCGTCGATATCAGCTTGCAGCAATCCTGAAATACTAAGGAAAGGAGACTTACGAGCTCGTTCAGTCTCGTCGAGCCCTCGGAGAAATTCAGCACTGTCGCTCAACGCGCCCTTGGGGTTGTGAGCGTGGTCAGCGATCTCAGCGGCTCGCTTTTGAAAGGTCTATCCTCTCATCAGTCAGTCTTCACGCCTCTTAATGCTCCAGGATGCACTGGCAACGACGTCATACCTCACTGAGCACCTCCACCATCTCCTCTTCTTCAAACAATTCCAAGATCCGAACGGCGAAGCTGTAGAAATGTGGGGCGAGCGCCCGAAGGTCGACCGTTCGAGGATCGGCCTTGAGCGCATTCATGACGCGAGCGGAAAGTGGCTCGGGAATATCGAGCGTCACCAGCGGAGAAGTGCCCAGCCGCTGACTAGCGGTTCATCTAACGCGTTGGCCATATTCAAAAACTCGTCTGGGAGTTTTTAAAGTTTCACCTCACTGCCAACATCTCTCCAAGCCAGAGCGGCAGCTCTACTCTCGTCCCAGCTTTCATCTACACACGGCATGGGTATCGTAAACGCTGATATCAAGACTTGCGTTGGTCGATGTTACCTCTCCACCAGAACTCCCATCCATGTACCCCAGATGGGGCACCGTCAGCTCAAACGTGCATGGCACTTTCTAGGTGGACGTGAACACCAATGGATTTGTTTGTGATGATGGTCATTACCTGAGCATCCGTCAAGATAGCATCAATATCGTAGTAGGAACTCATCGCAACACATCGGAAGTTATTCAACTGTGTCGAAGGATGTTGAGCGATCAAAGTGCCCGAGATGTCGGAGGCAAACCTTCAACGGCAGTCGAGATGGCCAAAGACGCAACTTACGTAATCCGAGCTGATCGGCTTCAACGTCAGACAGCTCCAATGGGAGCTTCCCCACCCTGAGAATCGACCTCCAATAGCTCTAGCATCGAGCTTCCCACTGGACAGCCTCGCAATGTCGATGAAGCTTTTCCGATCGAGCTTGGCTCGTTCGGCCTTGAAGCCGCAACTTACAACAAAGCCCATCCAGCCGCGATTGGTCGGTCTGGGCTTTGTTCGGGGCAAAGCCACCTTGCCTGATCTTCCATGTAAGCTCGCGTTGGATGTTCAGATGTTCTCGTGACATATCGTCATGGATAAACGCTTGCTTCGATCGGGGTGGTTCAGTGCAATGCTGATCGAGGTCAGATGACTATGCTGCATTGGAGCCAGCCATCTCTGGCCAGATCATGGAGCTTCATCACAAGAAGCATCACCAGACATATGTGAACTCGTTCAATGACGCCACGGAAAAATTTGCCGAAGCGGCCTCGCAGGCCGATGTGCCGACTCAGATGAACTTGCTGCCGCTGCTCAATTTTCATGGCGGAGGACACCGGAATCATTCGCTCTTCTGGGAGAACTTAGCACCCAAGAAATCTGGTGGCGGCGAGTCGCCGTCCGGAGCGCTGAAAGATGCAATTGACCAAAGCTACGGCGGACTCGACAATTTGAAGACGAGATTTAACATCGCGCTCGCTGCTATTCAAGGTAGCGGCTGGGCCTGGCTCGTCAAGGATAAGGAAACTGGCCATATCACCATCAGGAGCTATGCAGTAAGCGATGCTGTCTTGTACCAGAGTTAGATATATTTTGACGGTTGATCGGCGAGACAGAACCAAGACACGGTGGCGGGAAAGTTCGTCCCGCTGCTTGGGATCGACGCTTGGGAGCACGCGTACTAGTTAGTGAGCATGGCCATCTTGTGCGGAGTCGACTAATGACCCCAACTAGTCTGCAATATCAAAACCGAAAAGCAGAGTATTTCTCGGCCATCTGGGACGTTATCAACTGGAAGGCCGCCGAGAAACGATTCAACCAGGCATCTTGATTGACAACAGTTAGGTCAATACAATCAGCTGGTAGCGCATTCGATGAGCAGTTTCTCATATTCCTCGTCTCTTTTGATTTTGGCGTGCCTCGGAGTGCTGCAAAAAAATGTTCGTGTGCGGTATAGCTTAATCAATTGATTATGCATTTATTTTCCGTTCCCTGGCGCAATCCACTTGTGTACCCACTCGTTTTGCCTTTCCCTTGTTTTGTCTGCCCTCTATAAAACAATCTGGACGATCCGAGCTGCAACACTCAAATTCTTTTACCCTAATCCGGGCAAGTCGCTAACTGCATCAAAGGACGATGATGAGGGCAAGCCAGGCTGCTTTTTCAGACTCGATCGTTAGATGTCTTGACCACACTACCAAGGTCCGGACGCTGCATCAAGTTAAGAATCTGCCGAATTAGGCATCCAAGGATGGAAGAAGACGAGTGTGTTTCAAGTCGCTTTCGGCACGATGAACAAAGAGTAAGTTATAAAGACATTAGATTTAGTTATTAGCTAATGTTTGCGTAGTTCCCCATGGCCATCGGCGACTATGATCGACTGCAGCGAAGATAGTGCTCAACTTTGACAAGAGGCCGAACGCGCTTGCTTGCAACAAGTGTAAAAAGAGCGACTTTGGTTTAACAGAAAGGAAATTTTCACGGCGCTACTCGTCCTCAAATTCGTCTCCGGCATTATCTCGATTAATTACTTAATTTTTTTTTTCCAACGCCAAGCTACTGATTCGGGTACCGCGAATGAGGTGTTGCCGGCCGGTCGTTGAGCTCAAATGTCCATCTATCCGATGATGACGGGGCAGACGTTGCCAACATTGACGAGACCGGTCTAAAAGATGAGGTTAGTATAGGATAGCATATCTGTTGAGGTCTGTTACTTACCTGGTCGCCGCTCTGGCAGCAAGCAACGGTGGTGGAGCACTGGTCAGTGACCGGGACCAGGCTGAGCACTATTTTTAAGACCGTTAGTCACTACTCAACAATCAATGTTGGTCGTGATGGGAACTCACGGTCGAGGTCGACGCAGTTGATGCCCAGCTGGATGGGGACCAGGTTCAGGATCGACTGCTGGAAGCTGTTGCAGCACTTGAGCTCCTGGTTGTTGCCGCAGCGCTGCTGCTGGGTCTCTTCATTCTTGGTCGCACGAGCGACGAGGGAGGGAGCAGCGGTGGCAGCGACGGCCAGAGAGACAACGGTGAAGATCTTGGCATACATGATGATGGTTTGGTTTGGTTGGTTTGGTCTGGTAAGAACCGAAGATTGATTGAAAGAGTTGAGTGAGTTGAGTGAGTTGATTGTGAGTGTGATTGCTGTTGTGGTCTGAAGCTGAATGCTGATGATGCTCTTCAAAGTCGGTCGGGGAGGCCCTTCTTATAGACGTCTGGAGCCGGAGGAGACGGGCTCGTGGAGGCCTTGGGCGTCTCCTGTTCCGCAAAGGAAGGTTGTTCGTCCACCGCAACACTTGGGTCTCCGCTGATCCTGACGAAGGCGATGACGATCGTGATGACGCTGCTGCATCTTTGGCGAGAAGGCATGAAGGGATGCTGGCGGTCAAGCTGCCACCGACACCGTGGCGGCTTCAGTGCGGCATGGTTGAACACGATCAAGATCAGGTTTCTGCAGTCCTGGCATGCACTCGGTGTCGTCGATGGAGAGGGATGAGCAGCCGGCGATGACGATCGATGCCTCTTTCGTCATCGTCAGGACCATCCTATTTACGAGCTCGACGGAGTGTGGAGGAGTTGTTGGGAGGGCCAGCCGAACGCTCCACTGCCCAGCTGGGTATGTCTCTACACTTGTCGAGATCGGGTCAGGGCCACCTGTACGATGACGGCAAGGGCGTTGAATCATCCGGGGTCCTTCATCCCAGCCGTTTCAACCACGCCAACCACGCGTTACACAAAGATGGGCTACAGTAATCGATGCCAGGATAACTACTCCACTACCACGGGCTGGGGGCAACCGTCACGATCGATGAGGAAAGAGGCATGACCATCATCACCATCGACCCCGGAGAAACGCTCCCGGCGGGCGTCCAAGCGTCGGGCGGAAGGGAAGCTCCCTGCATGGTGCAAGGCCGCCGCTGACGGCGGCCGGCCCTCACCCGTTCGTGATGCAGGTCCGTGAACGAGCAACAATCAGCCACCTGGCAACACCCGCCGTCAGCTCAAGCCTCATTCGCACCCTGACCAGGCTCACGATGGCGATGGCGGAGACGGGCTGGCGGTTGAATGGTGAAGCCAAAACAGGTGACAGGGAGGCCGTCCGATCCCGATCTGGTAATGAGCGGTCGATCCCGCTCACCCATATCCCGGTTCGGGCGACGGGCGGTCAGCCCTTCTGGCCGAAACAGGAAGCTATGGCGTTGTTGCCCAGCAAAGCAATGGGCAACAGCTGTCGGGCACTGGCCATCAGCTTCAGGTATCGGCCGATTACTGGACGGGTTCGGGTGAGTGGCTCTGCAAACGAAAACACCCGGACGGCCAGCTACTGCACGCCATCTGCATGAGCTCCCCGCCAACTAGCGCGCGCTACGTCGCGGAGATGGACGCTTGGTGACGATCTTTTCACCCGTCATTCTCGTCGCGACCGCAACGACGTCGTCGTGGTCGCCCGTCGGACGTTCCGTCCGTGTTCGGGTACCCTACCGCACATCCTGCGAAGAAGGACAGAGGAACCAGACACGCTACGGTCGTGTAACCATTCTGCAGCTTCGCCGTTGCGCGACGATTGGCGACCACGGTCGGACACCACCCACCGCTCGGCACTCGGGGCCTCCTTCCACCTGGTTGGAGCAATGCAATCCAAGGAGCGCTATGGAGGCTGCACGATCGGACAGCCCTCCCATCGCCAAGACGTGTGATTTCCCTGCTGACACAGGTCCGGGTGCTCAGGGTGTTGTCTTGGCTGATACGCCGCCGCATGAAGGTACGTGCAGTAGGGCAGAAGTCACCAGCAGTTTCGCCATGCATTAAGCGCGGCCGTGCAGAGGCTGAACTGCCGGCGCCGTCGCCTGTCACGGCAACTCTCCTTCGCGGAATTTGCTTTTCCTGTCTCTTTCCCAGCCCGCTCCCTGGCCGATGTCGGAACTGGGTTCTACGCTGAGCCCAGGTTGGAATAGAAAGGCCGCCACTTGGGTGCGTCCTCGACGATTTTCGGATGTCAGCCCTGGTCCCTGTCTGTCTTCCCCGCGTCCCGTCCCGCGTCATCCCGTTGCGCCGCCCAGTTATTCTAGCGCGCACGAGCACTGTTCGTCCGGAGCAGCGCACCGGCCGAACACGTAATGTCTACATTCTGGGTTTCCGATTCATGTGCTGCATATACCGGATGCCAAATGGCAAAAGATTGCCGTCTTTTTCTGGTGCGTTGTTTTTTTTTGGACTACTTGTTCCTCCGAGATCTACACGTGTAGTCCGTCAGGAGCACGGCACATGTATGCGCCATATTAACCGAGTGGGCATTCGTTGACATTTGCCAGCTTCTTACTCCAGCGACCGTGGTTGTTGACTTGGGAGACGATCCTCACGCATGGGCCTCCTTTGCTCGTCGAACAACCCTACAACAGGTTTCTAATGCAATCGTTTGCCTTTCATCCGATTTTCGGACTGAAGCACGCGTCCTCTTGCTCGACCGGGCCTGCCACACCCTTAGCTACTGTAGAGTACAGTAATTCGCTCATTAAGCGCAGCAGGGCTTGCGGACTGCGGTGCGACCCTTCAAACAGACACCTGCCAAGAGTACTGAAGCGAATGGGGATGCCGATGTCCCCGGCAGCAAGTACGGCATCGCGGCACTGCCACCACCACTACGACCGCCGCCACCACCATCATCGACAGGATCACCAGGATCACCATGGGCCCACCCAATGCCAAGGCCCTTACGAAAATGTGCTCACAAGCTGATATGATTCGTTGAGGGATCTTCCGGATTCCTACTCGCGAGTCGAATTCCCGCATCTACGATTGGTCAATTCACCTTTGGGCGACGACCTGTCGAAGTGTGAGAGCGAACTCTCGTTGGTCAGACCGACTTGGAGAGACTTCAACCATGACTGTCGCCATCAATCTGACGGAGAACAAGCCGTTGGCGTCATGGTCACCTTCAATGAAGATTTTCGTCGCCGTTAGCTTGAAGGGAGGGGCGCTTGCTTTCGTTGTCAATCTGGACAAGGGAGAGGAGTTGACGTCGTCAGTCCCGACGAAGCTACGGTAAGTAGAGGAGAGATCCTGCATTTGCGGCTCCCGGTAACAGACTGTTCGTCCTATCGTATCATGCCAAGGCATGATATTCCGTTCTGTTTCTGTCTAGGCTATTCCGTCACGTCCCTTTGGTTCGCTTCTTGCTACTAAATCCTAGCCCCCAATCTCCTGTCGTGCGCCCTTGCATTGAGGCGTCACTCCCTGCAACACGCTCTGCGCGACCTGCCTAAACGCTGGGTTCTGGTGGGTCATGCCCCCGGACGATGAGCACGACCATCCTTTTCACCCCTCCATCAACAATCTCAACAACGGAACGCTGCCCAGCCACCGAGGGAGGGTCCACCTCCATGAGCATGCAACGGCGAGGGTGTTCGACAACAACAGAACGATGATCGGTGGCAATCTGCAGAATGGGGCCGATTGCTCGGAACCGTTGAGATAGATCCCTGCCACAGCTTTGGGTGTCAATCGTTCCAAGTATAACGCCTATTTCTCGTGGATCTTCCGATTACACGACAATCATCTCCTAAGCAAATCAACACCTATCGTGGCAGTAACCTCCCTTCTCAGGCCACATGCCAGTAGACCAAAACAGGCGCCAAATTCATGGCGGGGGCTTTGTGGCCCAGCTGAACACCCCCGAAAAGGCGTGTCTCATCCCAAGTCGGGCACAGCGGCAGCGATGAGCACATTTCCGTATGCAGACGCGAGTTTCCCAAACCCGACACACCCACAGAGAAGCGGTGGGCGTCTTCGATTACTGGACGAGTCAAAACAACATGACGGACCTATGGATCGTCGGGAAGGAAGAGGAAAAAGTACGGTCAGGATCCAGGTGAAGAGGTGAAGAAGTTGGAGGCAATGATGAGAGGGAAGTTATGTAAAGGCGTATCTAGTGTTTAGAGGACACCACTGGACCAGCAACAACATCCTTCCTTCCTTAGCTCTTCCTTCCTTGCCAGGTCGTCGATTCAGGATGGCCACCTGAGACGCAACATGACATCGTGGCGAACTTCCTTGGACGGTTCCATCTTCCGTGCTGTATCCGAAGTCCAGCGTCAGCCAAGTCACTGCAATGGGTGGCTTACCCGGAGCACCAGGGTCCGATCGGGTCCGGTTCGGTTAAGTCAAGCCCGGCCTCCCTTGGACAGTTGCCAACATGGTTGCGTGCAGGGTGTGAGTGGTCGAGCAACCGCACGGTTCCTTGTCCCGGGTCTTGCTTCTTGTCAATATCCTTGCCCTAGCTACTTGTCTCTCCTGCCCATGTGCATCGTCCGATGTCCGATGTCTGCCCTTGGTGGCCGAAAAAACATGCATGGTCCCTGCTAATGCGCTCAATGTCCGTTGTTGCAGGAGCATCCCCCCCACAAAACTCGTCTTCTCTGGATATCCTCTTATCCACACCTGTCGATGACCTTCTCAGAGGTGAGGCCGAAATGGGGCTCATGACGAGGTGAGCTAAGGCCTCCAACATCACTCGTTACACCGCCAGATGGCAGATGACCAGATGACGACGTCGATGATGGTGGTGCAGCTGGCACTCAGGTTTCTTCCTCTCCCCTCTTCCTATTCCCACTTACTTTCTTCCTTTCGTCCGGCCATACGAGGCAGGTGAGGGGACAGAGTACAGCTCGATCATCCACCATCTCCTCGACGAAGCCGCTGACGGCTTGACGATTGTGGGTGAGGAAAGTGCAGCAATAGAGACTCGACAGGACCTAGAAGCGAGGTGGAGGCAAAGAGCATTCAAACACAGCGGAGCAAGCAAGAACTCGGTGACAGAACTCTCTATCCGAATGAGATATCTCTTTCCTGATTCTTTGTTTTACTCTCATTCTTCGTCTTGGTTCATTTACTGATCAGACAATGACAGTTCAATCCAGTCGATCTATGGACCATTCAAGTTTCATTCACCACTACATTTACCACGTTATCGATGCCAGCACGATGATACATCAACTACGAGCAGTCGGTCACCTGCGATACTGCTGCGTGTCTAGGATTCGAATCCAACTTGATTGATCTGACCGCGACGGAAGCTCCTTCAATGGACCGATCACGATGATAACCGCATCTATCCATCGAACTGAGAGCGAACCCAAGCCCCTCTCAGCAGGATGAGGACGACTGGCGCCTCTCCATGAAAACGACAACGTTGCTAAATGCCCGCCTCATCATCGAACTGATGCCCACCGAGCTTCTCCGTCGGACTATTAACAACGACAATTCTCGACTCTGTCGACCAGGCTGGCGCAGATGACCTCTACGATGATCGGTGGCGATAAAGGATTACTATCCTGTACTACAGTCGTGATAGGAGCATCCTGGGCTTCAAGTTTTAACCACTGAGCTAGTTAGGTAACTGCGCATGGGGAATATACACAAGGATGATACACTATATATCTATTAGCGCCACAGGGCTGATGATGCTGACGACGCTAATATATTCTCTTCATCTGACTGATGGCCCTCCTGAAAGCTTCTTCATCGCACTAATGATGACAGCAGTAGCCGAAGTTTCTGCTGTCACCTGTTTGTCAACGGAAACTTTTTTCCGTTTTGACTTTCGTCACATGTGAATTGACTCCTGTATACAGTAAGCTAATGTGGAACCGACGACGATGTAGACCCTTGACTTAGCTATACGAGGTGTCTGATGAAAGTAATGTTAGCTCGGTACGGCTGACTCAGCCTCCAGATTGCCATACCGTTCAAATCTCATTGATTGAGGTAGCGCTCACCCAAACTAGCCATCATGGAGCTCTCAACACGCTCATCAACGCCGCCCCGCCAGCAATTGTCTCGAGATCAAAGACTTGAGATCCGGACGCTTCGGGACATAGGTTGGACTTATAAAGATATTGCAGCAAGGATGAAAGTGACAGAACGAGCAGTGCAGACTGCTTGCACTGTTGGAGCAACTCCCCAAAAGAGAAGCGGTCGACCCGGTCTCTTGACCCCCGATCAAAACACACAGCTGATTGAATTTGTATGCGCATCCCAAAAGAACAGACTCATGCCATATCACCAAATCCCTCAGACGCTTGGATGGGATGTGTCAGAATCAGTCATTCGTCGTGCTCTCAAAGCAGAAGGTTTTGCTCGACATCCAACGTATAGCAAACCCCCTATCTCTGAGAAGAACCGACAGATCCGACTCAGCTGGGCAATGTCACATGTGGGATGGGAGTGGGAAGATTGGCATCGTATCTTATGGACAGACGAAACTTGGGTCACTGGTGGAAAGCACAAGAGAATGTGGGTCACTCGACGAGCCAATGAAGAACTGGATCAGACATGCATCATTGAGAAGGAACCACGACCAAAAGGCTGGATGTTTTGGGGATGTTTTGCAGGCACAACTGGGAAGGGCCCTTGTTTGTTCTGGGAGAAAGAATGGGGCACAATCAACAAAGAGACGTACTGTGCCCATACAGTACCATTGATTGATGGATGGATCAGAATGCATGCGGAAGAGCGGTTAGTGCTCATGCAAGATGGAGCGCCAGGACATTCAGCAGAATACACCATCGACGAGCTCAAATCTCGAGGAGTAACACCAATGTTTTGGCCACCCTACTCTCCCGATTTGAACCCCATTGAGACGATCTGGGGATGGATGAAAGACTACATCCAAAAGCATTATCCGCTTAAGATGTCTTACGATCAACTTCGAGTGGCAGTTCGAGCAGCTTGGGATAGCATCCCAGAATACCGATTCCGGGAGCTCCTTGAAACAATGCCAGCTCGTTGCGAGGCAGTCATTGCTGCTGAAGGTCGACACACCAAGTATTAAACTCGTGCGTAATAACCAGTCTCATTTCTTTTGAGCCATGCGGCTCTGCATCTAACTCCGGCTCGTACTACGCTAACATTACTTTCATCAGACACCTCGTAGAGATCCTCATGAACCATCGTCGAAAGACGATGCATCCCAGCTCAGCGATCGTCTGATGAATAGGTGATGGTCGTCAGCTGAGTGTTGGTGGTGTTTTCGCCGCCATACGAGATGCAGCTGTGCTCCTTGTAACATGGATTGTCTCCCTCGGATCTAACCCTACCTACTGGCATCTTCACCTCTCCTCTTCATCGGACTGACGGCATCAAGAGCTTCTTCTTCATTACACTGATGACGAAGGTAATATAGGAGGTAAGATTCTATCTTGACTCTGTCAACGAAGGTCACTTTGATTTGATTTGTGTGCCGAAGGTGAATTGACCCCTATCTCAGCTCGGAGGCTTCTCATTCCACAAGGATCTATGGTAGTTTCAGTAGTGGTAGTCGTCCGTAGCTCGTCGATGCCAGACGTTAAAACAATTAGTACGAGTACAATCCAAGACGAACTTCATCAACCACAATTCCAGTAGTTCATCTCATCTGGCGGATAGGGATAGATCACCTGGCTCGTGTTCACCCGTTTTGTATCATTCGATTATCTCCTGCCTGGCACGCGGCTGAAAAAAATAAAAGGGAAGAGCTCAGCAGTTACCGCCAATAAAGAGACATATGCAATCACGAATAATCATGATGAGTGTGATGAAAGATGGATAGTCTTCATCATGTATTCTATGAAGGAGGTCTCTCTCAACATCATCAGTGTGATGAAGGTTAGGTCATTCGTCATAAGCGTGATGAAGCCGTTACCGTTGAGTTGTTCCATTTATTTGTTCATCCGCGTGCCTGGCTGATGGTACGGTCCGCGAACTGCTCGACATTTTCGGAGTCTTAGAGATCCTTCTCTTTTTTCTACCAGCGCTAGAAGAGTCGCATGAGTCGAGAGTTCAATGACCGACCGACGGAAAAGACTCTCTCGATACTCGAAAAGGGGTTGCAGGATGGCATAAGGGTGATGAAATAAATTGCGTAACCGAGTAGTATCCGCTTAACACCTTCTCACCGTTCCAATCTTTGTTATGGAGAGGAATACCTAGTTTTTATCGCACTGACGGTAATGATCCAGCCTCTCTCGCATACCGCCCTTACGATGAAGACTCTCTTCGCCGTCTTCGTAACGGTGATGATGATGATCACGACTAATTCACTGGCAGTCATTGCTGGACGGGCCCGCATTCATCTTGTCATCCGCGTAGGGAGGACAGGAATCACTCGATACAGAATTTAAGATGGATAGGGGTAATGTTGATTAGTCTACCACGCACATAACTCCGCCTCTCGATGGAATCATAGTAATCAAAAGACTTCTATCTATTTGTTCATCGCCCGACCCATCTCATCACCCTCCCTTCGTGGTACTTCTTTTCCCACCTCGACCAAACCCCCCTCCAAACACCAAGCAAGATAGGACCGCGAGTGATGACCGGCAGCTCAACTCAAGATGGACAATACATACAATTATTCTTTTATTTAACCCAAAACAGGCAATTAACTCCGTCATGGTAAAGCACTCATACTCCTCCCCAGACTCCATCTCTTTTTAGCTTTCCCTTCTTTTCCTTCTTTTCCTCCGTCCTGCTCTTTCATCTTCTCTTTCTCCTTGTCCCTTCCTCTTTCTCTATCTCTATTCCGATCTCGATCGGGTTCTTTGGTAGAAGAAGTAATGCTCATACGCCGTTCTATTCCACTTGATCCTCCAGCGGGTCCTCGCCCGCTGATTATGCCCGAGCCGCTGCTGGGCCCGGAGGGAGAGGCCGAAGAAGATGAGGGTTGAACGAGTCTTTGCTGAGCAGCTGAGAAGGATTGAGTCGACATCGGTGGACCGGGTCGGGTATGTCCCGACCTTGGTCTCTCGGTGCGCCCACTTGACGACATGGCTGGCTGTTTGTGGTTATTATTGCTCGAAGATGAAGGGTTTTGATAATGATGCATCATCTCAGACGAGGAGCCGTATCCGGTTTCGGCCGTGCGCGGGATCATACTCCTCCTTTGTCTATCTCTGATTTTTGAGTCCTCGACTGTACTCATGCCTCCTCTTTCGAGAAGTTGTGACGAGCTGAGATCCACAGGGGAATAATCTCCACCATCGTTGTCGTTTCCGCTGGTGCTAGTCCCTTCGATGGACACGAAAGCGTTCATGGAGGAGTGTGAGCGGCCGATAGCGTCATGAGCGTGAGTAGCAGCGCTCGTTGTACTGCCACCGGCACCGGGTGGTGCTGGTGGTGGCGTGGCTGCGGCGCTGGTCGTTCCAGATGGAGTCGCCATGTCGGGTGCTGTCGTCGTCGACGACTTGGACGAGGTGCTGCCGAGACCGAACAGTTTCGAGGTTATTCCTGCTTTCTTTAATGACGTGGCGAGGGAGAAACTCGAATGACGAGAGGGCGATGGTCGGGATGGATTGGAAGTGGCATTGATCGTCGTTGTTACTGTTGCCGTCTCCGTAAACGTCGTACTTGTTGCTTTCATGACTCGCTGATCTCCATTTGATACCATCCCCGAGGTCGGAGCCTGTCGTCTTTCCGCCGCACTGTTGATGCCACCTTTTGCTTTCTTCGGTGATTGCTGCGTTGATGTCAAGGCTGCTTGCGTCCATGGCCCTTGGTACGATAACCCTCTTGCGGATGCTGGTCGTGGACCCGTTGAGGATGTTCCCCGGGGTCGTACGGCCGGCCGCGGAATCTCGAGTCCAATCGTTGCTCGATCATGACCAGCATGTTGCGAGGGCTGGATGTGTTGCACAGAGCTGCGAGCCTCTTGGGCTTCCATACCATCCCGGCGGGCATTGCCTGGCGGGTTTTTGGCTGCCGCGATGGCCGTGTAGTGGTTGACGATCCGCTGCTCGGGACTGACAGGTCCAAATCCTAAGCTTGCTGATGCCAAATCGGCCGTCTTGGCGCTCAACGCATCCGGGAAACCTCTTCGATTTCGAAGACCTACGTCGCTGATGCTTCGTGGACGTCGCATCGACACGGGAGTGATGGAACTGTCGGCAGTTTCGGGTCGACTGTCGCCTCGGATGGTAAGATTGCTTGAGGAGCCGTTAAACCCTTCTGGATCAACGGTGCTCAGCGTATCGGGTGTCGGAGGTAATGTCGCTCCACCAAAGACTGGCCCGTGCAGAAGAGTGCCTCCGAAATGTGACGGACCGGTTGGGTTGGTCGAGTATCGAGCATCACGTTCGGCTATCAGACGCCCTTGGTTGGCCTGACCATGCGGATGTCGCCGCTGCTGTAGTACGTCACTGATCGAGTTGAGTTGCTTCTCTCGAGCTCTTTTCTGCGGCGATTGGCGGTCAGGCTCCTCGCGTGGCGGGTGCTGATCGGACCATGCCTCCATCACTAACGACACAGCTTGCTCTTCCAAATCTTCCACGGGGCTCTTATCAAGATCGTGACGCTCGTCCAGCTCCACATGAGTCTCGTCCGGCCCATCGGTCTGTTGGCTTTCCTGGGCAGATACTCGGCGTCGCCCGTAGACGCTGAGAAAGCTACTCTCGCTGAGCACACTCAACCGAGGCGAATCCGACACGTCCGGTGCTTCATCGCCGCTATCATAGGTACCGGAATCTCCCGTCACTGTACTTCCACGGTTGGATGACCTTCGAGCCGTCCGCAGACCCTGACTGTCACTCTCATTCGCGAGATACAGGCTTCGCAACGCGCTTGCCGTGCCACTTCGTGACGCCAAAAAGGAGAGGTTTCTGGACGGAGGTGATCTGATGCGGGGGAGCGATCCGACTTCTTCTGCGAACGAACCACGCTGCCTGGATCGGGATTTGCTCGCTGCACGACGCCAGTCGCTTTCTTGATGTAGAATCTCCATGTCGTCCTCCTCTTCACCCAGCGAGGACACCATATCTTGAGCTGATAAATCCAAGTCCTCCTCTTCCACTCCGTTAGGCGACGAGTCGAATTCAGGCGTCAAATCCTTCAGTGTTCGGACTTGCTCCTCCAGTTCGCAAATAATGCCTACGGCCTCCTCCACCGCCCGATCTCTCTTCTCGAGCTCTTGCAGCAGTTGCTCATTGACCTCCTGTAGCTCGGCATTGTCAGCTCGAAGGGCTTCCATCTGCTGCAATTGTCCTTCCAGCACCGCCATCCGTTGTCGACGGTGGAACAGCTCCAGCTTGAGATCAAAATTCTGCTTGTGCAGACTGGACATGTACTGTGCGCCCGTCAATGGCATGCCTTCATCGGCCGCGACTGGGGTCTCACCTCCTCGGATTCTCTCGCACCCATCTCCTTTGGCACGGTAGTTCTTTTGCAGCCCATCACGCTTGCTCGTCGATCCGGGGATGCACTCGAGCGACCTCGGCCGGACACCGTTGGCGAGCTATGCGCTGTCTCCTCTTCAAGCACCATGCTGTGCCTGATCCCGGACTCTCTTTTGGCACGCCTGCTCGTCGGCTGTCGCCCGGCCTTGGCTCGGTCGTCGGCTTTTCGCTCCCTCAGCAATTCTTGCAGCAGAGCGGACGTGGGCGCGACGCCGGCTGAATCCATCCCTTTGCTCATCCTGCGCGTGAACGACTCTTGTTGCGACTGCGACGGTGGTGCCGAACGGTCGACGGCAGCGTCCGAGGTAGCGGAGGAATGCGAGTAGTCGGCCATGGGGTTCGGCAAATGTGTTGTTTCCTCTGAGTCGATGTTGACACGCGCTAGGGAATTACGAGCAAGAGACGCGTCAACCGCGCAGGCTCATGTTGTTGGAGAAGCGCGTGGAAGGTGCGATGTCCACCGAGGTCAAGGCCAAGCTTCTGCTCTCGTCCCGTACCATCACAATCTGTAAGCCTGACTCGATTCCAGAGCGTCGTCAACCTCG
>QQTW01001172.1_pt1 | contig 17978 bp, 22 predicted proteins | sample 1904831 | NCBI WGS metagenome assembly QQTW01 (sample SAMN09435610, study PRJNA476489) | Subsurface metagenome, whole genome shotgun sequencing project. | reverse complement strand
CAGCGGCTTGGGATTCGCTGTTATAAATTCTATCACAAACCTTCAAGTGCTTCGCTGACCAAATTCCCATTTCATCAACGAGTCCAGGGATGTTTAGGACTAGTAATTCCGCTATTCGGACGTGCTCGTAGGCGTGGGCGTACCCTTTAAATACGCCTTGCCGTATTACCCTGTCTAGCACTTTCCTGCGTGCATCGAGATTGCTGGTTCCTGGGTACCTCGTACAGGCCAGTGAGACCAGGGCGGGGTATGCTGCACCAAGTAGGCGCAGAGACTCTCCTTCTGGTGTAAGGGTTGGGAGATATGCCAGGTAAGGTATAATCGCGGCTACAAACACCTCACCGAGGCCTGTCCTCGACAACATCGAGGCAGACGTGGCCTGCAGGAGTGTTGTCATGAGTTCGCATCCTTTTGCTTTGTACTCGGTCCAGTCGTCGTCGATGATTGTTAACAATGGGGGAATGATGTAAGGCCAATTCTCTTCTACGAGTCCGGCCTATATTGATATAAGTCAAACTGTGTTATACATCTTAGGGTAAGAATCTTACGTCTAGGCGCTGTAAGATCCATCGAAACACTGAAACGATATAGACTTGATGGTATTTCCAGGGTTTAGTCCCCGGATCCACCATACTCGAATCATAGCCTGCCTGTACTGTTCGGTTGGTCTTTCGGCCTTGAGGAGTGATGGAGGGATTCTTCGACTTTGCAAATAGTGGTCGTAAGACATCTTTGAGGATCCCTCCTATTACAGAGGCGAATTTCCCATTCGCCCGCATTTCCTCTTCCAAGTAACCTTCCAACAGGGCTGTAGCCGTTTGACAAGCTTCAGCATCAACCCACGCGTCCCTCTTGTCTGTGAAAGATGCCAATGAGACAACCAATGCTTGGGGCTTGGCATAGTACGAGATTGGAAAGATTGAGTTCAGACATGACAGAATGCGGATAGCTACTAATGAACAGACACGAGCTCGAACGAGCACATCAGAGTGCGGTACAGAATCCTCATCTGAAGAGATGTTAGATCTAACTCTTTGATAACTTGGATGGACGCCTTACTGCCTTGCCCATCGTTTGCCGGCTTAATGTTGAATTCGTTTCCCGGTAGGATGAAAGATAAGATCCATTCGTACAGCTTCTGAACGGTTGTATCGTCGTCTGTCTTCGGTGGTCTTTCGACGCAGGTACGAAGACATGCTTCGGCGATGATGAGGTTCTCGAGGGTCTAGCTGACTTGCTTAGCAGGGTAACCTAAGCTATATTATACACCTGCTTTGTGTCTTACCGTGGAAGTCTTCCGGCTGCCTTCTTTGGTTAGATTTTCAAGGATCACTGCCAAGGGGATCAACTGCGGTATCTTGTCGAGACAGCGATCATCGAGTGAGTAGGAGGGCTCTGGTCTTTTCTTTGGGCCTTTGGCGACTACTACGCTCGCTTCATCACGCAAGATATAGAATGGATTGGTCGTCCTGTCGCATGTCATACTTGTTTGGAATGGATTGAGGAGAAATTGTCATTGTCATTGGTGTTGGTGGATTTACTTTAAAGAGTAGTACTTTTTATCTCAACATCAAGCGCTAAGGTGTTTCCACACTCTCCTGTGCTTATAATATCTATGGCATCCTACTTTGAGTCTTGGGGTTCGCGAGGCCCTAACAGATTATAGTGGCTCTCTTATCTATCTAGTGAATATCGTCCGCTGCTATTGCACCCCAAGCTCCTGTTTCCGTTCCAGAATCTCGGCAATTGCCCCTTTCGGATCGGTCTCGTCTGGATTTCGGAGCTGCCATACGATGACCATTTCCAGGGCGGACTTGAGCCATGGCCCAGTCTTGCAGGACAAGATATTACTTATCTGCTTTCCATCGAGTATGGGCTTAAGCGCATATGCATCTGTGAGTTTCAAGTGTTCCAGGCGGGAAAAGAATGCGGCATAGCCGGCAAACACACTCACCCGACCTTGTAAGCATTAGTATAATCACAATGTAGGAGACAGCGACCTACCTATCCTGTTATCTTGCGCCTCCCCAAGTTCGAGTAGAAGGGCCAACATCGCATGCATTCGCCAGTCCTGGCCCCACCGCCGAATGGCCATACCCAATACATCTCGAGACGGTCCCACAGTCATTGACTCACCCTCAGCTTGCCCTTGAACTACCATGTTCTTGAACGCAGCAATCTCAGCTGTGTGTATCAGAGCACCTTGGATAATCCTTAGGATCTTGTTATCGGCTTTCAGCCCTTCTCTTGCGACCGTAGCCGCTATAGGTGGTGGATGTTTTCCGGTTCCTGACGGCGGACGTCCCTCGATTCGTGCCCAGGGCAGAATGCCTGCCAAGAGCCAGGTGTGGTATGCATCATCGAGACCGCGGATGAGGGTCCTTCTCACCGTAGCCTTGTCAACATCAGCTTCGACCTCTTCGTTCAGGTCGGACTTGATCAGGTCGTCCACCCCCTCGTACGACCTTCTCCAGGTTGTGGTGTCTGCATCACCAAGATCTGACCTCTCCGGGTTTGTAAAGATGGTGTTGTAGAGCCCTAGTCGATCGACAAGACATAGCGCCCTACGAGGATCAGGCCCTGGAGCCAAGGATTTAGTTCTATCCGTCGAGAATCTTCGAGCTGACTGCGGTACCTTGCAACATCTTCTCGACCTCCTTGCCTACCCTCTCACGGCTCACCTTAGCTTTCAAGGCCGCTTTGATCCTATCATCTTTCATGGCCTTCTCCGCTTCAGGATCGACGCGATATCCGAATCTACTCGCGAATCGGATAAGCCTCAAGACGCGCAAAGGATCATCCATAAAGGTGCAGTATGCTTGTAGAGGAGTGCGAATGATGCCATGTTCCAGATCATGTAGCCCCTGAGCCGTGAAATCTTCAACGGTGGAGGTCTCAAGATTGTAGAAGAGCGCATTGATGGTAGCGTCTCGACGCAGAGCATCTTCTTCTGGACTGCCAAACTCCATTTGAGGATTCCTGCTCTCATCTGTGTAAGTCTCCTTTCGAAGGTTTACAAGGTCGATATCAAGTCCTAGCATTCTTGTAGTCACGGTCTCCAGGTGCTTTGATTTTTGCGGATTAGCCTCTATTCTGTGTAAACTTCCCAGTATATCCTTGATCTCAGTCATATCACTTGTACTTCCCGCCTTGTACTTGGCGACGATGTCAGGCTGATTGAGGTAATCTCTCATCTCGTACGCAAACTCTTCGCCCGTCATAGAGCTGATCGCCACGTCTATATCGCTGCTGGCTTCTCCGCGAAGCTTATCCCGAACCCAGCCCCCAGCAAAGCGCAGCTCTGGCTTTTTTTCACTCGAAGCTGCCACGTCTAGCAGTACGTTCCTCAACATGGCCTCAACCGGCGTCAGCTCAATGCTCCGCTGCATAGCTTTGACCATTAAGCTCCTTGGCCCAATCTTCTGAGCACTTCGAAAATCCATAAAAGAAAGCAGTTTGTGACTGCTGTGGCAAAGCCAACCCGAAGTTGCAGTGCTAAGTGGATTCTTAGATTGGCGGATATAGCAAGTGCTCCCTAGCTGACGAAAACCGCGTGCTGGATTCATCCATGAGAACGAAGGGAGTTACAAAAGTCTGTCGATAGTCAGATAATTTGGATACTAAGTCACCTGGTTCAGTTCAACCTTGCGGTTTGGAAACGATTACATACATATGTACTGTACATAAAATCCGTTGTTGACGCGCTGACGATTGACGATGAATAAGGTAGCGATCAGCTACACACAACACGACGCTACCGATCAAACTCAAAGCGTGATACATACCTCCCTCCACCTTTCATATCATTCTGGGCTTAGCATCAGCTACTCATGCTGCGACTGCAATCCAGTGTAGCTTTGGTCCCCAAAACCCGCCTGTCTATATCGCGGCTTTCATGACATCGTCAGAAAAAGATGTCGCGCATTTCAAACCACCTGAGTCACTGCGAGCTGGGGATCTATTGGCTCCCTCCCAAGAACTGCTGATAGGAAAAACTCATGATACTGCAGATGGACTGTTGAAAACATCGTACAGACCGCCCATTGTCTCTCAGTCTTCCTCGCTCCGAGCTACGACTTCACCCCCTCAATCTAGGTCTATCTCCCCAAGTGGGCGAGCAGCTTCCGCTGAGAGCGCGGGCAACCCACCGTACTCACGGCGTAGCGCAAACGATCAACCGTCTTCAAGCGCTCGAGATGTTTCCATCGATAACAGCAGGGAACTCATTTTGCGATCCTTCGTTCCCCACGTTGCAGTGCACGCCTCTCAAGACACGGATGACTTGGCAAAGGAGAAGGGAATCGTGGGTGGCTTCAAAGATCTTCTGAGGCCTTTCGGCGATTTGGTACAAGGAAAGGTCGTCGTGAGAGACAGTGCCGGCGCGAGTCGGGGCTGGGACAACTATGGAATTCGGTTTGTAGAGCTGCGGGGAGTCAAAAGGGACTCGACAACCCCGAATAGAGTTGTGCTGGAGCCAGATAGGATTTTGTCTAATGGCGCTTTACGGAGCGATGATAAGCATACAGACACAACTTCCTCGATGGGTGGGGATATCTCCAAGATTGAGGATTTGGTCGAACAATACATGTTAATGGCTGAAAATGAGCGTGATGCTCAACTATTAACGCACTGGCATGACCATCATTCGGATTCCCGGCAACCCTACACGACATCGCCATTCTATGCACTATATCTTCGTAGGCTCCTCTCCGATCTACCCGTTACGCCTCACGAGACATTTGCCCATCCTGTGGCTTGCATTATCGCGATCAGCTCACGTAATGCCTCTCCGATAGAAGCTCTAAGGCAACTATACCACAGTACCAGTCAAGAAAACGTTACGTTGCCCAAATGGATCCACAATGAGTTCCTAAGATACTACTTGCTGGTCCACGATGAGGACAGGGACGACTTAGTCAAATCAACCGCTCTTTTTGACCAGATGAAAAGACATTTTGGCCTCCATTGCCACATGTTGAGGTTGAGGAGCAACGAATGTGTACTTTCGGATGATGAGAGTGTCCGCTTGCCTCACGCTGGATGGATTTCTGCTGCAGAGGAGCTCGCACAATTGCGTGACAAAAGTGAGTTTGATTGTCTGCTCCTCAATACGGGTCTAATACAAGATAGACGGCCTCGAATCTGCAGAAGAGACCCCATTATGTCTCTTTGAGTCAGATGTTGCGGCGATCAAGACCTTTGTGCGGGAAATGGTGACACAGTCCATTGTGCCCTTCATGGAGAGCCGCGTGACTGCCTGGAATGATCAAGTCGCATCCCGTCGACGTGGCATTAGTGGCCGTTTCATGTCTTTATCGAAGCGGTGGACTGGCTTTGGTTCGTCCACGAGAGGCGCAACCTCTTCTGTTCTGGGAGGAACTGCCAACACCTCCGGAAGCAACTATGATGCGCTCCACGGCTTTTATGGCCCCGACACAGCTGAAGCAACTATGCGTAGGTTAGCAGACTACGCCTTTATGCTCAGAGACTGGAAGCTCGCTCAAAGTACGTATGAGCTACTGCGGACTGACTTCGCAAGCGACAAGGCATGGAAACACCATGCTGGAGCGAACGAAATGGCGGCCATCAGCACTCTACTAGGCTCTCAAGCGATGACCACAAGGTTACGATCGGAGACAGTTGACCAAATGCTTGAAACAGCCTCTTATTCCTACGTCACAAGGTGCTCCGATCCTTACGCAGCAATACGATGCCTTGTCATCGGCATTGAGCTGCTGAAGTTGCGAGGTGGCTCCGCTACTGACGATGCTGCAAAGTGGGCAACAAGAGTATTGGACCTGAGAATCCTCGGCGCCAACGGACGTGGGCTCTTCACCGAGAGAGTTGCAGCATGCTACAGTTCCCGAATAGGTGTTGGGTCTGCCGGCTGGTGCTCTCGCCGACGGAAATCTGCGCTCTGGAATGTGCTGGCTTCGGAAGTATGGCTTGGCATTGGTAAGAATGTTCAGTCGGAGCGATGCTTGAACGAAGCGGAGAGGCTGTACGACACCCTTCCTCAAGGGAGCGGTACCTCAGTTTTCCGTGAGATGCGAGACTTCCTTGACCAATTGCACCGTGAACTGATGACGACTATGAGCGCGGTCCAAGGGAGAGCTGAGGGCAGCGACGTGGAAGACGGTGCCACGGCGCTTGTTGAAGAACACAGTGAGCGACTGGGCCAGCATGCTCATCGGAGAAGCATTATCGGTGCCGACGTCCCATATTTCCGTCCTGCGGACATAGGTCCACGGAGTTCCATGCGAGCTATGCAGTACAATGCGAGACTCAGAGACGATAACTTTGAGTAGATCAAGTCGCCAGATCTGCACCCCTATCGTGCTTTCTAGGATAGCTGTGGAGTCTCAATCGGATTTGGGGTTAGGCATTAGCATGGCGTTCAGCGCGCTGGTCAGCGGGGATACAGAGTTCAAATATAGATAGCTACACAGCTTAGTGTTGTAGTCAAGAGCAATGCCCGTTTCATGCAGAACTGGTTACCCAGCTGAAACGTTCATATTGTATATGCGAAGTGTTGAGCAGTCCTTCAGAGTCAACAAGTACCTGCCCTACCGTGGCATCTACTCCAACGCTAGAGAGATGACCCACCTCCTGCTACAACAACTATGCCGCAAATCACATACCACCAATCCCCTTGTACGAAACTTTTCTCCCTCTAGTCACGTAGTGGAAATTACTCCATACATTGCAACATGAGCAAGCTCTTGACCTTCGTCCTTGATGATGAAACCCAGTTCAGGCGGTAGGTTCCCAGCGTGTCCGCAGCCCGTACCGAGTAGTGTCGCGACATCTGACATCATTTGCCGCAGAGCACGATTGCCTTCCCTCTACTCAGACTTCCGGGTGCAGCGAGCGACAAATCCAGATGGTTATAGGGCAAACGTCTCGGCATGGGGTACGGCGTTGAGTCACGCCGCACGAGCGGGCCTTATACCCTCACGAGGCGGCGACCCTGACCTCCTCGTACTGAAAACCAGTCAAGAGCTACTTGAGGCGTTGGAGACGAAAGAATGGGGTCAACCATTAGCTTTAGGGGCGGTCGTTGTAGGTAGCTAGCCGGAACCGGAATCACCGCCAGCCAAGCAGAGAGGCTGATCTTCCCTTTTCAGAATGAAGCAGTCACGCAAAAACACATCATTCCACTACGAGAGTTTTTGGCATCCAAGAGTAGTATTCATCATAAGAGCTGGGCTGTCACACCGTCGCAGATAATCTCTTGGGGCCTTAAGCATTTAGGGCTGGCGAACGGTGCGTCCGGGGAAGGCTCTCTTCCCCCGGGCCAATATGTGCTGCTTGGGAACGTCGAGGCAAGTCAAGCAACTTTGCAAATACACCACGGCTGCTCTGACCCCTGCTTTGACGTTTCAGGAAACCGCCAAGCAGGTGTTACAGCGGATGGCTACTCGTACAAACTGGGCTGATCGAGTCTTTTCCAAGGACATGTTCAAAATCGAGTTCGGGCGCGCCTTGAATGACAAGCGTGATCTTACAGAGATGGATATGAATGTTCTACTTACATATCTTTCTCGGGATAAACAGCAGATTGCGTATGACGGACAGGTAAACCATGTCACTAGAAGCCTGTTGGCGCTGTATTGACGTGCTTCTAGACGATCAAATTCCTCGCACTAGCTACTCCAACATCTAATATAACAACTGAGGACACCACAATAGCGTCGCTGAGGACGCTTATTGCTAATTTGAATACCCAGATATATGCTCTGACATTACGGGCTGAAGACCTCGCGCTAGCCGCTCGAAATGCCGTGAGTCGCAAGAATCGTGCCTCGGCCCTATCAGCTCTGAGGTCTAAGAAAGCCACGGAGTCGACACTATTACGGCGCTCTGAGGTCCTCGCGCAGCTTGAGGAAGTGTACTCCAAAATCGAACAAGCTGCCGACCAAGTGGAGATTCTAAGGGTAATGTCAGCAAGCGCCGGCATTCTGAAACGCTTGAATGCCGACACTGGTGGCGTGGAAAAGGTGGAAGACGTAGTAGAAGAGCTTCGAGACGAGATGGGTAAGGTCGATGAAGTTGGCAATGCTTTGACCGCCGTCGGTCAAGCGGGAGTTATGATAGACGAAGCTGAGGTCGACATTGAGTTGGACGCAATGGAGAGAGAGCAAGGACTGGAAGCGGAAAGGGTAGAAGCTACGGAGATGAGGCGGCGGCTCGATGAGCTTCCCAAGATGAAGGTTCTACACTCACCTGAGGATATAGAGTCGTCCGAAGTCGTACAAACAGCTTCTGGACAGACGGGATTAAGAGAGAGCAGCACCATTTAATGGCACATCCATGTCTGAGCGACGACCCCGACAATTGAGCATGATGACAAGAATAGGCAGAGCAGAATAGTCAGCAACAGCTGGAATGCCGTACGAGACGACTCGAAAAGGAATTCTGCAACCCAGTGGCAAGGAAAGGTACATGAGATGCTGGCGGTACATGCCAGCTGGTAGACAGCACAAACTGCAGCTGATGACGATGGGATCGTGATCGTTCCAGGCGGTACGTTTTTCGGTGACAACAGACCCAGCGGACTAGATCCACTGTCACCTTCGATGTTCGAATATCAGGCTGCACGGCATTTCGCAAGCAGATCCGACAACACCCAACGCCTTCGGACCTTGATTTTGAGCCGTCGCCAAGGGTCTCAGTAGCAGCAGTGCCTGCTGACCTATCTGGATCTTACGAAATGCTTATGCCATTACTATCAATCGGACCATGTTGGAGTATTGCTCATTACTTTCATTCCTATGCAGACTCGGTAATCGATCTAATGGTAGATAATTGCTCTCCGTTCCAGAAGAGTTGCATTGTATGGAGGGGTGTTGGCCCCCCTCCAAAACTTCCTCCGAGCGTTCGGACGTACCATTCGAGCCCGTTGCCATTGCTTGTGCCGTATCCTTAGCAGCGCCACGTGTTGCCCTTGCACTCGAGATAAGTTGTCTAAAGTCAACCTCGTGGCTTGCTGCCCACCCAGTCCCATCGAAATCTTTTTTCATAATGGAATTTCCTCCGCTTAAAGAGCCAACTGGATTTGGAGCATGGCCTCCTTGGCTTTTCTCCCATACACCTAGTTCTTGAAGCAGCTCTCGCTTTGAACGGGCCTGAGACGAATCACAATTAGCGTTCCAGAGATTCACCCATTCTGTGTGACGCCTAATCATCAGCGACCTTGGTCCCCAACTGGGAATACCGAGTTCCCCTAGTTTCTTCTTGAGTGCGCCTTCTTTCAGTAAAGAGTAATTCAGACTCGGCAGTCGGTCCACGGACCTGGTTGGTACGACCAGAGCTGTATTTCTTGAAGGAGAGGGACGCCTTTTGGCCAGTATAAGTTTACAAGCGCCATTATTGGGAAAGGAGTGAAATACCTGCGTAAAGATCTCCCGGAAAGAGATGTTCCAATCGGTGCACTTGCGCCCTTGCAGACATCGAGATGTAGGAATACATCTTCCGCTTTCATGCGCTGGTCACAGATGGGACAAGCCGCAAGGCCATTGTCTGTATGATGTAAGTTGACATCAGCAGACCGTATGAGGAGGAAAGTCCGTACCGGCTTTGTGATCAGCATCGTCTGTGCTGTCGTCGATTATCGTCGCCTCTTCCTCCAGAGAAGTAGGTGACGCTCGGCGTCGAGACCGGTGGCTCTTTCTTGCCCGTGTGTTGCCTGACACACCATGTAAGTCCAACTCTGTCTCGCTCAACTTCCGCTTTGAGATTGTCATCGTGAGGTCCGAATCGTTTGCAGGTACGGCCTTCGCGAGATCTAATAGCTTCGGTCTCACAACTCGGAAGCTATCCACAATCTCCTGTACGGTCACATTTCGCCGGAGACGTAGTTCCTGTTCGTCTGCCCGGCACGTAGGACACTTTCCGTCCGAGGTCAGACACCGTCGAATGCAGATCGAGCAGAAGGTATGAGAGCAACTTGTTATCATCGGTGTATCGAAGAGATCTTTACACACTTGGCATCGTATTGCTGCTTCGACAGGTGCAAACGTGGGGATCTGTGTAGGAAGCCAGTCCGTCGTATCTGGAATCTCGAACACATGGTCCATAAGTATAGTTGAGGGTAGGTTAGATAGGGATAGTGATGTTCCAAAGCGCATTTCACGCGTAAAGTGCTTTCGTGGTTTCGACTCCCGTCGCGTCTTTCGTACTCTTGTGAGTTCGTATGAAACTACAACCCATTGAAAGTTTTAGAGTCAGCCAACCAGGTTATTTAGCATTTCCCATAATTATGTCAACGGATGCGAGGACTTTTCTAGCAGTCAGGGTACTGAACGAGGAGCGGATTGTGAGCACCACCACTCATCGCTTATAGTCTCCAGGATTGACAATCAACACAGGTTACATATCGCGGCTTGAGTCGTGCCCTAAAGGTACACAATGATGCTGCCAAGGGGTACGCTACGTTCAAAAGCTGCTTTAGAGCAAGGGACGCTTATGGAGCTCTGGCAGATTACTTCATGAGTTCTACAAACAACAAATAACGAAGAAGCCCGGTTCCATCCACGCTACATACCTTCTCGGTGGCATCAAAAAGCAGTCCACAACAACTGAGCCTGATGGTTTCGACAAGGTCGCCGAGAGTGAGAATATGCAAAGCAGTCCGTTCATGAGCAGTGCAATAGCCCGTGAAGTTGTTCCAGATGGAGTTGTCCCAACCCGGTCGGTCATATTAGTGAGAGAAGAGAATCTGGACGGTAGGTCATGAACTTCTCAAACTCCGACCGATATGACGGACACTCTGCAGTGTTGTCTTGACCTAAAGCCTGGCCTGACCCTGAGGTGTATAGGGATCAAACATGAACTTGATGACATCGATTTTTTACACATCTACAGTTTGGGACCAAGAACCTTGAAGGTACATGCAGATTGCTTAGTCTAACGACATTTACTCACGTCATTCAGGATCTTCAAGTCCTTTCGGAGGGCAATCGCGAGGCATCTGATGTTTTCGCCAGCGAAGATCCCCTGAGAGTGGGGAAGCAGTATGGAATTATTCAAAATAATAATGTCAAGGTATGTCCTCATCATATGTCAGTATAACGAGTTGGCTCAAGGGAACAGCGGAGAACTGGGCCACGGATTGTTTCATCTGCGGCATCCACGGCCCCGCCAATTAAGCACAGCTTAAGAGCAGACGTCAAGGTACCGCAAAAACTGTCGCAAACGAGCAACAAGGACTTGAAAACCACTTCACCCGTAACAGATACCTCTGGCGCAGATGTCGCCGCTCGTAGGAAAACTGAAGTGCTTCCTGACAACACTCAGAAAGCGGAAAAGAGAACAACGGCAAAGAAACCGAAATTAAGACGGGACCAGTCAGATATCTTTAAGTCTTTCTCGAAATCCAGAAGAGAGCTGAAGAAAGAGGATACGGACAGCTCGTCGGTGGCATCTCCAGTAGCTTCGGCAGTAGACTCGGTATATTGAGTTGTAAACTAACCCAAAAGACCTTACTGACACTCGAATAGGCCGAACAAAGTGGGCCGGAGGATGGTACGCTCTATGTTACAAGTCATGAACCTATGCTAACCATTCTATTAGAACCCATGGGCGACGTGTCGGATGATGAGCAGGCCGATGATCCCGCTATCAGTAGTCAACAAAAAGAAAGTGGTCCGAGAACAAACCTAAAAGCGCAACGGGAAGAACAGCTGCGCAGAATGATGGACGATGATGATGGTGATTGCCAGATCTAGCAATTTCAAGGTGCGCTGATTGCTGACAATACAAAGACGAGCCGATGACTGGTTTTGGCGAGACCCCTCCGTGTGAGGCAGAGCATGGAGAACCACATAGAGCGACAGCGAGCGCTGCAGAGGAGAGCAGTGAGCCCGCTGTAATAGCCTCAGGAGCTCGAAGGAGAGGGCGGCGGCGGGTGATGCAGAAGAAAACCATCAAAGATGATGAAGGGTATCTAGGTTAGTCTCGTGGGATCCTTCCCACTATCATCTCCTGCTGCATTGCTGCTGTGCTAATCCGCTCTAGTGACAAGAGAGGAGCAAGCCTGGGAGTCGTTCTCGGAGGATGAGCCTGTACCGAGAAAGATCCCTACGCCGGCGTCCACAGCTCCTTCGACAGGCCAAGGGAAGAAAGGGACCACCAAGGCTGTGAAAGGGAATATCATGTCATTCTTTTCGAAGAAGTAAACGTTTGTCGCAGGTCGTATTCTAGAGCTCTTGCCTTCTGGGTCGTTGTGAAGTATTTTCTTAATTTAGCATAAAGAGTAAGCGCTAGCAAGCATCAACAGGAATTCCTTCGAGCTGACCCAATTGTCATCTTGGGAGTCGAACCTGCTGCGGCACAGTACTTTTGCAAAGGGATTGTTGGTCGATAGAACAGTCATAAAGTCCCAAGTCGAACGTCAATGCCCATAACAAATTGGAGAACAAGAAGCTCTCTGTACGGAGGCCTCCTCAAAGCACAAGATCAGTAAGATCCTGACCACCTCATGAACACCGCATTGCTCAAGAATGTTGTGGTGGTCTTCTCATAGAGGTAATGTTTATATGGAGTACCCGCAAGTAAATCATTCATTTACGACCTAGAACTATACACAAGCCATTCCAGTAAGTCAAAATGCTTGAGATAGAAGACCATCCTGGTACTCGAAGTTACTGTTGGTCCGACGTCCTAAAGGAATTCTACTCAAGCTACTAAGTGCGGTATCTGATGTGACGAGGTCGAAGTCGGTCCCAATACAAGTACGAAAAACTATCCTCCTCCGCTCTGGGCTGCAGAGGACGAACATTGGGCCGATTGCGATCACGTTAGCATGCCCGACGGTCGGCTTTAAATAGCAATTTCCATGGCATCAACGTGGCATCAACTAAGACCACATGAGACAATATGTCTGTCGATCAACCCAAGAGCTCCTCATCACTTCTCATTGAAATCAGATAACCATGGCTGTCAAAAACTTGACCACCAAGCCTACCATTGCCGTCTTGGGCGCTACTGGGGGTTGCGCTCTTGCTTTTCTGATCCGTGCCCTTGAAAATGGCTACAATTGCAGCGCGTGTAAGTTATTCGACGTGTCCACCACCCAAGATTGCACCTTTTACACAGCAAATCGGGTTCCAATCATCAAGCCCTAACATGATCGCTTCTCAGTGGTCCGCAAGGCCTCGAAGCTCAACAACCTCCTTGAAGCCCGCTCAGTGCCTGCAGACGTAATTGCCAAATACCTCACCATAATCGAAGGCAATGTGAAAGATAGCTTCTCCGTTTCCAGAGTCCTTTTTCCATCAACGGCTAACACCACCTCCGCGGGCCCTACAGCGGTCGACTTCATTGTCTCAGGTATCGGCGGCACGCCAGTATTCACGCCCAACCCCTTCCGCCCTACGCTTGACGACCCCACAATCTGCCATGACGCCACGTCCACCGTCTTGAAAACATTGAAGTCCCGGCCCGACATCGTTCAAAAACCTCTTATGGTGGTGATTTCCACAACTGGCATCTCGGATCACGGTCGTGACATCCCCCTCGCCATGATACCCTTGTACCATTGGCTTCTGCCTGTGCCGCACAAGGATAAGAAAGAGATGGAGAAACTCCTCGCTCTCGAGATTGCGAGTGGAGGCTCATCGTCACTCCGCGGCTACGTCGCCGTCCGTCCCTCGCTTTTGACAGATGGGCCTGCAATAGGGGTGAACAAGGTCCGTGCTGCCTTTGAAGCTGATGGGAAGGTCGCTGCGTCAGCTATTGGCTACACCATCGCGCGAAGCGATGTCGGTGCGTGGATATTTGAGGAACTTGTGGAGGATAGAAGAGGTGCACAAGGAAGCTGGTTCAACAAATTGGTCTCCATAACATACTGAGTAGTCCGGTAATGTAGTCCGATAATGGTTGACTTGTAAGGGCAACTTTGCTCTTTCTTAGCTCCCCGGGGGCGCTGGGTAGTCATAGTCATCGGTGTTAGCAACGACCGCTTAGACTGGAACGCGCAAGACTATGACATGGATCGCTTTCCCAGTAATGAGACGTGAGGACCCGTCTCATTTTCACCCGCATCCACTTCGTTTTAGGCCACGCTCGCTGCTTTCAGCTTCGCTACAGACTGGGGAAACGAAGCGAAGCGATAACGGGCACAATACCAAAGTCCACCTCAACGGTTTCGTTAGAGCGAAGGATAGGGCATCGTGATCGCGAAATATATCCCATTCTCAGATTCATATCACCCTTCATCAAATGCGCTCCTTGACCTAATGGCCTCATTATACTCTAAGCTGAACCGATCCCTTACGGAGCGAGCTAGAGCTATTGACCAACAATATAAGGCGACGTATCCTTGCTGAAAAGCAGGTGAGGTTTCCGAAATGCGATATCTAATATTGTCTGTGCATAGACCGAATTGGCCCAGGCAAACCAGCTTCCTGTACTTGCGAGTCAACTTGTTGTAACACACGGTTTTGGAACAATGTAGCCCACTTGTGTAGTCTGAAAGACGATTCACATTGATGCTTTCGTGAATCAAACCCATTAGACTCGAATTCCGGACTAGGTGAAGCGACTCCATGATTTCTACATCGTTTTCGGACGTCATTGCCCGTACAAGCAAGCTCATGGGCCAGACGTTTTCTACGCCAACTACGACTCATGTTAGCAATCTGTCTGGCGGTAGCTTAAGCTATACATACTGTGAGGTCCCCCAATCCCGTGCATTGATCTGCCTTGTAGGTAGTACGGATTACCCTTCCTCTCCAATATCATTCTCCGCGTGTTCTTATAGACAGTGTCTGAAACGTTAAGAAAACCCAGGAGCGGTAAGGCGAGCAAGGACGGCAAATTGGCATCGTCCATCATGATGGAAGATCCATAACCATCGACTTCATAGGCAAAAACTCGTCCGTACTTTCCGTGTGTAACTACTCCGTGGTCCCAAATGCCTTTCTCCACGCTCTCAGCTTTGGCCAGCAGAATCGACGAAAGTTCGGCCTTCCCAGCTGATTTTACCATCTTAGCGGTCCGCTTCAGCTCAACGGCGATCATAGCGTTCGCTGGAATGAAGAATCCCAAAATAGTCGCATCGTCGCTGGGCCTGAAAGCACTGCGAATAAGACCGGTTCCACCATTCAAAGGGTTACCAATGCCAGCCAAATTCAGGGTCTCCGTGCCTGTATCGGTCCTTCGCTTAAAGGTGTACTCGTTCCTCTCATACTTTCCAGTTTCGGTTTCGAACGTCGGTTTGGTTTGCTGTCTCAATACTTCCAGCACGGTATCTAGGGCACGATACCAGCGTGGGCCGAGAAATGCAGTCGATGCAGTGCTCTCATGAAACTGATTTGCAATTGCTAGGAATGAAGCAAGGGAGTCTAATTCATACTTGCATTCGAAGACAAAGGAGGGCTCATAGACGGGGTGGACTGAGTCCTCTTGTCCGTTGGCAGTATGCGGTAGATGGCTTGGCGGCGGAGGCTGAAACGCATTGCAGTAAGGCGACGCAATGATATACTCCGTTTGGGTATTGATAGCCCCCAATATTAGGTTGAAAAGCTTGTTGTCAGCCTTAGCCAGCCTCTGATACTGAGCGAGTTGATTCGTGGAATCCCGCAACCACTCTGCGTTGATATCTCCAGTCACGACGAATGTTTGAGCCCCTTCCCATATACCGGCATTGAGGTGGCCATGATTGAATCCTTTTTTGGTCGACTTCTTCCCTTTTCCATCCACGTGCCACTTTACGGTGGTATCCAGAGTGTTCGGGAAGGCATTCTCAAAGATGCGCGCGAGATCTTTGTCTTCCATCCGAGAGGTAACATCGCTGATAACTTTTTCTACCAGAGGAGAAGAGAAGGTGCGGCAGTGTGGAGACGGCCTTTGGAAGGGCAGCCTCATAGGACCTTGGCTATAAGGGCGACTGGATCAAATAGACGGACTTTATTAGGCACACGACCGATTATACTCATGAAAGCAAGCTCACACTTACTGCGGGAATGCCGAGAAGTGTCTATAATCCGGGCAAGCTGCCCTATATTGGCCAGGATCTGCTTTGGAATCTAAGACATCTTGGTGGTCTCCCTGGTTTCCAGGCCCGCCATATGCCCTATGGTCGATAACTGCTGAGACTGCGTTGATTCCGACAAGGAGGAGAACAAGCAATATGCGCGAAATGCCCGGTCTGAGCCACCCCATGCCCAGCAGACACTCTTAACAATACTTGGCGCAATACTGTCTTCACAGATATTTGCTGTCACGCTGTATGGTATGATAGTCGTGTCCTAGAGAAGCCAACCAGTGTGCACTTCATCTCCGGCCCAAGTAGCTCAGACGTCTTTCACCATTGTGCAATCGGGCAATGGTTGCAACTCTGCGGGTGGTCTTGAGTTTAAAGGCAGGATACATAGCCCCAGTACATCATACCTTAGGTGTCCGTAGGTACAGTACAGTACAGTAACAAAACAAGTTTATTTACATACTATACATAGGAAACTGGCACACAAACCACGACCTTTGGCCTCAACAGAGACATCTATCCCATAAGGCATTATTCAAAGACCTCAGCCCCCACAACACTCTAAGATGCAAAATGCGGGCATGAGATGAATACAGATAAGGCCCTTACCACCTAACGAATCTAATACATCAACACTCGACATTTACAAAAACTTACTATTAGTAGAACTTGCGATGACCTATAGCTATCACTGTTATCCTGACAAAACATCTTAATGGTACCTCACCCCTGAATACCGACTATGAAAAGCATCAATTAGAGCTGAAAGACGAATGGGACACTGGCCTGTGTTGGGGTCCGCTCCAACAGTCCCAACAATGAGCCACCAACGGAAGCAACTCGGATCCTCCAAGTACGAATATAACATACCTTCGCAGCACTTTTCATTTGAATGATACCTTCAAATCTCTTTATAACGACGTGCACTTTCATAACTGACATCTCCCTTGAATAACTGAAGTCAAGACCAGCATACAATGGCCGAAACGCTCCCACAGTGGTTTGATGCGAAGCTGCAGGCAGCGACAGAGGCTGCTACAGAAGAGCCAGCCAGTGTCAAACCGGACGATGTTCAAGCTTTGAGGAATTTCTTGGATGACAAGATTACAGCCGAAGAAGCCGCCGAGAGTATGGCGAAGCGCACCTCCACGGCAGCCAACCGCAGCGATGTATATGAGTCGCTGTTCTCACTCTGGATCTTCATCACCGACGCGGCAATATATCTGCCTTCCTCTCAAGCCAAGCTGATCGAGCTTTTGAAAGCCTTCCAGAGCCTACCGGACGCCGAGCTTCCTGGTGGAGAAGGTGCAGACTACATACCGTTGAAGCAGGGTGAATTATGGAAAGAGTTGCCTCACTGGGGCAATGTCTGGGCCGACACCTTCAATTGTACGTAGCCTATTCTCTCTTTCAATGACTGTGTTTTACTTCTGGGTTATAGCTCGCTAACAGCCTTCTACATGACAGCGGTTGAGTCATTCTTCTACAACCCAGTCGCATCAACGAGTGAGTCAGCGCACAACGGAACAACCTGGGCCGCCACCACAGCCTTTAGTGCTCGTCTCGCTTTCACTGATGTTCCTCAGCTGAATGGTGATGGCTTTGTCCTTCTGCAAGGATATCGCGGTATCGTCCGAGCGCTGGAGCAAGAAGTGGTAAACCTCAACTCCGAAATTCCCGCCGCCGCACAGTGGTTCATCTATGCTGGACCCAAGATTTACAATCACGGTCAGACTGTTAGACACGACGAACAGCCAGGAAATGGAAACGGTTTGTGGTTCAAAGACGGCTATGGGAAACCCCTGGGCGGACTCTGGCAAGGAGAAGGAGGCCTTAGCAAGGGAAGGTGGCTGTTTTGGAAAGAGAGGTTCATGGGGGTTCGTGACAATGTCAAGTTAGAAGAGGGAGCTAGAACCGCTGCAAGCGCGGCAGTGGAGGCAATGACGAAGGTGGAGGAGGAAGGTGTCGGCCCAGACATTGCCCCAGTGAG
>QQTW01001171.1_pt1 | contig 17980 bp, 18 predicted proteins | sample 1904831 | NCBI WGS metagenome assembly QQTW01 (sample SAMN09435610, study PRJNA476489) | Subsurface metagenome, whole genome shotgun sequencing project. | reverse complement strand
TCCGGCTGTAGCCTCTGTCAACCCTGGTACAGTATTTCGGATTGAGTGTAAAGACTGGACGGATGGCCAAATTCATAACAACGATAGTCCTGAAGATATCCGCACAGTCAATTTGACTATTCCTCACGTACTCAGCGGACCAATTCATGTCAACGGTGCAGAACCAGGCGACTTACTTGTAGTAGATATTTTAGACGTGGGGACGTTGCCTAGCTACGAGTGGGGTTTTACAGGGATTTTTGCCAAAGAAAATGGCGGCGGCTTTTTGACAGAGCATTATCCAACGGCGCAAAAGGCAATTTGGGACTTGCAAGGCATCTATGCGCGCAGTCGTCATATTCCTGATGTAAGATTTGCTGGGATTCCTCATCCTGGACTTATCGGTTGCGCTCCTTCGCATGAATTGCTAGCTACTTGGAATAAACGCGAGGCGGAGTTAGTAGCAACAGATCCCGACAGAGTACCAGCTTTAGCTTTATTGCCAAATCCCAAAGATGCAATTTTGGGTTCGCTTAAAGGCGGAGAATTTGACAGAGTAGCGCAAGAAGCGTGTAGAACAATTCCTCCCCGCGAACATGGGGGAAATTGCGATATTAAGAACTTATCTAAAGGTTCAAAGGTTTATTTTCCCGTCTACGTTGAAGGTGCAAAACTTTCGATGGGCGATATTCACTTTTCGCAAGGTGATGGAGAGATTACTTTTTGCGGTGCGATTGAAATGGCTGGCTACCTCGATTTGCACGTAGAAATAATTAAGGGTGGTGTAGAAAAGTATGGGCTAGTTAATCCTATATTTAAGCCAGGCCCCGTACAGCCTCAATATTCTGAGTTTTTGGTATTTGAGGGCATATCTGTTGATGAATTTTCGGGCAAGCAGTATTATTTAGACGCTCATGTTGCCTATCGTCGCGCTTGTTTGAATGCGATCGCTTATTTCCAAAAGTTTGGTTATACAGGGGAGCAAATTTATCTACTTTTGGGTTCTGCGCCTGTGGAAGGTAGGATCAGCGGCATTGTGGATATTCCTAATGCTTGTTGTACGATCGCTGTACCGACGGCGATTTTTGAGCGGAACGTTTTGCCTACGTAGCAATTAGACGAATTGAATGGGGCGAATGGAATTCGCGGCTACACAGACAAAACCTGCCTACGCAGGTTCAAGAGTTTTCCTGTAGTCCGCGCAGGCGGACTTCGTCTGTGTAGACGAGCCAGCCGCGTGCGGGGGTTCCCCCCGTTGAGCGGACTGGGGGGCGGTTATAAACCGCCCCCAATAGAATCGCGCAGAACAAAATAGACAGGAAGTAAAGCCAAATGCCTTTATACGATTTTCGTTGTGAAACTTGCGGCATATTTGAGCAAAAGCGCAGTATTACAGAAGCAAGCAACCCAATACCTTGCCCAAATTGTCAAGCTGTTGCTAAACGGATTATCTCAGCAGTAGGAATAGTTAAAACTCCGTCAGCTTTAAGCCGTCGCGTCGAACAAAGTGCAGAACCGCGCGTAGTGCAGCGCGCTCAAAAACACGACCATTCTAAGCACAACCATCAACATCACGGACGACCTTGGGCGATCGGTCACTAAACTGTTAAATACTGCCGTACTAATGAATCTGTCAAGTCGGCAGTTTTACCTTTGGCTGCGATCGCTCCTTTTTCCATAATGAAGAACTTTTGCGCTAGTTGTTTGGCAAAGTCGATTTTTTGCTCTACTACTAGCAGCGTCACGCCTTTTTCGCGATTAATTCGTTTGAGGGTTTCATCTATTTCTTGCACAATTGAGGGCTGGATGCCTTCTGTAGGCTCATCTAGTAGCATGATTTGGGGGTCGCACATTAGCCCGCGCGCGATCGCAAGTTGCTGCTGTTGTCCGCCGCTTAACAGCCCTCCTTGGCGCTTCAAGTGCTGCTTTAGCATCGGGAAAAACTCAAAAATCTCGTCAGGAATTTTTTTCAACTTTTTGCGACTAGCTGCTAATCCCAATTTGAGATTATCTAAAACTGATAAATAGGGGATAATTTCTCGCCCTTGGGGAATAAAAGCAATCCCGTAACGCGATCTTTTATAAGTTGGAACGTTGGTTATATCATCAGCATCAAAAACAATGTCACCTTTGATGACTTTATTTAAGCCAATAATGCTCCGCAAAAGCGTTGTTTTCCCCATGCCATTGCGACCCAATAAACAGGCAATATCTCCTTTTTCGACCATCATATCGATATTGACTAATACAGGAGTTTGCCCGTAGCCAGCCGATACATTTGTCAGTTTAAGCAGCGACATCGATTCGTTCACGACCTAAATAAACCTCGATAACTTTTGCATTATTTTGAACTTCTTGAACCGAGCCTTCAATTAATTTTTCGCCTTGATGAAGCACAACAAGTTTTTGAGCAATCTGCTTGACAAATTCCATGTCATGTTCAATAACAATTACTGAATGAGAGTCAGCGATAGATTTAATAATTTCGCCTGTAAGGTGGGTTTCATCAGAAGTCATGCCTGCTGTTGGTTCATCTAGCAAAACGACTGTTGGATCTTGAGCAATTACCATGCCAATTTCTACCCATTGCTTTTGTCCGTGCGAAAGAGATGAAACTTTTGTATATGCTTTATCTAACATCCCAATTTGTTCTAAAACATTTTCTATTTTGGCTTTTTTGATTCTAGTTAGCTTAGATCTAATTGAAGCGATAACTCCGTGAGTTCCTCTAAGTGCTAGTAAGATGTTTTCAAACACAGTTAGATCGTTGTAGACATTGGGGTTTTGAAACTTGCGTCCAATTCCCATTCTGGCAATTTCATAGCGGCTTTTGTTAGTAATTTCTTTGCCGCGAAAGTAAACGTGACCAGATGCTACAGGTGATTTGCCGACAATTGCATCTAGTAAAGTGCTTTTTCCTGCTCCATTAGGACCGATAATCGTGACAATTTCTCTTTCGCCAACTTCTAGATTGATGCCTTTGAGAGCTTGAAATCCTGCAAAAACTACCTTTAAGTCTTCAACAGCTAAAATCGCATTCATATTTAGTTTTCAACTATTTTTGCTTAGATTATCACAAGTTACAGCTAATTTTTGTTGCAGTTATTACACATATTCAGCCAATCGGAACTTATACTCTACTTTTATTTGTGAGATTAAATCGTCTGGGAATTAAACTCATTAATCCATCTGGTACAAATAAAACCACAACTAGTAATAACACGCCGACAATTAATTGCCAATCTTGAGTTACTCTTTCTGCATAGTTTTGTACTTGACCTAGTAAAATAGCTGCAAGCAAAGGACCGATTAAAGTTCCTCTCCCTCCAATTGCTACCCAAATAACTACTTGTGTACCAAAAGCTACAGCTAAATATACTGGGGAAATAAATCTATTTAAGGGTACAAACAACCCACCAGCTAATCCAGCAATCCCAGCAGAAAGCGTCCAAATAAAAATCTTAAAGCTGGCGACATCGTAGCCTAAATAAGAAATGCGTTGCTCGTTTTCCTTAATTGAACGCAAGATTAAGCCAAAGTTTGACTGAGTAAGCCACCAACTCCCCGCAAGTACAAGTGTAGTAAAAAACAAGATGATATAGTACAAACCCAATAAGGGAATATTTGTGCCAAATAAGCTTAAGCGAGAAACATCTGTAATCCCGTTAGTACCACCTGTATAAGCTTGTTGGCTAACAAAGAAAGTAGTTAAGGCACTAGCGATCGCTAAAGTGATAATAGTAATATAAACGCCACTAACTTTAGAGCGAAAAATAAACCAGCCAATAATATAGGCAAAAGCTGCGGGAACAGCTATCATAGCGATCGCTGCTATGGGAAAAAACTTCAAAGGTGCAATAAACCAAGGCAATTCTTTCAAGCCATTCCACACCATAAAGTCAGGTAAATTACCGCCGTAAGTATTCGCTGTCGACGATAAATTTAGCTTCAAAAAGTAAGCCATAGCGTATCCCCCCAAGGTAAAAAAAACGCCATGAGCAAAACTAAGAATGCCTGTAAAACCCCAAACTAAATCTAGAGAAACTGCTAAAACTCCAAATATTAGCAATTTTGCCATCAAAGCAGTTTGAAATTCTCCTAGTACAAAAGGCAAAATTGCTAGTATCAGTAGGATAATTCCTGACGTTGTTAATAATTTAACTGGAATATTCGAGCGGCGAACGCCACCTAGTACATCTGTCATCTTTTCACTATTCCTAACTAATTTTTCAACTAAAACTTAAGCTCGTTTTTGCACAGTAAACAAGCCTTCAGGGCGATAGCGAATTAAGATAATTACAGCAGCTAAGACTATTACCCGTGCTAGCGGATCGTTGAGTAAAAATGCGATCGCCGCGTTCGATTCGCCAATCAAAAACGCACCTGCTAAAACACCAATTATTTTATCTACGCCGCCTGTTACAACTACCATCCAAGCATCTACTAAATAATCTTGTCCCATCGGTGGCGCAACACTTTTTAAAGATGAAATTACCGCACCAGCAACACCAGCCAAACCGCAGCCGTAAGCGAACGTTACCATATCAACAAAACTTGTATTAATTCCCAAACATTTTGACATTTCTCGGTTTTGGGTTACGGCTCTAATTTGTCGTCCTAAACCTGTGCCATAAAGTAAGTAAGCAGTCAAAGCCAATAGTGCAAGTGCTATAGCGATAATAAACAAGCGATAGTAAGAAATTGTAATGCTTGCGCTAGTATCAGGACTTGTAAATAAAGTTAGATTTCCCGATATATAACGAGGAGCTTTAACGTACTTTAATTGTGCTGTAAAAATCAACTTAACCACACCTTGCAGTACAATACTAAGTCCCCAAGTTGCTAGCAATGTCTCCAAAGGACGACCATACAGTCGCCTAATAATCGTAAGTTCTGTAATTGCGCCAATAATTGCCGTCGCCAAAAAAGCAAAAGGAATTGTTAATACCAAATCCATCTTGAAATTGGACTGCATCAAATAGGTAGTATATGCGCCCAACATGATGAATTCACCATGCGCTAGGTTAATAATTCGCATTACCCCAAAAGTAATTGCTAATCCTAAGCCAGTTAATAATAAAACTCCGACAATTCCCATTCCATTTAGCAACTGATTGATAAAAGGAACGATATCAAATGCTTTTTGTGCTGAAGCTTGCGCTATAAAATCAGTTAGCAATTTTTTGTCCTATAAATTTCAAAATAATAAAGCATCCCTAACCGTTACCAATTAGGGATTGCAGCTATAGTCCTTAAACCTTTAAGTATTCAGTCTTCAAATCAGTGTTAGTTTCTTTGATAGAATCACCAGCACGCTGATCAGGGCTACCATGAACGCAAACGCGACCTTTATACAGCGCTTGACTCCAAGGAATCGGCTTGACAGCAGCAGGAGTAGCAAAAACAATCTCTGCTTGACCATCTGACTTCCACTTACCAATTCTGGAGTAGAGGTAAGTATGATAATTGTCTTGGTCAACCTTGACCATACCTTGAGGAGCGTTAAAAACTTGACCGCGAGTAGCTTCGCGCAAATTATCAGAAGTAATTTCTTTGCCTTCATCTAGCAACTTCTCCATCGCTTGCGCCATAAAGAAAGTTTGCAAGTACGCTGCTTCCATCACGCCATTAGTGACTCTGTCTTGACCGAACTTTGCCTTAAATTGCTCTACAAATGCTTTATTTTCCGGCGTGTCCACAGTTTGGAAATAGTTAAAGCTGCTATAGTGACCTTCAGCATATTCAGGTCCCATCGCTTGGATTTCCTCTTCAGTTGTAGGATAAGCCATGATCGGAATTTGGTCAGCATTAATGCCTGCGTCTTTATACTGCCTATAGAAAGCTGGAATACTATCACCAACTAGATTGCTGAGAACAAAATCAGGCGACGCTTGCTTGATTTTGTTAATAATGGTGATAAATTCAGTTGTTCCTAAAGCAGCGTATTCGTCGCCAACAACTTCACCGCCTAATTTGACGAGTTCTGCTTTGGCAATCCGGTTGCTTTCTTTGGGATAGATATAATCTGAACCGATGAAAAATCCTTTGTTACCAAAGTTCTTAACAGCGTAGGGAATTGAGTCGGTAATTTGTTGGTTAGGTGCTGCGCCAGTATAAAAGACGTTGGAACTGCATTCATTACCTTCGTAGTAAACCGGATAGTAGAGAATAGCGTTTTTCTCTTCAAATACAGGTAGTACAGATTTGCGACTTGCTGAAGTGTAACAACCTAAAACGCAGGCAACTTTATCTTCATCAATCAATCGCTTGGACATCTGGTTATATAAGTCCCAGTTAGAATCTGGGTTGACAACTACTCTTGCCAGTTGCTTACCCTTAATACCTTTGCCACCTTTCCAGGGTCCTGTACCTTCATTGATTTGATCGATCGCTAAAAATGTAGCATCTTGCAAGGATTTTTCCACAATAGCGATCGTTCCAGTTGTAGAGTACATTACTCCTACTTTGATCGCATCAGCCCCAGCAGCAGCAGGACTAGAACCACCTGAACCACTGCTATCAGCCGCAGGTTCGCCGCCCGAACAAGCTGCTAGAACTCCAGTACCAAGCGCCATTGAGCCATATTTAATAAATTTACGGCGATTGATGCCACCGATTACAATTAGGGGTTCGTGCGATGTCATTGAATTAAACTCTCCTTTGTCAGTCTGCCAATGTACTAGTTAGGTCTTGGGCAGCCTAGTGTTCTCCTATCGGGCAAGTGGATGACAATATCTGCTCTTTGGTGTTAACTCTTAAAGCAGCCTAAATTTTAAGTGCAACATTATCTGTATCCTGTGAGGTAGAAATAGTTGCAACTGTCATAGCTTTTACCTGGAGTTTACTGCTTATTAATAAACTCAATCGTTAGGATTACCACAAAATTTTTTATAGTTGTTGTTACTTTAGATACATTTTTTGCTCTTTGTTGTGCGAGAAATAACAAGCAGATAAGCGATCGCACGATTATCTCTATCTGCTATTCCCGCCTTGCTAGCAGTTCTGTGGCAATCCATTGTTTTTGAGTGGCAAGTAGCGCCGCCGCAGAGCGATCGCGCACTCCTAGCTTTTGGATAATGGCGTGAACGTGGACTCTAACTGTCCCTGGCGTAATATATAAAACTTCCGCAATCTGTTGATTTGACTTACCAACAGTAACTAGTGCCAAAATTTCTTGTTCCCGTCGCGTCAAGGGGGAAATTGAACCATCTAGCTCATGTAAGCTATCAACAGCGGCGTTAAGCTCAACCTTTGCTCGGATTTCTGTAGTTGCAGTGCGATCCCACCACGAAGCGCCAGCAGCAACCGAACGTACTGCCAAGAGCAAAACATCCGCAGAAATTCCTTTCAAGCAGTAGCCTTGCGCGCCTGCTGCGATCAAACGGACAATCAAAGACTGCTGTGAATGAGAAGTCAGAACTAAAATTGGTATTTGCGGATTTAGTTGCTTAATTTGACGACAAGCTTCAATCCCGCCAATCCCTGGTAGCCCAATATCTAGTAACACTACATCTAGGGGATAGCGCTTGACTATTTCTACTGCACTTTCGCCATCCTCAGCCTCAGCCACAATTTCTATATCTGATTGCTGTTGCAATTTGACTTGCAAGCCGAGGCGGAATAATTCGTCATCTTCAACTAATAACAGTCGCAGTGCAGGAGATGGCATCTTACGGAGGTAGAAACGGTTGGAATGGGTAAGCAGGTAGGCGAAACCCGAATAATGCGCCGCGTGGAGAACGATTCTCTGCCCAAATTGTACCGCCATGCGCGGTAATAATTTGCCGAGTCAGGTATAGTCCTAGCCCAGAACCTTTGGCTTGGCGATCGCTATGTCCTTGGTAAAATCGCTCAAATATATATGGCTGTTCTGTTGCAGTAATTCCTAAGCCATTATCTAGAATTTTGACAATGCGATCGTCCGCTTGCGAAGCTAACACGACTTCTACTTTGCCACCACGCAAGGAATGATTGATGCCGTTTGTCAGTAAGTTAAAAAAGACGCGCTGCAATTGTAAAGCATCACCTCGTACCCACAATGCTTGACGAAAATTCGATTCGCCGTAGTTTAAATTGATATAAACCTGACGCGATGCAGCTAGATCTCTCAGCGTAGAAACCGTTTCTTCAGCCACTACTACTAAATCGACTGGTGCTAGTTGTAGTTGTAGTCCTTCTGTATCGTTGCGATAGACATCTAATAGCGTTTCTACTAGTTGTAATGTTGTTTGATGGCTGCGTACCATTGTTGCTAGCACTTTATGCTGTGTTGGGGATATTGCACCGAACTCGCCTTGTTGAAAGACTTTGATTGTTTCTATTGCCCCTAATAATGGGGTTTTTAGGTCGTGGGTTAAGGTAGAAGCAAAGTCTTCTCGCACGCTAGTTAGCTGATCTTGCGCTGCTAACTTTGCTTGTTGTTGGGCTATTGCTTGTTCGTAGACGCGATTGCGATCGCCCAAAATGCCAGTCACAATCAAGGCAATAACTGCAATTAACCTATTAGCTATAGTTGAGGCTTCGATCGGGCTATCGCCAGGAAGCCATAAGTTTATCAGTGTTAAAACTACGGCGATCGTTGTGGTATAAAAAGTTGTTTTACGACTTAATCTAGAAGTTGCCAGCAAAATTGGTCCGGTATAAAGATAACCAAATACATAATCAGCCCGAGTAGAAAATTCTAGGATTAGAACTAGAACAAACAGGCTAACGATTAACCAGAGTGCATTTAAATGCGATCTGGGCTTGGCAATACTCCTATTTAACAAGTTAAGCACCTCTTTAGAGTCTTACTTTTACTGGCTATATTTGTCTTTGCATTAGCTTAACTGACCGTTTCGCGATCGCTAGTGTTTAGATAGCGTTTATATCAGTCATATATTTGCATATATAAATTTGGAAAATATTTCCCAACGCTAGTTTATATCTGCGATCGCTTGTATTTTCTGTGAGGAAATAAGACGATTGAAATATTCAATTACTTCTGTATTAGCTAATAAATTAACGTTGGTCGAGCGAATTATAGATGTTGCTGCCAATCGTAAATAAAACTTTAAAACTGCAATAGCTGACTAATTATGTGGCAAGGATTTTTTCAGATTGGATTAACCTTAGTAATTTTTGTGGCGATCGCCCCCTTTTTAGGCAGATATATAGCACGGGTATTTTTGGGACAAAAAACATTACTCGAACCTGTAATGGGAAAAGTCGAGAGGGCAATTTATGCATTAGGTGGAGTACAGCCGAAAGAAGAGATGACAGGCTGGCAATATATCAGAGCGATTCTGTATTGCAATCTGGTAATGGGCATTTTTGTCTACTTAATCTTTATGTTGCAGGGAGTCTTACCATTAAATCCTACTAATTTGACTGCACCTAGTTGGGACTTAGCCTTGCATACAACAATTTCCTTTGTGACTAATACCAACCAGCAACATTACTCAGGCGAAACTACCTTCAGTTATGCAAGCCAAATGCTAGCTTTGGGGTTTTTAATGTTTACATCTGCCGCTACAGGTTTAGCTGTAGGCATAGCCTTTATTCGCGGCTTAACAGGCAGAGCGCTAGGGAACTTTTATGTAGATTTAACTTTATCAATCTCACGTATTTTACTACCAATCTCGTTAATTAGCGCGATCGCTTTATTAATAGCTGGAGTACCAGAAACCTTAAGCCCTCCCGCAACTGTTACTACTTTAGAAGGTGCAACTCAGTATATCGCCAGAGGTCCAGTAGCGCATTTTGAAGCAATTAAAGAATTAGGCGAAAACGGCGGCGGCTTTTTTGGCATCAACTCCGCCCACCCCTTTGAAAATCCGAATGCGTTTACTAATCTGCTGGAAATTAGCCTCATGGTATGTATTCCTGCTGCATTGATAATCACTTATGGCATCTTTGCAGGCAATAAAAAGCAAGCATGGCTATTGTTTTGGATGGTATTTACTATGTTTGCAGTGCTTGTAGCAGTTGCCGCTATAGGCGAATATCAAGGCAACCCATTAGTTAATACTCTAATCGGACAACAGCCAAATCTAGAAGGGAAAGAAGTCCGCTTTGGCTGGGCAGAAACAGCTCTGTGGGCAGTGCTAACTACCGGAACTATGTGCGGTGCTGTTAATGGTATGCATGACTCCTTGATGCCGACAGGCGGCTTTGCAACTTTGTTTAATATGTTCGTGCAGATGATTTGGGGCGGTCAGGGAACGGGTACAGCATACTTATTTGTTTACCTAATTCTGACTGTGTTTTTGACTGGTCTAATGGTAGGCAGAACCCCAGAATTTTTGGGACGCAAAATTGAGAAGCGGGAAATTGTCTTAGCTAGCGTAATTCTTTTGGTTCACCCAATAGCCGTTTTAATTCCTAGCGCGATCGCTCTAGCTTTTCCTGACAATCTAGCTGGCATTAGCAACCCTGGCTTTCACGGCATCTCTCAAGTAGTTTACGAATATACTTCCGCTGCGGCAAATAACGGTTCTGGCTTTGAGGGGTTAGGAGATGGAACGCTGTGGTGGAACTTAAGCACTAGTATCAGCTTACTTGCGGGACGTTACTTACCAATTATTGCTCTACTACTGTTGGCTGACAGCATGGCAAATAAGCAGCCAGTACCAGAAACGGCAGGAACTTTGCGCACCGATACATTACTATTTACAGGAATTACAGCAGGAACAATTTTAATTTTGGGAGTGCTGACGTTCTTCCCAGTTCTAGCTTTAGGTCCGATTGCTGAAGCCTTCCAACTTAGTAGCGGGCAGTAGGTGGGATGGGAATTTAAATCAGTTGTTTTTAGTCTGTATCCCTTGCTGTATTTATAAGAGCGCTGAAGCGCAACTACGTACAATGGATTCTGTAAAACCCGATTTGCCTCAACTTAATAGTTCTCGATCTAAACGCGATCGCCAAGCAAACACGAAAAAGCTGTACCAAAACGCTATTAAGCAAGCTTTTATCAAGCTTAGTCCGCGAGTGATGCTGAAAAATCCAGTCATGTTCATAGTTTACATAGGAACTATTGTGACTGCATTACTCACAATCGACCCTTATTTATTTGGGCGAGTCCAAGGTAATAATCTCCGCCTTTTCAATGGCTTAATTACTTTGATTTTGTTTTTTACTGTGGTATTTGCCAACTTTGCTGAGGCGGTAGCAGAAGGACGCGGGAAAGCTCAAGCTGATGCTTTGCGTTCTACCAAGTCAGATACGATCGCGCGCAAATTATTACCAGATGGCACAAGTCAAGAAGTATCTTCAACTACTCTGCATCGAGGCGACACAATTCAAGTCATTGCTGGCGATATTATTCCAGCAGACGGAGAAGTAATTTCAGGAGTTGCTTCAGTAGATGAATCGGCAATTACAGGCGAATCGGCTCCCGTACTCAAAGAACCTGGATCGGACGTAGCGAGTTCTGTAACAGGTGGTACGCGCATCATCTCTGACGAACTAACTATTCGGATTACATCTGACCCTGGTAAAGGCTTTATTGACCGGATGATTGCCTTGGTAGAGGGAGCAGAGCGCTCTAAAACGCCTAACGAAATTGCCCTTACAGTCTTGCTGGCTGTGCTAACTTTAGTCTTTTTGATTGTAGTTGTGACGCTACCTACACCCGCCAACTATGTAAATACTCCAGTCAACGTCACGCTACTAGTTTCCTTATTAGTTGCCTTAATTCCCACAACAATCGGCGGTTTATTAAGTGCGATTGGGATTGCAGGGATGGATCGAGTGGCACAATTTAACGTGATTGCGACTTCTGGGCGAGCAGTAGAAGCGTGTGGCGATGTCAATACCCTAGTTTTGGATAAAACTGGCACAATTACGCTAGGCAACCGTTTGGCAGAAGAGTTTATTCCAGTAAACGGTCACTCACTGGTAGATTTAGCACAAGTATCTCTAGCCGCTAGCGTGTTCGACAACACTCCAGAAGGCAAATCTATCGTCCGGTTAGCAGAAAAGTTAGGAGCAAAAGTATCATTCGATCGCGATCGCGCTGAAGGTATTGAATTTAGCGCCAAAACGCGCATTAGTGGCACAAATTTACCTGATGGTGGCGAGGCAAGAAAGGGCGCGGTAGACGCAATTAAGGGATTTGGGCGATCGCGTAGCGTGGGCGCGGAACAATCTCCCAACACCAATAATACTGAACTTGATGCAGCCTACGAACGAGTTTCGCGATTGGGGGGTACGCCGTTGGCTGTGGCTCTCAATAATGATATTTACGGCATAATTTATCTCAAAGATATCGTTAAGCCAGGAATTCGCGATCGCTTCGAGCAGTTGCGCCGTATGGGAGTAAGAACTGTGATGCTAACTGGCGACAACCGAATTACCGCCGAAACAATTGCTCAAGAGGCGGGAGTTGATGACTTTATTGCCGAAGCTAACCCAGAAGACAAAATTGAGGTGATTCAACGCGAACAAGCACAAGGGAAGTTAGTTGCAATGACCGGAGATGGGACAAACGACGCTCCGGCTTTGGCACAGGCAAACGTTGGCGTAGCTATGAATACGGGTACTCAAGCGGCGAAAGAAGCGGCAAATATGGTCGATTTAGACTCCGATCCTACCAAGCTGATCGATATTGTCGCGATCGGCAAGCAGTTGTTAATTACTCGCGGCGCTCTGACTACATTTTCTATTGCCAATGATATAGCTAAATACTTTGCAATTATTCCCGCTATGTTTGCAGCAGCAGGAATTGGCAGTCTCAATGTGATGGGTTTAGCAAGTGCCAATTCAGCCGTGTTGTCAGCGCTAATTTACAACGCTTTGATTATTCCGGCTTTGATTCCTTTGGCACTTAGAGGCGTACAATTTCGACCTTTAACATCAGATCGTTTGCTGCAACGAAATATTCTCATCTACGGACTAGGCGGTGTAATAGCTCCATTTGTTGCTATTAAGGTCATCGATCTGGCGATCGCTGCAATTGGTTTGGCATGAAAATAACTTGTAACGGACTACTTAGGATTTTATCGATGGAAATATTTGCAGGCATTACTTTTATTTGGCAAGGTTGGCGCAAGCAGAAGTTTCCTTTGATTGCGTTTGCCTTATTGTGTTTGAATTTGCTGCTTGCTCCTACTGTCTTGGCTGCTGCTAGCGGCACATTGGATCGTCAAGCTGCTTGGGCGGTTGGCGTACTGCTTTTACTCACAGTTGCATTGGCAGGTTACTTATTTGTTGTTGTTTTTCAACCGGAGCGTTTCTAATGTCTATTGCTACAGATACTACTAAAGCAATTCGCATGACTCTAGTGCTTTGGGTACTAACAGCAATTATTTATCCTTTAATTGCGATCGCCATCGGTTTTATTTTTCCGTTTCCAGCCAATGGCAGTATAGTGCAGAACCAAGGTAAAGATGTAGGTTCAGCTTTAATCGGTCAAGCTTTTGCCTCCGCCCAATACTTCCAAAGTCGTCCTAGCACTACTAACTACAGCCAAGGTGATGAGGCAAAACCTACAGGCATTTCTGGAGCTAGCAACCTTGCACCTAGCAATCCGGATTTACTCAAACGCATCCAACAAGACATTGTCAAATTAAAACAAGCTGGAATTGAGCAACCTACAGCCGATTTGGTTTATACCTCTGGATCTAGCTTAGATCCGCATATTAGTTTTGCCGCAGCCAACGCGCAAATAGATAGAGTAGCACAAGCGCGATCGCGATCGCCCGAACAAATTAGACAGCTAGTTGCTCAAAATACAGACGGCAGATTTTTAGGAATCTTTGGCGAACCTGGAGTTAATCTACTCAAACTCAACTTAGCTTTAGATAGATAAAGCGATCGCATTGCTCATTGCCAATTTAGAGTCAGGCATTAATTTGTCTGAGCAGCGGATTTACGAGCTTTGTTTTAGGTAAAATTGTCGGCTTAAGTATAATTAGGATATTTTAGGGAACTCCACAGTATCGTCTTTGAACTGATGGAAAAGATCGGGCGCAGTGTTATCCCCACCCATTTTAAGCCGATCGACACAATGAAAAGTACCTATGACTAACGACAATAACCAATTTGACCAAATAGAAGCGTTGCTAGCGCAAACCGCTCAACTAACTCGCTCTAATGCTGTAGCTATTCAAGCTTTAACTGACGATCTCGTTACCTTTAAGCTAACAGTAGAACAAGAGATTGAAAATGCCAGTGCCGAACGGGAAGAATTGAGGCGGGCTACAATTGGCATTGCTAACCTACTTAGTTCTTTAGATTCTGACAGACCTACAATCTTGCGAAAACTAAGCACGATTGAGAATAAAGTCGATCGGCTTTTACAACAAGAGAACGACGAACGATCGCTTTGAGCAATAATTTTAACGCGTGTTTTAATTTTATAAATCTATAGCGAATTCAAAATTGCCATAACTTCCTTGTTCGCCAGCAAACGCCACTGTTTCCGCCTCTACAGGCGTTCTCGCTGGTGCGACTAAATCTAAGCCACTGTGAAAAAATAGTTTACCTGTACCAGGATTTAGCTGCCAACCATAACCCAAAGCTACCTGTGCTTTTTGCGGTAGAGAATAGCCGATTTTAAGTGAATGAAAACTTGTGACTACAGGCGGTGGCGACGAATCTACCCGAAGACTCAATAGAACTAATGCAATATGAACCAAAGATTAAGCTAAGGTTAATGAATGGATATTGATATGAATATAAGTTGATATCAATTCCAGCTTTAACCAATTAGGAAGGGATGGCTAAAATCCCTTGACTGTAATGTTATGAGCGTCAAAAAAGTTTCATCTCAATCGTTGTGCGCCCGTCAGCTAAAGATTTTGGCTGACTCAACACGTCTGGCGATTTTAGAACTGCTTTGGAGCGGGCCCAAGCACGTTGGCGAGATGAATGCGGTGCTGGGATTGGAGCAGAGCTTGCTATCTCATCATTTAAAAGTTCTGCGCGACGAGGGTTTTATTAGAGCAACGCGAGATGGTAAGGCGGTGCTGTATAAATTGGAATCCACTGTCTTTTGCGCCAGCGCTGACAGGACTATTGATTTAGGATGTTGCCGACTTTCCTTTGCATCAAGCGTTTAGCAGTTCTCCAGTAAAAACACCATTATTCGCGACTAATGAAGAACTTACGAAATTTAGCACCTTTTTCTATTGGCATAGTTACCTTGCTCTTGTTGCAATCTTGTAGCAAGCCCCCAGAAGCAGCAAATCAGTCAACCAATGCATTACAGGGCAAGCTAGTTTTGACTGGTTCTAGCACTGTAGCGCCGCTTGCTGCTGAGATAGCGAAGCGCTACGAGTCCCTCCATTCGGGGGTACGTATTGATGTGCAAACGGGTGGTTCTTCGCGTGGGATTGCAGATACTCGTCAGGGAGTAGCAGATATCGGGATGGTGTCGCGCGCTCTCAAAAACAACGAGAAGGAACTGCAAGCTTTCCCTATAGCTAAAGATGGCATCTCGCTAATTCTCAATCAGGATAACCCAGTTCAAAATCTTACTGACCAGCAAATTGTCGATATCTACAAAGGCAAAATTAACAACTGGAAACAAATAGGCGGTTTAGATGCGCCGATTACAGTAGTCAACAAAGCTGAGGGACGTTCTACCCTTGAACTATTTGCAGACCACTTCAAACTGAAAACGCATAATATTAAAGCCGATGTAGTGATTGGTGATAACGAGCAAGGCATCAAGACAGTAGCGGGGAATCCTAACGCCATCGGTTACGTATCCATCGGTTCTGGTGAATACGCTGCCACCCATAAAACTCCTATCAAACTACTGCCAGTCGAAGGAGTTGCTGCCTCTATTGCCAACGTCAGCAAAGGTACTTTTCCGATTTCTCGTCCCCTCAACTTAGTCACCAAAACAACTCCAACTGGGTTGCAAAAAAGCTTTATTGATTTTGCCCGTTCCCCGCAGGTGCAGGACATAGTAAAGGAGCAATATTTTGTCCCCATCTCGCAGTGAAGTAATCCTGGTATGGATATTGCGCTTAATGGCGCTTTTGGCAGCAGCAATTGTATTTTTGATCGTGTTATTCCTGCTTCGGGAAACCTTGCCCATTCTGCAAACAATAGGTTTAACTCGGTTCTTCAACGATCCTAGCTGGCATCCAACCAGCGAACAATTTAACTTGCTGCCTATGTTATGGGGAACGCTATTAGTAACAGCAGGAGCCGTTCTAATCGCAACGCCGCTAGGCATTTTTAGCGCAATTTTTTGCCACTATTATGCCCCACCAGCACTTGCTAGTTTGTATCGGCGTTTAATTGAACTATTAGCAGGCATCCCGTCAGTAGTTTATGGATTTTGGGGTCTAGTCGTGCTAGTGCCAATTATTGGACGCATTCATCCCCCAGGGGCAAGTTTATTAACGGGAATTTTGATTTTGACATTGATGATTCTACCCACAATTGCTTTATTAGCGGATGCTAGCTTGGCAAATGTGCCACCAGAGTATGAGCGCGGTTGTGCAGCAGCAGGACTAGGACGCTGGGCAACGGTGCGCGGTGTTGTTCTTCCAGCAGCTTCGTCAGGTTTATTGACGGGTGTAATCTTAGGAACGGGACGGGCGATTGGTGAAACTATGGCGGTGCTAATGGTTTGCGGTAACGTAGTCCAGATTCCTACGAGTGTATTTGAGCCAGTACGAACTTTAACGGCAAATATCGCTCTAGAGATGGCTTATGCAGTAGGCAATCACCGTGCTGCCTTGTTTGTCAGCGGGGTAGTTTTGATGGCAATGGTTGTCGCTTTAGTCATTGCTGCCGAACTGCTTAACAAGGGGCAAATTTATGAGTAAAAATTCAGCACTCAAAAATGAACAAGATGAAATTCAGTCGAATTCTGGGCTAGCACAAACTACAACCAAAAGCCTATCTTTACGCTTAAGCAACCTACAGTCAGAAGAATTGCTTTGGAGTGCAATAATTTGGGCTGTTGCTGCTCTAGTTACAGGGGCGCTGCTATGGCTAGTGAGCGACGTATTCTGGCATGGCATTGGTCAGATATCTTGGGAATTTCTCACCGCGCCGCCAAGTAATGCTGGTCGAGACGGAGGTATTGCACCAATTCTAGTTTCAACAGCCCTAATTGTAGGAGTTTGTTTAGTAGTTTCGATTCCTATATCTGTTGGAACTGGTGTATTGCTTGCTGAATTTGCCTCAAATTCGAGTGGATTGGGGCTATTAGTGCGCTTGAGCTTGGACATTTTAGCAGGCGTGCCTTCAATTGTCTTTGGTTTATTTGGTAACGTTTTCTTTTGTAAGACATTAGGGATGGGTTTTTCTATTCTCTCTGGCGGATTGACGCTAGCGTGTATGGTGCTGCCGATTCTGATTCGGTCAACACAAGCAGGGTTTCAAGCTGTACCGGACGATTATAGACGCTCGGCTGCGGCACTCGGAATTTCACGTACAGCGATTCTGTGGGAGCTACTACTGCCTGCTGCCATGCCTGGAGTAGCGGTAGGGCTACTATTGGGTTTAGGACGATCGCTCGCAGAAACAGCAGCTTTAATTTTTACTAGTGGTTATGTAGATAGAATGCCAGAGTCACTATTTGATTCAGGGCGATCGCTCAGCGTCCATATTTACGACCTTGCCATGAATGTCTCTGGAGGAGAACCCCATGCTTACGCCTCTGCTTTGGTGTTGATAGTTTTTTTGCTGCTCATTAATGGCGCAATATCGTGGTTAGCAGAGCGTTTCCGGCAATCCAAAATTTTTGTGGTATGAATAAGCAGGTATCTAGACAAGATTGTGCAAGTAAACCTCCGTCAATGCAAACAGAGCGGTTGAGCCTGAATTACGGGAAAAAACCAGCGTTTAAAGATGTGTCGTTGGCGATCGCATCCGGTAGCATCACAGCGCTTATCGGTCCTTCCGGCTGCGGCAAAACCAGCTTTCTAAATTGTCTAAATCGCCTAACCGAGCTAACGCCAAGTTGTAAAGTTTCAGGACGCATCCTATTGGGAGAGCAGGATGTGCAAGCTCTCGATCCGATTTCACTGCGTCGTCGAGTCGGGATGCTGTTTCA
>QQTW01001170.1_pt1 | contig 17985 bp, 16 predicted proteins | sample 1904831 | NCBI WGS metagenome assembly QQTW01 (sample SAMN09435610, study PRJNA476489) | Subsurface metagenome, whole genome shotgun sequencing project. | reverse complement strand
TTTCGTACAAATGACCATCATCGTCTGTGTAGTAGAGATCCTCCCCTTCGGCAGGCTCGTACTGATCTGCGTCATCGTATTCCGATCCTCCGTAGTCAAAACCATTCAGTGCCGCTGGAGGCAGCGGGCCGGAAATCTAGGAAGAAAACCAAGGGGAAAGATGGATCGTTAGGACCAGGATTTATTACTAGAGAAGGCTACCATTACCACCCTCCCCCACCTCCTCCACCGCCCCCTCAAATGGCAGGTGCAGGATCTACAAACCATTTATCGAAAGATCGCATATGGAATACCTCCACTGCCGAAGAGAGAGAGAGAATCAAGGAGTTCTGGTTATCGCTCGGAGAAGAGGATCGAAGGTCTCTAGTCAAGGTGGAGAAAGAGGCTGTACTCAAAAAGATGAAGGAGCAGCAGAAACACTCCTGCAGTTGTACCGTTTGCGGTCGGAAACGTACAGCCATAGAAGAGGAGCTCGAAGTATTGTACGATGCCTATTATGAAGAGCTCGAGCAGTACGCCAACCACCAGCAAATCAGCCTTGTTGACGGGACGCCCATCATGCCTACCGCAGGACTACACCATCCTTTATCACGTTTCCCTCCCAATAGGAATCCGCCTCCTGTCAGTTATCAGAGAGCGTCTAGAGGGCGAATTAAAGAAGTCTCCCACGACGAGGAAGAAATGGACGAAGAGGAGTACAGTGAAGAAGACGAAGATGAGGACTTTAGTGACGAAGAACCCGAAGAAGAGCCCGTTGAACCAAAAGCCAGCGATTTTTTCAATTTCGGCAACAGTCTGACTGTCCAAGGTACGCCACATCCGATACATCTACAGTCCTTGACCTAAGGCGCTGATATTTTCAGGTGGCATTCTAACTGTTGCAGATGATCTGCTTAAAAACGATGGGAAGAAATTCATCGAGATGATGGAACAGCTTGCGGAACGCCGCATGCAACGTGAAGAAGACGCACAGTATGCGGCAGCAGCAGGTCTTTCGCATCCAGCCATACAACCACACAATCACGGTCCGCCAATAGAGGATGATGCATACGACGAGGAAGACGATGAGGAGAGCTATGAGAGCGGGGACGAAGAGGACTACGAAGACGACGAAATGGTAGAGCGTTCACAGATAAATTACGCTCATGGCTAACGAAAGCCAGGAGACCATGACGGAAGAACAACGTATGGAAGAAGGGCGTAGGATGTTTCAGATTTTCGCAGCGCGCATGTTCGAACAGCGAGTCCTGACCGCTTACCGTGAAAAGGTCGCTGCTGAGCGGCAGCAAAAGCTCATCGAAGAGCTCGAAGAAGAGTCTCGCTTAGACACGCAACGTGAGGCGAAAAAGGCCAAAGAAGCTCAGAAGAAAAAGGACAAAAAGCGCCAGTTGAAGGTGAAGCAAGACGAAGAGAAAGCACAGCGTGAGGCTAAGAAAGCTGCTGACGAAGCTGCGGCTCGTGCCATCGAGGAGAAAAAGTCGGAGGAGCAGCGGCAGAAAAAGGAAGAGCAACGGAAGAAGAAGGAAGCCGAGAAAAGAGCCCAAGAGGAAGAACGACAACGCAAGGAGGCTGAAAAGCAAAAGCGCCTGCAAGAAGCCAGAGAGCAGCAAGCTGAGCAGGAGCGCAAGCAACGGGAGCAGAAGGAACGGGAGCGAAAGAAAAAGGAGGAAGCCAAGAAGAAGGGGCGCGAAGAGAGAGAAGCCAAGGAGAAGGCGGCCGCTGAGAAGAAAGAGCGGGAAGCGGCTGAGAAGCTTGAGCAAGAGACGAAGCTTAAGGCGGAAGGGGATTCCAAGGAAAAGGTCAAAAAACAAGAACAAACCTCGAAACCGCCAACGAGCTCCAATACACCCTTGTTGGCTGAGATCCCAAACCCGAAGCCTACCAGACCGCCTGCACAAACACGCAGTAATCATGCTTCACCTCATCTGCAAATCGCAACTCCAGCGGTTCCGAAAGCTCCAACACCCTTCCGCACACGACAGCCGTCATTCCAAGACTCCCACGTGTCATCCCCGAAGACCTCTAAAGCTCCGTCAACCAGCTCGACCACTTCGCCTGGTCCGCCTGGTGTAGCGCAGAGTAATGTAGCACCAGGTGGAAGCAAAGCAACGCAAGCTCTGCCGCAGCAGTCACATCAAATTCCGCACTATCATCCAGCTAGCACTTCTTCAACAGTCATCCCTCAACCCCCTGGTTTACCACTCATGCCGGCCATGGGTGGGAATAGTTATCCTTCTAACTTTGGTCCCATGATGCCCGGCGGCAGTCAACGTTTAGCTCTGCAAGATCCGTCATTTGTACATCAGCCTCCACTCGCTAGCCCACAGCAGCGGCATTTCATGCCTCCGCCAGGTGGTCTACCCTTTCCCCCGGGAATAAATGGCATCAGACACTTGCCGCCAAGGACGCAGGGTCCTCCGGGGCAGTCATTGACGAGTCAATCGAGTACGAATGCTCAATACATGCTTTCTCGGGACACGATGCCTTCTCATTCAAGGACACATTCAAGGCAAACTTCCACTTCATATGAGACGTCGGTATTCGAGACGCCTAGCACTCCAGCAATGACTCAACCTATTGCTCGTCCAACTCCCATCCAGCGTCCATCAAGTGTCACTCCTCAACAACAAAGCGACAAAGAACGAACTGGAAGATCTGATATCGATGATCTTACAAACCATCTAGGTAGTAGCGCGCTGCTTGACGATACTGACGTACCCTTAACATCGGCCGGCAATAACCACCCAAGACGCGGCAGCATAGCCCCTGGCGGGCCTTTCCGACAAGGGTTTGGCGCAAGTCCAATGTTCTCAGATCCCATGGGTGGTAAGTCTATACCTAGACACTTGTAGACAGCCTTCTAATCAGGCGTTTGTAGTCACCAAGATGGATAACTTCCAACGGGGCAACCAAGGGGGAAACGGAACACATTGGGGTACGCCACAAATGCCGTTTGGTGCTCCACCAATGGCTGGCTCACCCCAGTGGACGCATGCGCCAGGTAAATATATCGGTGCTCCTAGACGATGCCCTGGCTGAACTGACTGCAGGACCTGGATGGTCAGGCAACAACACCTTTGGCATAATCGGCAGCTCCAACCGGCCGAACGCTTCGCGAGCCGTGACCATACGATTGCTCGTTTGTCAAGCTTGTAACAAGCTCACGGCAAACCAGCCGTCCAATCATAGAAATGGGTTTCACCCCGTGGATGCGGTCCTGCGTCAGGTTCACTTAATGAAGCCGGCGAGCGAGGGTGCAATTTCCCTCCAGGAAATGTTGGACATCTGTGACACCGAAGGCAACACTCAGAATGGTGGCGGATCTTTCATGACCGAGACCCAAGGAGATATCGGTACGTTTGTCAAGTTCGAGTCCGGGCGAAATCCATCAGTCAGTATGAGGGGAGTACCAGGGGATATCGGCAGTCCAATTCACGGCAGCACATTTCCTGGCTTTGGCGGCCAACGGTCCTTTCAGCAGTCCGGCGCGTCACATACACCGTCAGGCTTCTGATAATGTACCGTGTAGGATGGGATGCTTATTCCACTTGTGCTAAAATTCTTCTTTCGGAGGAAACGTTTTTTCCCGAGCCCCTACTTAGACACTGTCTGTTTCTGCATCTCTACACGTCTTCTACGGCGATTAGCATGAGTTGGACTGCATTGCTGCAATTAGTCTGCTAGCTCTTCACTACGCATGGCTCGAGAAGGTATCAAGACAGCTTTGATCCCTTCGTCTGGATCCGCGCTTCTCGTTCCCGGAGCTTGAATGTTATGATGGTCATCTTGCAAAGGCTAATTTGTTCATGACGTTCCCCTTTCTAAATTTTCGACAAAGCTCCTTACACGGTTCAAGAATTCGTTACGGACCTCGCCCTCCTCCTTGACGGTATGAGATGCGCCGGGCAGGATACCGGATCCTTTACCCAGTTGACCCTCTGCATCCACAAAGGCTTTCTCCATCCTGGCAACCAAAGCTTCCTTGTCGACTGCCTTTGGTACGAACCCGTCGTTCTCACTGAACAGTATCATCAGCCGTACACCTCTTCTCCCTGCCATCCCGAAGGTCGATTGGAACCGTCCATATTCTAGATCACTGCTGAACATATCGTCTTCACCTGCATGTTCCGGACCTGGAGATGCCAGACTCAACCACCTGTTGGCCGTGACTCTTGCACCCAATAATGCAAGTGAAACCTCGTTCGGCAAGATGTGATCCCCCCTGCCCTCTTGAACCCATTGCTGGGCCATTTTATTGTATCTCTTGTAATCCTCTGCTGGATAGATCATCTCGATCGCCTGCCGATCGCTAACTGGCGCTTGCAGTATTCCACCGTCGACTTTTGGTCTCGAACCTTCAGAAGATAGGTAGGCCAAAACAACTTGACATCCTGTCGAATTGCCCATCAATACGACCTTTCCACCAGGTCGCAGCGACTGGAAGTATTCCACGCATTTCCCCATTTCTTCAACGTCCTGACTTATGGATGAATGACCCCAGCCGGAGAAGGCAGATGAAAGAAGGACTTCGATAAAGGAATAAGAAGAAGGTAGAAATGCGGCAAGGTCTTGAGCGTACGGTACGGTCAAGAAACCATCGTTGAGGCCTCCCACGAACAGAAGACTGTTGTGGGGTGAGACATCGTTTCGGGTATGCTCAAAGGCGACAAGACGGGTGGTCTATATCATGTCTCAGCGAATGGGATGAACTGGATGAACCACTCTCGTACATATCTGTGGAGTATCCCTGGGGCTTTGATGTTGGTACTCATGTCCACGGGAGTTAAGGAAAAATCATGATGTGGGATGGAAGGAAATGATCCTGCAGCGGCCACTAGAGCGATCGTCCAGTACTGCAGCCTTACCCGCATGTCCACGCCAAATTGAACCTCGGCCCAGCCTCCAACTTTCGAGACTCGTCGTAGGATCAGTTTCGTTGAAAGCCACGATTGATCGCTCAGTAATCGACCATAACTAGAGCTTGATAATATCCACCGAAATGGTTCGGGAAGACTTGATCTCGTCTGCTGTACGTGGTCAGGACCTCTGACATGATTAGCTATTGACAGTTATTGCAGGTGGCTTGTACGTCCATATTCCAAGGAGATTCCATTCCAGATACAAGCCTTCTGACCTTGGTTCTACAGTCCTCCAAGATCCCTCAGTAGTTATCTCTTCTCTCGACAAACGGATAGCGTTCCTTCAGTCCAAGAACCTTACACAAGAAGAAATCGATGTCGCCCTTGCACGAGCTGGTGATTCGTCCCCTGAAACAACTACGGCCCCTCCACCTCCACAAAGTTATGGCTATCCGAATCAGCAGATGATGAGACAGCCAAACGGATATGGTTACGGCTATGGTCCTTTTCCAAGCAATCCTTGGTCACATCGTCTAGAGTGACTTGCGCCTCCTCACCTGCAACAATAGCTACTAACTGGGTATTATAGGCCTCCGCGCCGTGACTGGCGCGATTATTTTATCGTAGCCACCCTTACCTCCACCTTCGGCTACACACTGTATACCCTATCCAGGCGCTACATCATACCTCTCATCTCACCCCCAACGCCGCCTCAACTTGAATCCGACAAGGCCTCCATTGATGCATCATTCGCACGCGCTTTCGCTCTAATCGATCAGCTTGCTACCGATACATCGGAAATCAAGAAAAGCGAAGAAGAAAGAACGAAAAAGGTCGACACATCGCTTGACGCCGTCAACAAAGTCGTCGAAGATTTCAAAGATGGGATCAGGAAACGGGAAATAGAGAACAGAGTGATCGCGGATCAAGTACATTCGCTACGGGATTTAGTACCCAAAGCGTTGGAAGGGTGGAAGTCGCAAAGCGATGATCGCTTAGAGGAGTTGAGGGAGGAGGTGAAGAGCTTGAAGAAATTACTCGCTACCCGCGTAGGCAATCCTGCGACACCGCTGCCCAATAACAGCAGTAATAGCAACAATCAGAACCTCCAGCCTCAATCATCTTCGTCAACCTCCACCTCGCCTTCGAGGGTAAATCCAAACGCTCCACGCAACATGTCGAATCCTCCCCCGCCGAATTTCGAAAAGGATTCTTTGGAACGGAGGGGTAGTGGCACCGTTGATACGGTCGGACTCGGTAGAAAGGTCGCCGCGGGCAAGGCGTCGTATGAGGGAGCGGAGATGGGAGATAAGATGGCGCCAGCAAGGAAAGAGGGAAGCTCGAGTGGGTCGGGCTCGGTCAGGGGAGGAAAGCCGGCGATACCGGCATGGCAAATGCCAGCGGCGTCGACTGGGGGAAAGGGAGATGGGAACGGGAGTGGCAGTGGTGAGGGAAGTGGGACCTAGGTGCGCACTCGGACAATTCCCATCAAGGTAATTGCGCTGGTTTTGTGGTGTGGAGAAGAGCGTCGTTAGCATCTGCACTATCATTATATCCAAATGTATCGAATGTCCTAATCAAAAAGGCTCACGGGTTGTTTTCTGGAGCATGCTGGCGACAAGAAAGCGGGTAAATCTTCAGCGCAAGGCAGCCGATAACGAATCTCCCCGAGCCCAAAAATGTCGATTCTTGGTAATTCCCGACGGTGGTTCTCAGCTCATGTGTTGCCGTTGTTGCATGCCAACAAGCTCTTTGCGAGCAAATGTCTCATTGATATCATCGCACTCATCTACGGCATGCCTTACTACAGCAGTGCTCTGTGCAACAAGAACTCCGATGCCTATGTCCGATGTCCAATCTGTCCTTTGCGCAAAAGCAATCAACCGTATATCAACTTAAACATATCGTTGAAGACGAAATAGCTGCCGGCACCATCGGGTAATAGTTGGAAGACTTGGGTGTATTTCATGGGGCGTTCTTCTTCGTCGACCTAGAACATGTCAATCGGGACCACGCAACTCGGGGCCATATGCTTCCAGTCCATCTGGACTCAAGCATTATCGACCAGCAAAAGTAGTAATAAAGCGTCATACCATCAAAGCGCCCGTAACCATGACTATAATTCCGCCCTCTGGACTGGATGGTTGCGCATCAAGCGTTGAAAGTTGATGTTTGACTTTCTGAAAGGGTAAACTCTGGATGGCGATGTCTCGTCAGCGAGATGTATGGAGGATTCCGGTATAAATGGGCGTGCAAACCGTGAGCTTGTCTACTATTCCCGCAGTCCCAATTATGGCGTCGCTCTCGAAGGTGAGCATGGATTGTTCGCGCTGTTGTGGATCAGTCAGTCAGCTTCATCCTCGGTCCCGACAAGAAACGTGCATGGCTCCACGCGCTTCCGAGTCGAACAATGCTAGGGGATAACGTACATATAAGGCCGCGAGATTCGATCGGTTCTCATCGAAGGTGTTGTAATAGAATTCGGTAAATTGTTCTGCGGATCGTTTTCAGTATGAGTCGTTCTTTGGTACCCCATACTAAACAAGGCTGATAGTGATAAGAAGTGCTGCTTACGAGCGACGCTTCGGAAGTCTAATAAAACAGCGATGTTAGCAGATTACTCTCAAGAATTGAAGACATGGTCCGCAGGTGCTGCGCAAGGAGAGTCTGATCAGCAGTTGAAAGGTAGCGGTACGTACCTGCCATGGTGGTCTTCTTTGAATGTTATGGAGAAGCCCTTGAGCTTTGGGTTGTTTGAAGGTTGGCAGTGATAGATAGTTTAAGGTACACTGTTGTTCGTCTGGTGGGGCTCCGAGGGACGATGTTCAATGATCTACGCCAAGCATCTCGCTTCCATTTAAAACCTCTACACGGTCCTCAACGAAATATCGGACACTAAAGGTAATCAGTTTTCACTCCAGGTAAGGCAGCCTTCCCCTTGATAGTCTACTCCGTCCTACATGATGACTTCCTCCTTCAAACGATAACTTCTGACCAATCATGATCTCACACATCAATATTCAAGCTCAACAGTCTGACCTGGTTCCTATGCAATTACTCGCTTTGTGGTCGCTGTCGGGCGTACGTTTGCTGACTCTTCTATCTCGCTGATAGGTTTGGACGATAGTGCCAGTGGTCAATAAGCCGGGTGGATTACATCCTAAGGTGCCTTGTCCATGGGATCTACGATATGATAGTCTATCTCATGCACGAAGCTCTGGTGCATGTTTTATTCCGAAGCCATCAGAACAAGCATTGGACTGTGAACATCTCATGCTAAGAAGCTAAGAGATTCAGCAAAGCGAAGAGGTGATGAGATACACAATATATGCTGGAGTCATGATAAGCTCTGGATTTCCAGTATATCATACCGACGACAGCTGTAATTGTGTTGATTTTGTAGAACTTAGTGCTTTCATCCCTTTCATCCTTTACAGTAATCCTGCCTTTATCCCGTATAGCAATCCTGTTTCTCTTTATTGCTTTATATCTAGCCAGTTATATAGCATTTATTAAGACTTAAGATATCAGCCAGGTGGATAGCCATCCGGATATTAGAATCTAGGTCTGATTTCTACTATTCTACATATTGATATATCAATTACCTATGCGTATTGGAGCAGATAACTCGGTCTGTTGGCCTTGCCTTTGTCTGATACTGCGCAATCAAGTGGCCCTTAACGCCCTAATCCAAAACGCTGTCGTGGAAGACTCAAGGGATATGTCTAAACAGTTCGACCTACACAAGCATTACTTCATAAAAATCATGTTGTCTAAGTCGATCCTCTACACCGGTCACAGCTATCCCAGGGCTCACTCTTAGTCTTTCCTCTTATCGCCAAGCAATTGAGTAGTAAGGTACCTGGCGGCGCTTGAGATGAGGACGGAGCTAGTGATGTTCCGTCGTTGTTCCGTCATTAGCCCTACCCAGCGCCAAGGTAGATCTTCCGAGCACCACCAAATGTACCTATGTGTAAGGGAGCCACCAACACCCGACCGGGGCTGGGGACGATGAGTGGGATAATAATAAACTAGGGATGTGCGCAGATACCTTAGCCTTTACCCGCGATAGATCTCTTGACCCATGGGATCCGATTGCCGCTCAGCAAATGAGAGGGCACTAAGAAGAAATGCACAAGGAATCCATGTGTGAGCTTTCGGACTTGTTCGAACACCGAACTCGGGCTGTTTTTCCTGACAAAAGCGTCACCACCGTCATGGACTTCACATCACTCAGCAATACCTGAAAGCCCCTGCCACTGCTTTTTCTGCCCGCTTTCATTGGCTGTATAGATTCTTTATACATCTTACAAAGGTCGTGCAACCCCGTTCGTTCGGACCAGGTTAGAACAGAATACACCTGCTGCCGGCCGAGGATTCCGTCCATCTCCCACAACCAGGTCTGGCATCCACTCCCACAGTATCGCTTGGAGACCGGTCTTACCATGGCGACCATCTACCCTCCCCAGTTGGACACCATCTACCTCCGTAATCTGAACATCGCCGCCGTCATCGGTCCAGATGCCTGGGGCAGAAAAGACAGAGTCCAGCCCATCATCCTAAATATCCGGCTCAAGATCGATACCTCCACTTCCAGTACCTCCGATGACATCAACGATACCTTCAGCTATGGCCAGATGTCCAAGGAAATCACCTCTCAATTGGACGGGAAAGCCTTCAACAACCTCCAACATCTCATCACTGTCCTGACCACCTTCGCCGCTTTTTGGCCCGGTGAGGACACCAAATTGCAAGCCTTGGCCCCCAAAGCACTGTTGAGGGTCGAAGGAGGACTCGAGGTAACCCACTCCATACGTAAGAAAGACCGCTATGAGGAAAATGGTGTGCCACAAGTCCGCCATGTCGATACAAGATCCTATTCCATCAAGGGCCTGAAATTGGCATGCATCATCGGTGTCAACAAGCATGAAAGGCTGGTCAAGCAAAGCGTCAACGTTGATCTACGTCTTCCTGCAATCGATCCCAGGACTTTCGAGGCCAAGGAAGGCCCAAGCGAGAATTGGAGGACGCTAGTGAATAGAGTCTGTGAGGTAGGTTGGGATTTGTGCTCCGCTTCATTGATCGCTATCCTGACCTCACAAGCAGGTCGTTGAATACTCATCCTTCGAGACACTTGAAGCGCTGGCAGCGCGTATCGCCAAAACCGCTCTCGACAGCTTTCCTGTTCAGGAGATCACTGTATCCGTGGAGAAGCCTAGCGCCCTTACCTTTGTTGAAGGAGCAGGAGTTGAAATTACCCGGCGGAAAGAGTCGTATTCGGGTCGTCCGGATAGCGAGCGAACATCCGAAGCCTCTAGACCGCGTATGACACTGGACCAATACAAACGTACCAAGGCGAAAGATGAAGGAACGCCTAGAGCTGGCGGCACTACTTATCCACCGATGCACCAAGCTCCTACCATCGAACAGTATACGGACATGAAGCGAAAAGTGAACGGCCCGGAGGAACAAACTGGTGGGCACATCGCTCCCTCGGCTGCTACAGGCTACTGACACAAAGAGCCAAAGACAGTGGAGTAGCTTCCCACCGGTCTGTATCAACCCCACAGTCAGCGACCCCCAATGCAAGAAGAACTTTGAGTCCCTCGTCAAGCGGTGCAAAACCTTCCCATTCTGTATCCCAGTCAGCAGACTCGGCCTCTTACTACGTTGACGGCTCCGTGGATCAGATATCGCCAGTGAACTCACCGATCAAATCGCATGACTTCGCAAGTGGAAGACGGCCCGAATTCCAATCCCCAAAGAGCAATACATCATACCTCAACGGCCAATATGACTATGAAAGCGCCGCTGGACCTTTCAGTCCGTCTGATACCAATCACACCGCTCCCCGTATCTCAGACTCCAGTAGTATGTTCGGCACGGGCCCAAACACTTCCCTGCTCCAAGATGTGCAGCCTCCGTTTGCCGTCAGCGGGACTGAAAAGGAAGTGGTCAATGGCGGAACTGGCATGCCAGGCACTTTTCAAGAGACCCCCAAAGTAACAAAGACGGAACCGATAACGTCGAAGAAGTTGTCGGACGCTTCCTATTTCGATGGAGACGGCGAGCTAAAGAAGGACGTCGGGAATGCAAGGGATGATGTTAGTATTGGGGAAGCATTCTGAAAACTTCCGTGAAGTCGAGTGGGTAGTTTCCGGAGGCCATTCTATTGTGTTTTCGGCTGCAAGACACGAAGGGCTTCAGCTCATCATAAGTTCCCCTTTCATAGACACGGCATTCGATTTATACGCCTTTCGAGATGTCGAGTGCTGCGAGTCGCGATTCCGGGTGGTCAGACATTCACGAAAGGTCCTCGATGAAGACGTGACTGATGAAGAAACCTATTGATAATGGACTTTCCGGTTTCCGAGATAAAACACCTGATCCGTTTGCTATTGGCGTTTGCAGGCAAAGGTTTGACTGACCCAGGAGGGCTAGGCATTAGATGGACGGTAGCGATTTCACTATTAGGTCTAGGACATGGATATGGGGTCTTTTGAGGGTATAGGACTCTCTTGGCTTCGCCGCAGGCAGAAGAAGCGTTTCTTGCTACGGTCGTTGAGTAAACCCCATTAGGAGATTCAGTTTCTGTAATTATTTAATTCTTCAAAGAATTTTTTTTTTCGCCACCGGACCTCATCTTGTCGTTTGCCAGAGTCTCCGCCCCTTCGAACGATGATGATGCCCCTTTGCGAATCTATATACAAAGGTCTTTTTGTCCCGTTGATTTCTAGTGACGTTTTTCATAACATGTAAGCAAGAGGTAGGACGCGATGGGGAACGAAACGAGGGGGATATGATTTATGCTATCCGTAAGGTAAGGACGGATAAATCATCATGTTCTCTAAGGGTTAGAAAACAAAGATTAGCTCCAGATGGTAAAATATGGAGTGTATCTAGCCAGGGCATATTCGGGAATCCATCCCGGAGATGGCATACTACTTAAAGTATAGGTATCAAATGTAGCACAATCTCAAACAGAGAGGGTTTTATTTTATTTTGTGGTCTGCGACCTGGACGGAGAAGATAAAGATGACTATTGAATTCCATGATGGTAAAGGGGTGGAGAGAGAGAGAGAGAGGGTATCACTTCAATAGCCGTATACGATATAGATATTCTCCTTTATTTAGACGGGGGGAATAGTCGAATTGAAAACATTTACTCACCGGATACCGTCAGGGAGGTACCAAGTCAGATGTACAGAGGCACTCAACTTCTTCACATCATGCAGCTCAAGCCAGATTAGAAATCACGGTTACGAGACGAGCATCCCGGTGAACCTGTTCCGTCGTAGAAATGGCTCACGAGCACCGGCAAATCATGGGAACCAGTGTGCGAAATTCAAAGTCGTACTTTTTCTACTTGATTCGCCCTAGACAATCGCATCCATGATGAAAATTTCACAGAGATCAATCTCGGTAATCGCAAGATTCATCGTCACCTCCTCCAGTAAGAAGTTCTTCCGCATTCTGTATGTATCCGCCACGCCATTTTCATTATTGTCGAAGCCTTGACCTATGACGTGCCCGATTTGCCGTCGCTGGGCACGGGTCGGCATGGTGAAAACCGTCGGATGGTTGCTGCAAGCGGACATTGGATGTTCTGAGATGATAAGCCCCGTTCGTGCTCGCAAAAAGACCCAATTTGCTGAAGCGCCACCTCGCAAGAGACTCCGAAATGAGTAAAAGAGAGGGAGAGAGGAGCAATCACCAGTAACGTGGCCGCTCATCGTATCCACCATATGCTCTCGGAGGCGGGCTTCGCTCCCTCGGTCGCCCATATCCATTGGCAGCGTAAGGGTCGTCATAGGGACGACGAGGCGGTGGAGCGGCATACGGGTCACGCTCGTAGCTTCCACGAGCAGGTGGGTACGGATCGTCGACGGGTGGACCGCGGCCAGGGCGCGCTGGTGGTGGGGATCGGTAGCCACGTTCATGACGGCCATATTCATCGTAGTGACGGGGTGGTGGGCTACGTCGTCGATATTCGTCACGGGCACGTGGCGGATACTCACGAGGAAGAGGGCGACGGTCGTAGTATCCATTGTCCGGAGGGTAAGAGCGATGTCCAGGGGGTGGAGAGCGAGAACGGCCGTACCGACCATTGCGTGGGATTTCCTCCTGAGGCTGTGATAATTGTGAGTCTTCGATGAAGGAGATTCAGGAGAAGCTGTTACAGACATCAGACGAGCAGCGGACGGTAGCACCTTTGAACTCGTTGTTGTCGAGCTTGTCGACTGCGACCTTCAGGTCGGCAGCTGTCTCGAATTCAACAAACCTGAATTGCTCCTGTTAGCGACCGTAACCTTGACGGATCTCGACTTGGTCTCACCCTTTGCCATCTCGGTCGCGGCCAACCTCTGAGTAGACGACATCGAGGCTAGAACGGCGGGCGAAATCTTTCAGGTCCTAGGGTTCCAAGTAAGTCCAAGTCCAAGTCCAGGTGGGTCTGAGACCAGTCCATCAAAGCTGCATCGGCTCTTCCTCGTAAGGGTCGCCAGAGATGCAGCGCCAAAGGTGCAAGGCGGAGCCTCCAAGAAGGAACAAGAGAAGAAGTGGGCCGCAGTGCAGTGAACAGAACGGAAAGGGTCAACAAGTGAACTGGGAGGATGGATTCGTCGCCATCCCACAGTTTGAAGCCCCGGTGTCAGGCGTCAAATAGTGGCCATGATCCATGCATCCACACAGCCATAGATGCTGCGGGAGGATCGCATGGCACCAAAGGGAAGTACGGGACGGGCAACCACACACTGACAGAAGATTCACAGATGGGCCACAACGGAGAATGCCCAGGATCCAACAGTCAAGAACCAAGGGAAGGTATCAAAGGGGGCTAACCTGCCAGCTGGTCTCCCCAGGAAGGCCAGTGATCTGCATGCGGTGAGCCGTCCGGCGCGGACGAGGATGAGGACGCTCCGGGGGACCAGCGAACTCATTGCGCTGACGAGCGCCGCGTGCGAATTGAACAGTCAAGCGGGATCCATTTAGATCCGAGCCATCTTCCGAGTTCTCTTAGCAAGTCGCTCCAGCATAGACCGAGCCAGAGTACTCACGGTAAGCTATAGCACAAGTCAAAACAGAAGCATAGCGATGAAGTTATAGGGTGAAGAGACTTACTAGGGACGACATCTCTCGCATCCATGGCATCCTCGTACTCAATGAAGCCGAAGCCATTCATAAGCTTCACCTCGGCTATTGTGCCGGGTGCTTCCTTGAAATGGGTCTGGATGTCCTCCTTGGTGACTGTGGGATGGAGAAGGCTAGATTAGCACATGTATCGTAGTATGAGTACGACGGGGGGGGGTGCGATCGTCGGGGTTTCCGGCCACCAAAGATGTGCGGCACGAAAACAGGTGTGCAAACAGCATGGCCAGAGAGGTGGCAAGACAGTATATTGGTATAGGGAGTTCTTACCCTCGCGAGGGAGGTTGCCTAGGTAGAGGCGAGTCGAGGAAACCTCTGCCATGTTAGATGGACGAAGCCTGCGTTTGGAACCTGGCAAGCGGGATCAGGTAATGCTTAGATCAAAGCTGAACCAGTATATGAGGCGGATGACAGCGCGGTATCCTGGTAGATGATGGGAATTCACTGCGTTAATGAGTGCTGAAGCAAGCGGGTGATGAAGTCGAAAGAAAATTCCAGGGCAGCTGGTCGCTTCGTTAATCGTTAGCCTTTAGGAAGCAATGCCAAGATTTCTGGGGCGCTAGGCTCTCACTCTCCAGTCTCAGCCGGCTTCGGGCGTCAATTTTTAATTGAATCAGGCTCTCTCGCTCTGTCTGGCTTGTCGATCGCAGGATGTGAGTTGACTTGCCAATCGCATCATTCGGCTCAGATTGTATTTCCAGAAGAGATCCGCATCTTCTTGATCAACGCCTGGGACCCAATGCCACCATCCGTTGATCATTCTACAAATATCATGATCCAGGGACAATGCACCCAAGACTTCGAAACGTTGGGCAACCTGGATTAAATCGCAAGAACAATAGTGGATGCTTTTAATGCTATATCCTTATTGATCACCTCTCTCGCTTACGAGCGGGCCGTTTACTCTTAGCCTGATGATATCCTACAGCTTCCTCGAGCAGCACCTGACCTGTTGCTTTCTTTCCAATATATATATACAACAGCGAGAATGGGAGATTCCTTCTTTCCTCCTTGGCGCCGCCTTATGCTCATCAGTCTGGTGGTCTAGCTCAAAATCCGCCGAGTAATTCATCCAAATCTTCCAATTCTATGCTTTCAGGTTCCCTCAACTCCCAATCCAGTCCTTGATGGCCCAATATACTTATAGATTCTCTCGTTTCCACGTCGGAGTTTCCATCCTTCATGGCTCTTTCTATCGATGTTCGCATGTTGACAGGTCGGACAAATGGGCTACTCATCATCCCCGGTCCCACTGCTTCTGTCTGCGGCTGCCCACCAAACAGCGTCACCCCATCTTCTTGATCATGTGCCAGCCCTTGTTGTATTTCATCAATGTGCATTTCGCCAACTGTAGCCGAGAGCTTATTATCCGTCTCGGTCGATTGCCTGATGCTTTGATCATCGAAGCTCATCCCACGTATCCGCATGTTACTGGCAGTTTGCGTGAACTCTTTCTCGTCGCCTTCGAGTGGTGGACTTTGGGCCCGATGATTGTGTGCGAGGCTCATGTCCTCAGATCCACAGCCGTTGGATCCGTCTCTTGCTAGGCTCGATCGCCGGGACAATGTAGAGCCTGCGGGCGTGGGTGGGTTGTGGAATTCGTCCTCCATGTGGGTCGAGCTATCGAATTCTGGGACAGACAGGTCGACTTCGGGGCTGGGGCTGAAGACTTCCCGCTTGCGTAGCTCGACCGCTTCAGAGTCGTCGTCATCTACACTTGCGTTGCTAAGGCTCGGAGAGATGATGCGCTTGCCTCCTTTGCCACTAGCAACCATGGACGTGACGAGGGGCGATGTGAAGATGTCGGAGGAGTCGACTGGGATACTTTGTCGTGGATGCGTAGTGAGGTAGTAGAAGACTTTGCGCGGATGGACCGGGATGAGTTCTTTGGCCAGCGGGCAAGGCGAAAGAGCAGTCCAGCAGTCACGGCGTAGATAAGCTGCAAGTCGAGATGATAGCAGCGCAGCTGGGTTTGCCGAACTAGAAAAGTACGAGAAGTCAGTGCAACCAAGGTAACAATGTGTATTCACGCTGTGTTTGCGCTCACCTTAAGACTGCATCGTTTGTTGTTGAGAGAACGGTGGAGAGCTCCTTGATCAGATGCGGTCGGTTGCCGGTTTTCTCAAGTTGTTCGATGACACCAATAACAATGTCGTCGTTGATTCCATTGATGTCAATCTTGATATTTTCCACCGCGCCGGGTGAAGGCGGTGGGGTGTGTTCGTAGGCGGTTCTGCCACTGCTCTTGGGTCGCTCGGCGGCAAAGGAGACCGACTTGGTGGTTGAGGAGGATGTTGATGATCGAGGTCGTGATGACGTGGTCGGCCATGTATCTTCAGAGGGGTGCGACCGTTTGACCTTCTTGGCTGGTGGTGGTGTTGTTGACGTCTCTGCGGCCGTCGCAGCTTTGGGAACGGAAGGGCGGTGAGCACGGGAGCCGTTGGGGAGCTGGATACCGAGGGAGGGCAGCGACAAGGATTTCCGACGAGTGTTATACGGCATTATCAGTGAATTCTGCTTATCGTTGCATCGAAGATGCTTTTGTGGTGATGCGTGGGTGGCAGTGGTAATAGAGCGGTGTGTTCTGGAGACGGTTTGTTTTTGCCAGGAAACGGTCAAGAATGCGACCAACGCGCCAAACGATGGGGGGAAAGGTTAGCACGGTAAGGAGGTACAGTTTGGAATGCGGGCTGCAGGCAGAAAAATAATCAGGAGTGTGACTGGCTTCGCAGGAGGCGACAAGTCGATCTCAGTCGGGTAAGGTGCAGGTCGGAAGGCTGACGCTTCCTTTGTTTGTCGATGGTGTGGATGTAGCAGGCAACAGACAACGGTGTACCTTGGATGTCAGAATTCAACAATCCTTGGTCGTTAGGCAACTACTGGACCAGAGGATATACGAAGCACAATCGAAAGGAAGATGAGACAAGTTGTATCTTAGAGGGGAAAGACGGAACACAAAGGGTCGAAAAGGGGAGGACGGACCCCAAGGGCTTCCAGGGAAAGGAAAGGATCAAGCATCAAGCGCTCGAGCCGGCAGATTAGTGTGGCTAAACAGGGGTGCAATCGAAGCTATGCTGAACGGAGAGGGAAGAGACCGGTGGATGTTGGTATGATTGGTCGCTCAAAGCTGCATGCGACCGCGTTGCCAGCAAGGATGCTAATGATGGAGAAGTCCATGTCAATTTGTGACATAACGCAGCCAACTGGCCCATCTTTCCCCTCACTGGCGAGTTATGAGGAAGGGTATAGGTCATGTGCTCTACCTCGGTCCGGCGTCGAACATGCAGAAGCGATAGCTCAGTTGTAATCAGGCAGGGGCTGGTACTTTCTTGATGCTCCTGTCTGTCATGATGGCGGTGAGAATTTGTTTGTCGGTTCACTGCTCGAAGTGCTAGAGGATAAACTTCGATCCAGCAAGGATCGGTGTTTTGGTGAGCGAACCTACCGGAGAGCTCCCCGTACACCAATCATTAGTGGCATCCCACGCGACCGAAAAACGACACCGGCTTCTGGAAGGAAAACGGTTCCAATGGTTGGTTGGTCCGGCAATGATCTGCTGGGACCCAATTTTAGCATCCATTAGCTTCATACGCGTCGATCATCAGCCTCAAAAAACAATAAGGTAAACCCCCAACTCTCCACCGCCTTGCTTTGGTTGTAGATATCTCATTCGGGTCTTTTTAGATGTTTACGTTGAGCTATGTAGCCACTCTTGCTCTGGTATCGCACGCTTCGGGAAAGGAGGCTACCATCACTCCGGCGATGTTGAAATGTTTCCTGAAACTCCAGTCTTTTCGTCCATCGTCGCACAGCACGGCCTCAATCGGAAAGAAAGGCTTCAAGATTCTTTCTTCATGTGTTGGCGCTGCTCTCTCCTCCATACCGCCAACTCTTCATCTTTCTGGCGTATTTCTTCCTGCTTCTTTATGCGCTCTTTCCATTCTACTTGTGCTCGACTCCAGGACCATCGCTTTTCCTA
>QQTW01001169.1_pt1 | contig 17988 bp, 13 predicted proteins | sample 1904831 | NCBI WGS metagenome assembly QQTW01 (sample SAMN09435610, study PRJNA476489) | Subsurface metagenome, whole genome shotgun sequencing project. | reverse complement strand
AGGCGGCATCACAACTGAGATATCCGCACGGCGCTGACCGTATCTCCCTGTAGTTCTTGGCGCTTCTTTGCACAACATCTTAACTCGGCTGAAGGCTCAACCACGGACGTATCCTTCTATTGACCTCTCGTACTCGTCCTCGCAGCCAACTTCCGCGCCTATTGTACTCTCCTTACCTGCGAACGGGCTACGCTTGCGCTTCGATGGACCAGATCAACGACTTAGACTCATAGAAGTACTTGACTTCACCAGTATCCCGCTCAGTTATAAAAACGACGACGTCATCAGAGTGACTGCTGTAGATGAAGCCGCTCACAAAGTCAAGGGACCAACAGGACCATCCTTCAGGCATGTTTACCAAAGACTATTCGGCCCAGCGTTTCCAGGAGAGTTCATATCTCCGTCTTCAGAGGAAAACACAACAAAGGGGGTCTACATACTCTCATATCCAGGGGTGGCGTTTACGTTTCCTGTGTTGTGCTCAGCATGGTCCCCTAAGGCTGACTTCGTCGCCTTGCTATCCTCGTCCGCGGCAGAACCGGCGACAAGTATGGCAATCTTCAACGGCTCTTCGTGGGCTGACGCATGCTCAACACTCTATACAAGGTCTCCTCCGCACCCAAGATCCCTCGCCCTTGCTGGGAAGAGCAAGGAAGGTGGGCCAGATGAAGTGGAGCAAGTGCGGATACATGGACATGGCTGTATTGAAGTCCTTAGGAGATTTAATTCTCCGTTCTGGATTACCCTCAGCGAAACCACGCCTCAGGATCTTGTAGCTGAACTGGGCCCGCCAGACGCCATCTACCGTAAAAGTGATCGAAGACTATCCATCCATAAGAAACGCGCGTCAAGTCAGACCTACACCGAACCTCAATACGGTGCATCGCCAGGCAGATACGAGTACTCTACGGATACCGACCAATCTTCTGCTCAGGCCACAACAGACGACTCGGACGACGATCCTTCCCCATTGTCTGCAGCCGGTGCAAAAGATACATCACCTGCCGAATGTTTCTACAATTATTTCCACCATGGCTTCGACATTTTTATTTCACATCCGACTACGCCATCGCCCCCATTTCCGTCATCAACAGGAGCCAACGAAGAGACGATAAACACACCGTTGAACGGTCATCAGACAGTCACCAAAATGCTACTACACGCTAACATCCCTGGCTCATACCCTTTCAACAGACACCGGCGTAGTCGCTGGACGATTCAACTGGAGGGCGATACCGCCGAAGCTGAGCTGCCGAATTCCGAAATGCATTTTGACGAAATTTCCGCACGTCTGAAGGAGGCCTGGAAAGGTAAACTCAGCAGCCAAGCAGAAGAGGACTCTCTCAGCAAGGGCATGGTGCTGAACCGTGGCTGGGGAGACAGTCCTGGGAGCAGTTGTGAGCTACTCGGAGGCTGGGAAGATCAGGTGGATAGCAAACGAAAGGGCGCTGCCCGTGTTAATGGCAATGGGGCGCAAGCTTTGGGCAATACGGAGTTGTTTGGTTTCCCCGGTCTGGTTTTTGAGGTGTTGCAGTCTGATGCAATCAGCTGTGTGACAGTATATTGAACCTGTGATAAATCATGCTTCGGAGTTGGGCTACAATAAGGTGGGTGCTTGGTAGGATTGGCATACGCTTGGCGATCTACCGAAGGACATTGTAATGGATACCCGGTAATCCCTTTCAACATGCTGCATCTAGACAGCGCGGCGGAGGTCACCTTACTTTCAGTTACCTAAGAACTATCAACGTATTTTGGTAATACCCACATGAAGAAATCAAAGACACGGTGGTGTTGTTCCTTGTACGTATGATATTTTAAGTAAGCCTTCCAGGAAACTTAGTCGTGCTCAATTGTCCAATACTTTAAATCGCTCTACGAGCCTCGTAGCGGCAAAGTACAAGACCGTCAAGACACTGCAGTTGTCAAGTACGTCCACTATGGTCTTCGGGTAGTATGCCTGCTCCCACACGCATCCTTTCGAGATCATGGTCATCAACTCTGCGACTTCCCAAATCGACGTTCCCTGCGCGCATCTCCCAAGCCGAGCAGGCGAGATATTTGGAAGCATGCACCGATAATCTCTACGCATGGCAGCGCCGAGAACGGCCTGCCAACAACACATTCGTCCTTCATGATGGTCCGCCGTACGCCAATGGAAGCTTGCACATCGGGCATGCTCTCAACAAGATTTTAAAGGACATGGTCTGCCGCTTTCAGCTTGGCCAGGGAAAGCGGATAGATTATGTGCCTGGGTGGGATTGTCACGGCTTACCCATCGAGCTGCGTGCTCTTCAACAGCAGAGAAAGGCAGGAAAAGCGGGCGAGGACAGGCAAATGGGGTCAGTGGAGGTAAGACGGGCGGCGCAAGAGCTGGCAAGCAAAGCAATTGAAGAACAGAGAATCGCATTCCAGGGGTGGGGCATCATGGCCGATTGGGAGAACGCGTGGTGGACTATGGACAAGGGATTCGAGATGAAGCAGCTGAGCATCTTCAAAGAGATGGTTGATCAGGGTTTGATTTATCGGAGATATAAACCCGTATACTGGTCACCATCGTCCAGAACTGCTTTAGCAGAAGCCGAGCTCGAGTACAAGGAGGACCATGAGTCCTTGGTAGCTTATGTCAAATTTCCCATCACGAAACTTCCGCCATCTCTGATCAACAAGCCTGGAGTCGACCCTAAGAACCTCGGCGCCATTATCTGGACGACGACACCGTGGACATTGCCCGCGAATAGAGTCATTGCTGTACATGCGGAGCTTGAGTACTGCATTGTGCAGACATCCAAGTATGGCCAACTTGTTGTAGCAGCCTCAAGGTTGTCAAAGATGCCCGCAATTTTGGGAGACGAGCCAGTTGTTATTGTGGAGAATATCCGTGGCTCAGAGCTGAATGGGTCTTTGTACCATAATATCTTTCAGGGCGAAGGTGCTTCACCGCAACCAATACTTCATGCCGATTTTGTATCAGCAGATGCTGGATCTGGGCTGGTTCACTGCGCGCCTGGTCATGGCATGGAAGACTATGAATTGTGTTTGCAACATGGCATCGAGGCTGCAGCACCCGTGGATGATCGGGGTCTCTTCACCAAAGAGGCAATGCCTCGGTCTCCTCAACTCCTGCAGGACAAAAGCGTATTGACAGACGGCACCGATGCTGTTTTGGCACACTTGGCAGGCTTAGGACATGTCATCGCAAGCTATCGTTATAAACACAAGTATCCCTACGACTGGCGCTCAAAGCTTCCAGTCATAATCCGCGCTACGGAACAATGGTTCGCTGATGTCAGAAACATCCGAGAAGCCGCACTCCTCTCCCTGGACGACGTTACCTTCATTCCTGAGGGAGGAAGAATCAGACTCGAAAGCTTTGTGAAAGGTAGAACCGAGTGGTGCATCTCTCGTCAGCGAGCATGGGGTGTACCCATTCCTGCCTTGTACCATAGCCAAACCGGCGATGCAGTATTGACCAAGGACAGTGTTTCGCACATCATGGAGGTCATCGCTCGCCGTGGTACGGAAGCATGGTGGACCGATGACGAAAACGACCCCGCTTGGACTCCTCCGGGCCTCTTGGAAGAGTCTGGTAGTACAATGTATAGACGTGGTAAGGACACGATGGATGTGTGGTTCGACAGCGGGACTAGTTGGACACAGATGCAGCAACGGATCTCCCAAAAGGGCCAGCCCCTTGCTGATATCTACCTCGAAGGCACAGACCAACATCGCGGTTGGTTCCAGTCGAGTCTATTAACGTACATTGCCCATCAGAACAAGCCTGCCGGCCAAGCTATCGCACCGTTCAAGACGCTTATAACTCACGGCTTCACCCTTGATCAGCACGGACGAAAGATGAGCAAATCTCTTGGAAACGTCATCTCGCCAGACGAGATCATGAATGGTACCCTTCTTCCCCCACTGAAAAAGAAAAAAGGCACGAGCGAGGGTTTCCGAGATGTACCAGCGCATGATGCAATGGGCCCAGATGCTCTAAGACTATGGGTTGCTGGGAGTGACTACACCAAGGATATTATTATCGGTCAACCAGTGCTTAAAGCGGTCCATTCCAGTCTGCAGAAATACAGGGTTACTATGAAGTTACTGCTCGGAGCTTTGGAGGATTTCGACCCTTCTTCTGCTCTTTCATACGATGACTTGACCAAGCTTGATAAGATAGCATTACTCCAACTTTCAGACATCACAAGTACGACGTTGGAGGCATTGAAAAATTATGACTTCTCGAAAGCCGTGATCGCCATCAACAAGTGGATCAACAGTGAACTTTCAGCATTCTACATTGAAAGTGTCAAGGATCGCCTTTATGCCGGCCACCCAAAGGGACCCGGTCGCCGATCCGTGCAAACTGTCCTTCACCACATTTATAACCATTTACAGGCCATGTTGGCTCCGTTAACGCCATTGCTCATCGAGGAGTCATGGAACTATACGCCTCAACTTGTGAGAAACGCAAATGGCCATCCGTTAAAGCGGGCCTTTCCCACAATCCCAGCCGAGTGGCAGCAAAAGGGGCTGGCCGCATCTGTATCTTGTCTCATGGCTGCGAACACAGCAGTGAAAGCCGCACAAGAAATAGCCAGAGGTGAAAAGAAAATGGGATCCTCGCTTCAATGTTCCGTACTGCTGGCTTTTGACAATGTTGAGGACAATCCGGCCATGCAAGTCTTTCACAATTACAAAGATGAACTTGATTCCCTTTTTGTCGTGTCCTCCGTCTATATCGCCGTTAGCTCTGATGCGCCGTTGGACGTTACCACAGCTGAGTGGCGTTATGTCACGAGGTTCACCTGTTCGGAAGGTCAGATGGCTACCGCTTACGTGTATGCGCCCGTGAACGAAAAGTGTGACAGATGTTGGAGATACCTTGCACCAACAAAGGCGACAGAAGACGACTCATTGTGCGAACGATGCGAGGATGTTGTTCGGGGTATAAATGCTACAGTATCACTGCCTATTGTGGCTAGAAATGTTCCAACCGCGGCAGCAGCAGCATAGCATCATGAAGTCTGTCGAAGAGGGGATGACTCCCTGAATAGCCAAGTCTTGAACTCTTCACTTGAAGAGGTGCACTTTTGTGAATAGACTCATCAACCAATATGTTTCTATGTAAATTAATTGAGGTCTCGGTTTATCTGTGGCATTTGTTGTTGGAGTAGGAGTTCATTTCTATTCTGGGCATTTATTAAGTGACTTATTTTTCACACTCAACCTTCAACATCCTGACCATCTCCGAGGCTTGAGTAGCACCTGTAACCAAATATTCGGATTCAGAGCAACTGTACTTGTGCAATTACCTTGCCTATATATGCAGCCAGGAATTAGCTTTCCAACCATATTTCTCTACTACGCTTCTACTGCTCTCTGATCGTTATTGTCCGCAGGATTTACTTAAATCGCTAGAGACCACAAGCAAAGCTTCTCAAGCTCTCGAGAGTAACCTCCGCTCACGCAGAACGAGATATGAACGACCTCTTACAAAGAATGATTTATCTCGAAGCGAGAGTCCAGAATCTGGAGCAGCTGGTCGTCAGGCTTCAGGATCAGTTGCAGGACAAGAGCAAGGAGATCCGGAATAATGTCCAGGAACACGCCAACAGCAGTCACGTCCTGAACAATTTCCAGAAACCCGGTATACAGTCCCCACAAATTCCGATGTGGCAAGGTTGCAATGGCGGTTTTGGAAGCGTTGGTTCCGTGTTAATGCGGTTGCGACAGGAGAGCGAAGTCGATTCGATGATCAGACAAAGGACCCCCCAAAGGGACAATAAGCCGGAGGAAGAGCGAGTAAGAGAACACCTGGAAGCACTCACTGTGTCTTCGACGCCTGGAGCAATTAAGGAGAATGAGGACACCTTAGTGCAAAATGAAAATGAATCGAAGAAGCAGAAAGTCCACTCGCCGGCAACTGCTTCATTGTTGCAGCAACAGAGAGATCTCCATCAAACAGGACACACGCTCACTACTCCGAAGAAAGAGAATCTGCCGGCAGAGGCTCCATCGCAGCAACAGATTGACAACTCGCATACAGTGCCAAGAGCGCAATGCTCCAAAGTATTGGTCGACGTGAGTCCAATGAAAGAAAACCACAACTTGAACGGAGCGTTGGCCCATCCAAGGAAGCACCCAGCGCACCTAAATGCGACGGTTGCCAGCTCCTGCGCCTTCGTCAAGGTCACTGGAGCAATGGGTAGTCATCAAGGTGGTGGGATCAGCACCTCCAATCATCATCTTGCCACGTTACAGCTCGACATTGACGCTAATGAAGGCACGATATGGTTATCAAGCTCTCTTAGGAAGAGCCTAGTGAAAGAGCCATCAGCCCAGGTCGAAAATCTCGACTTCCTTGAGATGGGTGTTGCGTTCGCAACGGCTCAGGTTGTACCAGACTCGCTTGAGTATGGACGTGTGGTGGATACGTTAGTCCTACCGCTGACTGTTCTCGACCAGCTGGACGATCCCAATGAGGTCCCACCTAACCTCTGCTACATCTCGTGGAAGTATCATGGTTGTGGCGCGGATGGGTTCGAACGGTTCGAGAACACGCATACGAAGTTTGATCAGAACGATCGCATCATGAAACTGTACCGCCAGATTCTTGGCCACCGGCAGAAAATTCAGGTCTGGTTCATAGCGCGAGGGCAAAATGTTGACGAGGTAGTTGCCTGTTTCAGAGCACGGTGTTGTCGAGAAATGCGAAGGGCCTGGCAACCTTGCTCGGGACATTTGGGCTATCATGCAGCGTATTGCCCGGACATGGGAAAGAAAAGGAGAAGGAAAGGAGTGTCAAAGTTCCTGGAACAAAGCGCTCCGCCACGGTGTCAGCCGTGATATAAATGAATTGAGCTTGTGAAGTCATTGCCAGAGCCCTTCCTGTCATCATACGTCCTAGCACACATCTTAAGATACACTTGGTCTTCGCTGTATGCTTTAGCAGGTGATGATAGGTTACAGAAAAATGAGATGGGTATCATGCCGAACTCCTGCGGGATACAGAGTCTCTTCCATGAACCTAGCAATAATCAACGCTTCCGCCTCCTTTCCCTCAACATCTCTTCCCTCAACAATCGATTGTCCTCTACAAGCTTCTGCCTTTCCCGAGATTCGTGAGCAAGGGCATCTTCCACGTATGTCTTATGTATGTGGAACTGTTTCAGAATATCGGCTTGAAAGACCCGCATCTCTTCGTTGAGGGTAGCTTTTGCGGCTTCTAGCACCTCATCAAGCAAGGCCTGAATGTCGCTGCGTGAGCTACTATCCACCGTGCTCCTCCTTGGTGTCTCGGATTTGTTACGAGGTGGTGCGATGGAGCGCATGTTATGGCTTGTCTCGGCCAAGGGCGACAATTTAGAGGTTTCGGCTTGGGTATCTTGCAGCTGTGAGGTATGGTCGGCATTGGAAGATCTGGGGTATCCCTGGAGTACGTCGAACCCGTTTGGGTCTGACTTTGCAGAGGTCCAGTTGACGATGGTGTCGTTAGAAATGCCCGTCTCATGGCTCTCGCTGTCCCTACTTTTGACAATTGTGTTCTGCCGATCAGGTGGAGGAGGAACATACGGAACGTGGCCTTGCTCCCAATCCACAATCACATCGTCTGAGGCCTCTGTATGCAACGATGCCTGAAACGAGACATTCCTGCGACTTGTCCTGGCCGTTTGCGTAGAGGTCCTATGGGTACGTGTACGTGCTGGTATGACAGGGCCCTCAACATCGATCCATATATCTTCCGTCTTCTGGTTACTTATCTCAGGCTGTACGACCGCGTTGGTATGAGTGTTAGAACGGCTGAGCATGACAGATTCAGTACCATCTACCATTACTCTTCTGCTCATGTATGGTGCATAAAGCGCAAAGCCTTTGGCAGGTTTGCTTGATACAGCAGCGCGACGTATTTCAGCGAGCACCTTTGCATCGTTCTGGTCTTCTCGTCCGGTTGGGGGAACTCGACGCTTCGACGATTGACCACGGCGTGGCAGTAGTGACAAGCGAGAGCTTCTTCGCGAAGCAGCCGAGATTCTTGGCTTGGTTTTCAAGACAGAGCTCCGCCTTTCAAGTACTGCCTCTAGTGGAATTTCTCCTCCCTTTCGAATAGCTTTTCGCTCGATGGGTAGCGATGCACCAGCTTTTAAGCTTTCGTCTCTACTTAATTTTACTGGTGAGAACATATCCATGTACTTGGCCGTATAAGGTTCCGTAACATCTTGCCATATTGTTGGCTTTTGCGGTTGTGGAGGCAAAGATGGAGGAATGGCCGAGGACGACGTAGCAGCCGGTCCATGTGCGTTGCCACCAACTCCTTCCTGCTCCCCACAGTCATTTGATACAACCTCTTCCTCGGCTTGCCGTCTAGTTGGTACCACAGAGCTCACGCTCTTCCTCGCTGCGTTGTTCGTAGGTCCTTTTCTGATATCTGGTTTGTTTGTCCCCTCTGGCCGACACGATGGTAGCTTAGCCTTTACCTGGCTCGAGTGTGGACATCTGGCGTGCTTCTTAGGTTGGATTTTCCGAGCTTGATCTCCATCCCCGTCTCGCGCCATTGATGGATGGTCACTGACGGAACAATAATAATAATACAAAGGGAAGCTGTTGTTGCAAATGAGCATGTAAACACCGGCGAGCGAGCCATATGGTAAGCGACTAATCACATGCGTTTGTTTAGGTACCTTAGACAAGCTCCCTAGTTAGCTTGGACTATTCTCCTTCTTCAAGCTCCAAATGCATGATTACAGAATAAAAGCGACTAAGGTGGGTACGACGAACCCTTCTGCATGCTGCCCCTCCTTCATCCCACTTACGTATGCAACTCGGGTGATCGACGGTCGGTAATCTGGTTATCATTCTTCAAGCAACAGAAACCTTGCAATAATAATGATCACCCGTCTAGGTTGACCGGAGCTCTTTATGCGGGCGAATTCAAGACCTTGAGCTCTGGTAATCAACGTTTTCCATAATGACCACGAATGGCTGCGTGGAGGCTCGCCCTCTGCCGGAAGGGATCTCCTCTTTCCTGGACACTGATCTCTACAAGCTGACAATGCAATGCGCCGTGTTGAAATACTTTCCCGATGCTGGTGAGTCAACGACCAAAATTAAGTGAGGACCCAAAGCCCTGGCTAACCTTTGGGCTTGCCACAACTATGTAGAAGTCACCTACGCCTTTACCAATCGGACTGCGCACATGAAATTAACCCGAGCGGCTTTCCGGTGGCTGGAGGGCCAGATCAACAGTGAGGGAGCTCAATTATTCACTTCTGGTATATATGTAGAGGATACTGATGCACGCTAGGGCTTGCAAATATCTCCCTCTCTGCCGACGAGTTGCACTACCTCCAGACAGAATGTACCTACCTTAATCATCAGTATCTCGACTTCCTCAAGAATTTCCGTCTGCAACCAAGTCGACACATTGCCGCATCCTTTCACCTTGTCGAAGATACCGGGAGTGATGAAGATCTCGGACAAGTTCATCTGGATGTAAAGGGGACCTGGGTGGACACGATTCTCTACGAGATTCCGTTACTCGCTCTTACAAGCGAGGCATACTTTCGATTCTGCGATGTGGATTGGAGTCACAAAGGGCAGGAGGAGAAAGCATACTGCAAAGCTGTCAGACTATTACAGCATGGTTGTCTCTTCTCAGAGTTCGGTACGAGACGAAGGAGGGACTACCATACACAAGAATTAGTCTTACGAGGACTTGTTCGAGCTGCCGCGGATGGGAAAGAGAAAGGTTGGGAAGGGAAGCTGAACGGAACAAGTAACGTGCACTTCGCCATGAAGTTTGGGATTCCTCCAGTGGGTACTGTTGCACATGAATGGTTCATGGGCATTGCTGCAATTACGAACGACTATGAGAACGCCAGCGAAACCGCTTTACGCTATTGGGTTGGTTGCTTTGGGCAAGGAGTATGCGTGACCCGTTGCCCTACCAAAATCTGGCCTAACGAAAATTCTTAGGTTCTTGGAATCGCCCTCACGGATACTTTTGGTACTCCATCCTTTTTAGAAGCCTTCAAGCGTGAAGTCCCGTCGTTCACAATTGCCGCCCAAGGCCGAGTTGCAACCTCATCTTCTGCGGCGGCATCTTCGACTGTACCATCAATGACAAGCTTAAGCAGAACAGAAGCTCCTATCCACGCACCCGTTGAGAATGGTAGTCCAGCAGAAACGTCAAAGACGTATGCTCAAACCTTTGCCGGGGTGCGCCAAGACTCGGGGGATCCTGCAGGCTTCGTGAAGATGATGCGAGATTTCTACGACAGCGTCGGTATCAAAGAGAAGAAGATCATTGTTTTCTCGGACTCCTTGAATATCGAGCTGTGTCTTGAGTACATGCAAGCGGCGGAGGAAGCTGGATTCCAGCCCACTTTTGGTGTGGGTACTTTCTTTACCAGTATGTCACACCCAAGTTTCGTCGGGACTATATCTCTGTTGACAAGACTACCTAGACGATTTCGTTCACGAGTCGGATGGCAAAAAATCCGTCCCATTGAACATTGTCATCAAGCTTTCCTCCGCAGGTGGGAGACCTGCTGTGAAGATTAGCGACAACGTAGGAAAGAACACCGGTGACGCCAAGATAGTGCAGGAAGTGAAAGAGCGCCTTGGCTATGTCGAGAAGAACTGGGAAGGTGGTGATGAGAAGTCACGCTGGGGTACGGAGAATGACGGGACGAGAATTACCAGCATCAAAGCATGATGGGATGCCAGCCTGACTTGACTTACGATCGGGCTCCTCACGGTGGCGGCTATATGGCTAACGACTGCATTTCACGGTGTTGGGTGTTTTGTTCATCAATGACATAGACTGGAGCCGGACATTGGCTTAGAGCAAGGGCGGAGCATGACGCGCGCGTGAGCGGAGTGCGTCTCTACTTGACGAGTATGCATAATATCTAGCAGCAGGTCTCAGAGAATGCATAGTAGCGCCAGTGTCATGAATCCTTGAATAAATCGACTTGCATACTGTTTCAACCTTGGGGCGATTTCTTTCTAAAAATACGATCATACACGTAAGTAGCCTCCGCTTCCGCCTCAGGGACGATTCTAACGCTTTTGAGCCAAGCCGACCCTTATGTTCCCTCTCAGCTCCTCTCGTCTCATAATTTCAACTGCATTCGCCCGAACGATTCTTCCAGCAGCGTTAAGACTGTCCATTTTAGCAATTGAATTTCTTTCTTTCTCGCCCTCTTTACTGCGCTTTAGTGATTGATCGCATTGTTTCGATTTGCAGTGCTTAGTATATCTGCCCAAAAAGGATTTCCCAAGGCATCAGGATGAGTGTAAGCACGACCTTTTCTTGCACCGGACTTGTCGGTGTCGATATCCCGACTTCATACCACGCACATAGCTGCACAAGAAGCATGGGCGAGTTGTATAGACAAATGTCTGTTGAACTTTGCTGATGTTCGCATACCAACCAGTACGGAGGATACAACAACCAAGGTGGTTATGGACAAGCTGATCCATACGGAAACCGAGGCGGTCAATCGTATCCAAATCAGGCACCACAGAGCGGATATGGAGGACGAGAGCAGCAAGGCGGCTACGGGACCGGCTACGATGAAGAGCAAGGCCGGGCCAATGGAACCTACGGTAAGCTTTGCCTTTCATCTGATCTTGTTCCTCAGAGTCAGTCCCACTTACCGATTCATAGCAGCTGGAAACGATGTTGAGATGGGACAATATAACACACAATCCGGTGGTTACGGCCAGCCAGCAGGGCACGATCCGAATACCATTCTCAACGCGTGTCGAGACATCGATCGCGGCATCGACAATATAGAGCGCAACGTTGACCGTATCCGTGTTCTCCAACAGAAATCTCTCAACGACACTGAGTCAGGAGATAATACACAAATAAACAAGGAGCTTGACATTCTCAGTGCAGACACTAAGACCCTCTTCCTCGATTCTGTCGCGCGCCTCAAAAGGATCAAACAGCAGCGAGAGGCCGGGGATCCTAGAAATGTGGCACAGGTTGGCAAGGTTGATAGGAAGCTGAAGTCTGCAATCAACCAGTACCAGCAGGTCGAGAGCGAGTATCGCAGGAATTTGCAGGAGCAAATGGAGAGACAGTATCGGATAATCCAACCTCAAGCGACAGACGCCGAGGTCAAGGAGGCATGTCAGAACAGTTCAAACCAGCAGATGTTCCGTCAAGCCGTGAGTTTTTCGCGCTTAAGGTTAAATGACTTTACTGACAAATGCCTAGCTGTTGCAATCGGATCGACGCGGTCAATCTCAATCAGTTCTCCGTGCTGTTGATGACAGGCACAAAGCGATTCAAAAGCTCGAAAGGGATATGATCGAGTTGGCCCAATCGTTTCAAGAACTGGACGTACTTGTTACACAGCAGGAGCCCGCTGTGACTCAGATCGAACAGAAGGGTGAAGAAGTGACGGAAAATACAGCAAAAGCCAACACCGAAATCGATGGTGCTATTGTCAAGGCACGGTCGCGGAACCGGAAGAAGTGGTGGTGCTTGCTCATTGCTTGTGAGTTTCGATTTCCTCCGACTTTACCAACTTCAGTAATTGACAATCCGATTTCTAGTGATCATCATCATCATCATTGTCATCGCCGTCGTCGTTGGCGTTGTCGTCACCAACAACAACAAGAATTGAGGGCCTTCCGTCCGATATTTTCCAAGGTCGTATCGCATGATCGTTTTCACCAGAAGAGCCTTGTTAATACCACAGTACGTCTACGGCGTTGTCTTTTTCTGTATAATTTCTCAGCCCTGATCGTGTATGATTGGATGGGCCTCCTCTCGAGACCCCAGAGCACCTCTGTCTGCGTTTCATGGATGCTTTTACAACCAACTGCAGCTGATTGAACGCCACGCCGAAATTGGACATGGATCCTCAATATATGCTTTTCTCTTTTCATTGTACTGCCTTCAATCCACTCTTTCGTTCCGTTTGTGGATTTTATATAACCATAGAACATATGTAATGCACCGTCTTGATAAGAGCCAAAAAGACCCTCAAACTTATGAATCGTTGAAGAGTACCAGTGTCAGTCGAGCGGGTGATGTTATGACTGGACTCTGTATCGCGACGTTGGAAGTCGGTAAAAGTGCACTGCGTTCACACATTCTCTTTTCAATATCCAAGGCCGTGTAATCCAGTAGAGTGAATCAATCTACTCGTAGTGAATTTCTGTATCAAGGGGTTGACTTATCTAGGGGTTACTCACCGCCTAGAACGTGAGCCGGCAGAATGTGTCAGCCCTCCTCTTTAGGCATTTTGTCAACAACGCAGCTGATACCCGCTTCACCGCTTCACCGGCGGAGGTCAATGACTAGAAGTAATACATTGAGTTAAGACATCCGCTGGCGCATCCAGCCGCTATGTTACGATGGTATATCTTTTTCTAACCGTAACGAATGACCACATCTCAAGGAAGCTAACAGCTCTGAAGGTATCAGCTGAAGCTCGCGCAACGGCCGCTGTTGACGCAAAGCATAACCACAGCCGTCAGTGACTACGGACGTTTGTTCATATACATTGCTCTTGCTAAGCTGCCAGCAGGTACTGTTTGCGACGGGTGATACCATGGCACAGCAATTTGTTGAGAGGGTCGGTCCTAGGAAGCACAACTTCGCTCGAACGGGACGAATGGCACTCTACGGCGGCGGTATGCAGACACTTTGCCAGCGCTCATAGACTTAAAATTAATATCTGCAACTCCCCTCAGCCGTATTCGGCCCCGCGGCAACAACATGGTTCAAATTCCTGCAGACCAAAATAAAGCTCAAGAATACCAACACCACCATCGCGGCCCGCGTCATGACCGATCAGATCGTCTTCGCGTCCACGAACCTCTTCGTCTTCTTGAGCAGTATGGCTATCATGGAAGGGACGAGTCCAAAGGACAAGCTCGATAGCACGTACTTTACAGCGTTGCAGAAGAACTGGATGGTGTGGCCGTTTGTACAGGCTATCAATTTCAAACTGGTGCCGTTGGAGCATCGGGTCCTGGTTGTCAATGTTGTTTCTCTGGGTAACTTGGACATTCTACGAGATTCGAGCAATGAGCTGACTGGGCTTAGGATGGAATTGCTATCTGAGCTACCTCAACAGCAGGGCGAAGTAGATTTGCGAACATTTGCCGGTGTTGGCGGCTTCTTAACAAAACCCCGCCGGCACAATTGTCATTGAGCTTGATTCCGCTAGCATCCTGCAGCCCTGAATATCTAGCGGCTTAACGTTATTGTCTGTACATATCTGATCAAGCCGCCACTGGAATCTTCTGGGTGTTTACTCTCGCAGACGTTGACAAAGTCCATGGCCGCCATGAGCGAAGGGACTGCGTTGGCAAGAAACGGGAGACCAGTGCAAGATCGCATCTCATCAAGGGTAGAGTATATGACCTGTTGCGAAGTAGGTTCGCCTGATTCCACCGCGCTGGGACTGGTACAGCCACATCGCTTCACATTTTCGTTCGGGTTAAAGTCTAGAACTGCATCCTGTCAGCTTGGTCAGGGCGTAGGAAGGATAAGCAAGTGGTATCCTGGGTGAACTCGAAGTTCTACTGGTACGAAGACCATGATTATGTGTATAGCTCCATCCGGATGAGCACTAGGGCACGGGACCTTCAAAGCATTGGCTGGAGAATTTTCCTCGCTCGATAATAGATGCACTTTGGTTTGAACACGGCAAAAACATTGACTCTAATCGGACATATTGTGTTTGAAATAAACTGTATATGATGTAAACACGAAGTAGCCTGAAGGTTCGAGGTTGCGCTCGGGCTTGGTACTTGCCTGTCGAAAGGACCGCAGAAAATCAATTTGCGCCGTAAGACACTCATCTCAGCCAAACCATTCACTTACAAGAATAACTCACGTCGCCATAGCAGCTTCCTGTCTGGTACAGAGCTTATGACATGATAGTTAACTAGTCACTTGCACATCACGTTCATCTACACCCGACGCTCTCATTCCCCGAATATTTACGCTTGCCACAAAACCCCAGGATCTTTGCTCTGCGCATACTACTCGTAGATAGCATCACCAAAACACTATCTTCCCGTCTTCACTTCTACCTCAATTCCTTCTCATCTTCTTATCTTCTCATTAAACACTCGTGCTCGTACTCAGCATGGCTACGCTCGAAGCACCAGCAGCGACGAACGGCGCCGCCAACCCCGCCTCACCTGTTCCTCTCGACACCATTCCAATATCCCCTGCTGATGGCACCAATGGCGACAAAAATAGCAATGGCAATGACACTGACCAGAACACTACCTCTACTGGCGAGAAGAAGAAAGAGCACGTTGAGAACGATCAGATAACGGTTTTCCATGACCCGGATAACTTCAACGTCAAGCATCCCTTAATGCACGAGTGGACGCTATGGTTTACAAAGCCTCCTAGCGGAAAGGTAAGATCACAACGGACGTGATGGAGGGGAGTTGCTGAGATTTATGGCAGGGAGATAACTGGAACGAGTTGCTGAAGGAAGTCGTCACCTTCGACTCGGTAGAGGAGTTCTGGGGAGTCTACGTAGGTCCTTCTTTACCATCTTACCGACTTGGCCATCCACCTAACAGTCTTGGTCTGCTAGAACAACATTACCCCTACCTCAGAATTGGCGCTGAAATCCGACTATCATCTCTTCAAGAAAGGCGTCCGACCGGAATGGGAGGATCCACAGAATAAGCACGGCGGAAAGTGGGCCTATCAGTTCAAAGAGAAGCGTGCTGTGCCCATCGACGAGCTGTGGTTGCACACTATGCTGGCCGCCATTGGCGAGACCTTGGAGGAGGACGACGACGGTGAGGTCATGGGTGTTGTGGTCAACGTTCGGAAAGGCTTCTATCGCATTGGACTGTGGACGAGGACGGTGGGCAGGAGTGTGCCTGGCGGCGGGGACGGAGACGTGGCTGGTGGTAAAGGCCGGAGTGCGGAGAAAGGAACAGAAATATTGAAGGGCATTGGGAGAAAGTTCAAGGAAGTACTAAGGCTAAGGGATAGCGAGGTGGTGGAGTTTTCCGGACATACCGATAGCGCTCATAGCGGCAGCAGTCGGGCAAAAGCGAAGCACACGGTTTAATGGGTGGAGGGGGTATCTTGCTTGGTCAATTGGGGCATGGCTGTCTTCAAGTGGTTCGGCGCTGTTCCCGACAAGGGCTATTATGGAAGCTTTGATGTGCCGCTCAGAACATATTATCTCAAAATGTGTCTTGCAGACTGTAGAAAGCCTCATCCAAGTCAACCGTGGTGCCGATACCCATCTCACTCGATCCTCCCTCAGTTGATTCCTGACCCACCTCGCCATGAACTCTTTGTGCTTCCTTGATCATCTCGGGGTCAACGCTGTCCATGAATTCGGATTCTGTCAATAGTGCCGGTCTGAGACGTATTAAGTGCCAAACTACCTCCAGGGCCAGCGGTTGCGCAAAATCCGACAACTGCCGATACTGCTTCTTCGACAACGTGATGGACCGGACCGCTGTGCGCAGCACGTCCATAGCCAACTCCTTATCTCCGGCGCCTTCGAGGCATAGCGCAAGCTCACACCGGGCTTGGTTAGTCCGCAAGCCATCACGATCCCCTATCTGCACCAATATCTGAGTTGCTCTGGACGCATACCTCTCCGCCTCTTGCCACCGTCGTAAGTCTCTGCACGTTTGGGCCATGATGACCAGCGTCCGGTTCAAGAACTCTGAATCGACCCCGTAGACGCGCTCCATGCCTTGCAATGATAGTTGATACCATTTCAGCCCCACGTCCGCGTGTCCGAGGCGGCGGTAGAAGAAGCCCAGATTTGCCGCGCATCCCGCACCTTCGGTGGTTAAATGCACCGCCCCGAATTTAGCATTGTAGATGTCGAGACGCTGCCGCGCGACATTCAGACCATCCTCCCACGTTCCCAGAGAGATGTGGATGTGAACCAACGAGGCTAGCGCGTCGAATGCCAGTTCATGTTCGTGCCCTAACAGCCTGGCGTATCCTTTGGCGGCGACCTCCATCCACTTCTTCGCATCGGCAAGATCCCAATCCCGGGCGCAAATGTGGCCAAGTTTGGCGGCGGTGTCAATAACCCGACGTGGAGCTTGGCCAAAGCGCTCCCATGTGTCTATTATGCGGACAAAGCATGCACCCGCTAATTCGCGGTCAAAGTCCTGCCGAGCCTCGATGGCGCTTTCAATGAGAGATACGTGCCGTCGGGCTCGACCCCAAGCTCGCATGTAACCGGAGCACGCGCAATGATACCAATACTTTGCGTCGTGCTCGTTGATACCTGGGTTGCTGTACCGCTGAATGTCGAGCATCGAGGCGACGATGTGCATCAGTTCCGGTCCTACAGTGGTGTCAAAACTGAAATCGGCACAGCGACGGAGCACAGAGAACGCGTGGGGCTGGTAGAGGAAGCATTTCTTGAAAGCGGTGGAGCATTGGGGCAGTTGGGGTACGGGAAAGGCGAGATATACCAGTGTCATTGCCAGGTGGGAGTTTGCTTGGTGCAGTGTCTTGGCACTGTGCGATAGCATCTCAATATTAAGGTCTCGTACCAGGTCGTGGATCCAGATCGTCCTGCTGTTGTAGACTCGGATGAGGCCAGCATTCCGAAGATCAAGTAGGGCGTGATCAATACGGTTCGTCTTCCCTAAGACGTCTCGAAGATGCTGTTGCTCGACGACAAGCTTTCTCATCGAGATGTCATGCGTTGAATCGGCAGCTTGGCCTGGCTTGCATGGCGGTGCTTGGGTTCTGATAAGTCCACGAAGGTTGCGTGAGAACCGCCACGGAAACCGCACCGCAAACTGGAGGGACTCTGTGTTGTTGCCGTTGACGAAACGAATCTTTCCCTCGGCTCTGAGCTCCTCCTCCTCTGCTGATCTGATTACGCCACGATCATATGTGACGTCACGTTTGAAATACTGGGCTAGCCTTGAGCTTCCTTCTGCCAGCAGTTCGATTGGTATTGAGGAGGTGTCCAAGTAGATCATGACTTTGAA
>QQTW01001168.1_pt1 | contig 17993 bp, 19 predicted proteins | sample 1904831 | NCBI WGS metagenome assembly QQTW01 (sample SAMN09435610, study PRJNA476489) | Subsurface metagenome, whole genome shotgun sequencing project. | reverse complement strand
ATGCTGGCATCTCTGCCAGAGCCGAGAGGGTGATGAACCAGCCGGTGGGGCTGTCCGCTGAGCAGGATAGGGGGGTAGCAGAAATCCCGGCGGTAGAGCGTTCGAGGAAACGTTCTAAGCAGGGGAAGAAAAGCGCTGAGGTGGCGAAGGTACCTTGGAATGAAGAAGAGATGAAGGAAGCAGAAACACCGGCAGGTTCATCACCCTCTCGGCCTTCTTGGACCGTTTCCTTAAAGGCTCCAATGCTGGCATCTCTGCCAGAGCCGACTCCTCGACGCGAATCGTCCCCCTCAGTGCCTCTCCTTTTTGAAAGAAGGCATACAAGCCTCGCCCGCCTCCTTCTCGCACCATCACTCCCGTTGTCTTTCGTTCCACTTCCGTCCTCAAACTGTCCCCTTCCGGCTCGGTCACCACTGGCACCACCTCTGGAACCTCACCGTCGATCTTCTCCTTCTTCTCTGTCACCTGCAAGGTCTGCAGACTGGCATCAAACGCTCTCGACCACCATTGGTCGGCCAGCGTATGACCTTGTTTCCGCTTGCCCACGCCCCGGTTGTCGGATTTACGGGCCAACAACAGAGGATGCGCAAGGCCGTGTCCGGCTGGATGCAGGGCGTGGCCTCGTCCACGCCAACCCTGACGCGTCAGATAGGCTGAGGCGTCCATGATGGTAATCGTAGCGAAGAGCACCACAATCGTTCATCCGAATCCGTCAAATCCAGGTAACCGTAAGTTGAGTGGACTGCGTATCAGTCGACAAAGCGTCTGGTGGGGACAAGAGCGGTGTGAGATGAGGAGCAGCAGCAATGCAGGCAGGCCAAGCCCTATCGCCGCACAAGATACGCAAACCGATAGCCGCAGCAAAGAATATGTTGGACCCAGTTTCTGTTCCCGGATCATGAAGCGTTGATCATCTGGACTCCGGGATTGGCCTTGCAAGGATTTTCTTCTCCCTGAGGTTTTTGACCGTGCGTATATCGTAGTTTTCTTCTAGTGTTCTCGTCCGAGCTGCCTGACGTTGCCTTGGTTTGGTTATTCCTCGTACCGTCGCTGGACTGGGTCACAACGTTGTCGATCAGGCTGCCATTCGCCCATCCAGTGACCGACGGCGCCTGCGCGTAACGTTTCGCCCCGGCTGCCCAACGGCGCCCCAGGGGGGACCCGAGCAGATTTTGTCGGGCTGACACTGTTTCGTAAGAGGTATTTAGGGTACAGGGGGTCTTTTGTGTGTGTATCAACGTCCGGGTCGGAGTTGAAGATGCACAAACTGGAATTGAGAATTTGAATGGAGGTTCGTCGCAAGTCACCGATGCGAAAATTGCTGCGATCATCCGGCGTCAAACAGTTTGATATCAGCAACTGATGTTCATCCGCTTTGAGGATGTTTCCATCGTAGATAGTATATTGCTCATACGGATCATGTCCACTCCAAACAGTGATTACAAGCACACCTGTAATTCTCAACCTTCACTAGATGTGTGCTTCAACGGCGTGAGATGCGACTTGATGATGATGCATCATGTTCCTCACTCTATCCACGCACGACCAACGCTGCAGATATACGTAGGCACGAATGATTGGCCGAGATAGACAAAGGGTAGAAAGGCTAGCTCTACCATCCTGCCCCAGTCAACGGAGACCGCAACTCCCAACTGCTGCGTCGGCCGACGTGCAGTTCTTCCATCCAACCAGTCCACGATCTTCCAAGAAATGTGCGTTTCGGCGGCATCGCGGCTTATTGGGTGGTGAAAGTGGTCATCCATGCAGCAGCATCTCCAGGAACGGATGCAGATGTATTGTGTGTTGGCCGAACGCCGACAAGGCACCGCATGTTCAGCATTGCGCCCCAAGATCGGCGTGCCCTTTCGTGACTGGGTGGCTTGATGCATTCCTTCATTTCCATTCATTGTCGGTCAAAATACCCGCCGTCTTTTTTCATTCACGCCTCACATGTATAAATCTTCACCACGCCCTTCCTCCTCCTCCTCTTCTTCTTCTTCTTCTTCCTCCTCCTCCTCTCCACCCTCCCTTCTTGCTCTCCTCCTCTCCTCCTCTCTCGGTATGACTCTTCTCACCAACCCTCTTCATACCATCACCTGTTGCTGTTGACCCTTCATCAAGGCCTGCAGTGCTGAGGTCCCCCTTGTGGTCGTTCATTGTTCACCCATCCCGGGTCAGCCGGCGCAGGAAAAAACCCGGGTCATCCGTCATCGATCAGTATCATCTGTCACCTTCCCACTCTGGATGCTGGATGCAGCGAACAAGGAAGGAAACTGGCCACCGACAGTCTACAATACAATACACAACACCACCGGATTCCCACTCCACTCATCGGACTGGCCAACCCTGAACGAGGGATCCTGTTCTGCTCAGGAGGGACGACACACATTCCGTGGTGGTGCGCGAATCCGCTGGCCCTCTTCACACGTGGAACCCTTCTCCTGTCGAATCGTGATCCAAGGAAAGGCCCCCCCCCTCGTTCGGTCACACCCACAACACCCTTTTTACACACACATCCATCACACACACATCCCCAACTCATCCCCGGTGTGTGCGCCACGGGCCTTAAACTTGGAAGAAAACTCAGAGCCAGTTGATCCCAGGCCAAGATCAAGCGAGCGATCACTCGGCCGGCCGTGCCTGGACTAGCCGAACAGGAAAGAAAAAAAGGCACAGGGAAGAGAGGGAAGGAAAAACGAGTGAAAATCTCCCGTGTGTGGGTTGCGTGGGTTGCGTGCGCGCCGCCTCGGTCGGTCATCCACTCCCCGTCCCCCCCCATCCACGGGCCCGATCACGAGCGACGGGGGAGGAGGAGCAGCAAAGGGCCCCGCGTGCCAGGACAGTGATCAGGGACAGCTTCCTCCTGGTCAATCAACCGATCCTGGACCATCACAGGAACATCCACCGCTCCAGGAGAGGCGCAGAGGACAAAGCGACAACGTCCGAGAGGAATCACCATCCTGATCCCAGGCACGGACGCCACTGCTATTGCTCCCCTGATCTGGAACCGGTCACTGCTCGCTCGCTCGCTTGATTACTGGGCTCGCCTCGTTCCCTGGAAGCTTCCGGGACCGGATCAGGACGCTCCATCCCAAGGCCACAGCCGGCCAAGGCTGCCTACGGTATCCAGGAGAGAGAGATACACAGAAAGGAGGATAGGAAGCATTCCTTCGGCGGGTTTCGGCCAGGACGGACTTCCCCCCTCCCTCCAACTCTACTCACCTCCACTCCTCGCACAGATCGTGATTTGGTGAACTTTGCCTTTCGAGCGGTTACTCCATCAAAATGCATCGCCAGTCGATTCCCAACCTGGTCTACCGCCACCTGTTTCCCGCCCCGCGCGCCAACGATCCCAACTGCTTCGCCATGCATCTCACGCGGAACTTGATCCCCGAGGTGCGCGCCGAGACGTCGACCTTCTACGGGGCCCTTGATTCGGTCGAGGCGCGATATCCGGGGCTGGACTACACCCATCGACCGCACCGGATGCGACTCGGTCGATTCATGCACCATCGGCGGCTGTTCCGCGCGTTTGACGAGCTGGGCTTGACGGACGATGAGATTCTGGGATTGTGTCGATGGGAAGGGACCCGGTGGGCGCGCGAGAGCTACGAGAAACAGGAGGGGGTGAGAGTGCGGGATACGACGGGCGACGAGATCGGACCGTGGGTGGCGCCGGCGATGCGGACGAAGCCCATGCATCACGGGGGCAAGTCGGTGCAGGTGCAGATCGAACGGGTGACGCGGGGGGGAATGCACGAACGGATCGACGAGGGAGAGGAGGACGAGGAGGGGGAGGAAGTGGACGACGAGGAAGAGGAAGAGGAAGAAGAAGAAGAAGAGGTGGATGACGAAGAGGAGGAAGAAGATGGGAATGTGGTGTTGGTCGAGGCGACCGAGGGTGACGAGGAAGCCGGCACCGTGACTCATGGGGAGGTCGAGGAACCGCAAGACAGTGACGAAGAAGACGAGGACGAAGACGAGGAACAGCTCGAGAGCGTCGGGATCGAGCTCAATCAGCGATTGAACGCCGCGGCCGAGGCACGAGAACACGGGGAGGAGGTCGTCATGGACGAAGCGTACGAGCAGTGGTTGAAGGAGGCGACGGAGAGAGGCAGTCTGGTGGATCCGACCCTGGTGGCGTATTCGAGAATCGATCCGAGGATGGTGGCCATGCGAATGTCAGCCGGTGCGGCAACGGCTAATTATCATCCGCCGTCGAGACTGGGAAGGAACGTCAACGCTACAATGAGCAACGGTGCTGGTGGCAGTGGTGGGGTGGGTGGTGGTGCGACTACGGCGTCACGTCGAAGGGCAATCTAATCATTGGCTGGCAACGTTCACGATATCTTTTCTTTGATGAATCAATTGATCGACTGATCGATTGATCAATACGGCGAAACGAGTATGGGAAGGCTGGGTGGGTGGGTGGTTGTCTGTCTGCGTTTTACTACCACCATATTACCATCATCATGTTCATTCATTTCTATTCTACTCATTCATCGAGCAGAGCAAATGTACGACCTCATGACTCTTCTATTGATGCTTCCATGCATTCCATTCATCTTTTTACTACCTTATTTCCCCCTTCACTTCATTCAGCATGGTATCTCGTCTCCCTATCTATCTACCCATTCATCTATCCTTCTTTTCTTCCAGCGAGACCAGATCATTGCAAAGAACCTAATTCCATCATCTCCCCCTTCTTTGTCGTTCTTCATTTTGTTGATACTCTTACTTTATTCTATCATAAGTTATAGACAAGTCAGTAAGCGGGCATGGGCATGAATGACATCAAATAGACGATATCTATTGAAAGTGCCCATATACAACGCAGTGGCGTGAGAAGGAAGTGACTGAATCCATCCTCCATTCCCTCTTCTGCCTCTAGTTCTACTAAAGTAGAGTAGACAGACAGGTGACGACATATTCATATCGTCCTTCTTCCTTCTTCCCGTCTTACTTGGGATTGACACATCTTCCCATCCTACTCATGACTGACATATAAGTTAAATGTAACTTCGACATGTATGAAGCTCATCCCCGCACCGGACTCTTCCTCGGTCAGCTAGTTGACATCGCGGGTAGAGGAGAGGAGAGAGTAAAATATACAATACAACATAATACAAAACGTACTGTCCTTGCTCTACAACCACTTGCAATGTAGAATATAATTGAAATGAGATCAATCGACAGAACACCAGGGTATTCAAAGAGAAGAGAAGAAAAGGGAACAAAATAATGAAAAAAGCCAACATGATTGCTTCTGACGATAGGTCCAGAGATACAACAACTGAAGCTGCTACTGTACAGTTATCTCTCGCATAAGCTACCAAGATATCCAAAGAAAAACGAAAAACAAGAATAACCAACACTGAAGAGAAGAATCAGAACTACATACCGAAGACATAAACGGAAAGAAGCAAATTTAATAATGAAAGAGAAGGAAGAGAAATGACCCTCATCTTCATGAAGAAGCGGTGATGTCTTGAACGGGTTGGTTCCTAGTCACTATCTCCCTCGCGAATTCGCCGAAGGTGATTCCTTTTCTGTTCTCATTGGTAGTCTTCTCCAGTTCATTTTCATTATTCTCCTTGTCCTTCTTCGCATCATTGTCATTGTTTTTTTGTTCTTTTTCGCCAACTGCTTCCTGGTTAGGGGACGGTTGGTAGCTGATGATTTCATCTAGGTTCGGTTCTATTTCACCCCACTTGTTAGTTGTTATATATGACTTCTCATTCCACGTCCTGCTTTGCTTAACAGCTGGGCGAGACTGGGATTCACTCCGTTGATGGAGAATCTGGCACCCCACCATTCCGTCAAGAATGAAACGAGAGGAAATGAAAGTGATAAAGTTATGAAATTAAGCTCCATTCATTGGAGACTAGTATATTCACTGGTCGGTACTCCTCCAAATATCTCCAAAGAGAGAAAGCATGAATGATACGAAGAGATGAAGAAGAGGTAAGTACTTCTCGAACAAATGAGTGACTGTAAGTAACGTGGACTGAAATTGAATGAATGAATGTATAATCGAATAATAAACTTACGGGTAAAAACCGCCAAAGTATTCCTCGCTATTCTTTTCTTCCTCTGCCCATCTTCGCTACCCGAGGAACGCAAACTCGGCCCTCTCACAAAATGCGGAACAGCCATGAATCGTCCCTTGGTAATGACTTGTAAAGCTTCACCAGTTTGAAAAGCCAATTGGTCTCTTTGGATCGTGATTTTCGTGGGAGTTCCGGTGCGAGAGAGGATGTAGAGTCCTGCTTTTGCATACGAGGAGGATAGGAGATCGGAGGGGCTGAATTCTGCTAGAAAAGCGGAAAAGTCGGGTGAAGGTGGTTGGTTTGCAGAAGGGGGATGAGAAGAGGGGGAAGATGTATGTTTATTGAAGAAGTTGGTTTCGTCAATGTACATCGCTGAAGTCAAGCCCGTGAGACATCCATGGTCGAGATGGGTGGTGCACCAATCATCATCTTGATCCTTATTCTCATCATCCTCCTTATTATCATGATTTGACGTCTTCTCATCATCGGTTGCGCGCATCTGATCGGTATTCGGGATCGAGGACGGATCTGGAAGCGACGGAGGAGGAGGAAAATAATGCAATAATCTCGCCTTCGTCGTCCGACTCCCCCTCACGATTTGTTCTAGACATCCGGCGCGGTAATCCGGTATCGTACTTTCCGCGTATCGATCACACGCTCGAGCCACCAAGACCGCGGTATCGATAATCAACGCACACAGCGATTCGAATGTCTCCCGGAAGCCAGGAAGGAGATGTTCATCCGGCCAGATGTTGGGGGAGGTATATTCTGGAAATGAAGGGTCGAGAGCTGGGGGAGGATTGGAATCATCCTTGGAAGTACAATTGACGTAATATGACCCTTTTTGTGTATCGAAGACCCCGTTCTTGAGCGTTTCTCGGCCGAGAGACCATCCGACTAGCCATTTCGCGGAGGGATTCTCGAGTTTCGCTGGATATTGAGCATATCAGCTTCTGGTAATCAGAGGGGGGGCAACTTGGAGATGAACGAACCAAGTTCTTCAGGAGGGAGATTAGCGAGGATAGAGGCGTAGGATAACAGGCGGTGACGAAGATCGATGAAGTGCGATGGAAGGTCTTTGACGAGGATGATTCCTAGGGAGGAGGGACCGAATGCCGCCTCCAGGGCGCTGAAAGGGACTGTCCCTGCATGTATGTTTACCGGTCAGCTTGAGCAATGGGGAGGGCTCAGAGAAAACAAAGGATTGGATGACAGACCTGCTTCCAAGTCGCGGAGACTCACGGTGACGGGGCTATCGTCGGCCATGTTGTTTTGATCGCGGATGACAGTTCGGCGCAACTCGAAACTCGAAACTTGATATTGATTATTCTGCCGCGGGGCAAGCCTGACCGCCCTGGGCGCATTATTCTCTCGCTCGACCGTTTCGTGCGTGTCAACACGCGCTAACAAATCAACATACCCAGGTGAATAGCGGATAGATATGGTCAAGCCATTGACCTTCAAAGGCGACAAGAAACCCAAGAAACGCAAGCGCAGGGACGATCAAGAAGCGAACCATGACCCAGAAACATCTCAGGCATTAACACGCCAGAACGATACCGGTACATCAGCAGTCGACGAAGACGACAGCTGGGTTACAGCCGATGTCCCTGCCGACATCGCCGGTCCCATCATCATCGCGCTTCCCTCCGAAGAACCCACCTGTTTGGCATGCGATGTCAATGGCAAAGTCTTTGCCAGCCCGCTCGAAAACATCGTTGAGAAGGATCTGGCGACCGCGGAACCACATGATGTGCGACAAGTCTGGGTTGCGAATCGAGTTGCTGGCACGGAAGGGTTTAGTTTCAAGGGACATCATGGGAGGTGAATAATGATCACTAGTCCGTCATACTAATACAAATAGCTCTGACGATGCAAAGACCGGCTGACTGAAATTTACCTAATCAGATATCTAGGTTGTGACAAGTTCGGCCAGCTAAGTGCAACTCGCGAAGCAATCTCCGCTGAAGAATCCTTTCGATGTATTCCTACTCCGGACACGCCGGGGACGTTCTCCATCCAGACAGAAAGAGAGACGTATCTTGGAATATCAGACTCGAATTCGACTACCGTTGAGGTGCGGGGTGATGCAACGTTGATTGAATTTACGACGACGTTACGGATTCGTATGCAGGCGAGATTCAAGCCGCGATTGAAGGCGAGTAAAGCAGAGAAAGCAAGAGAAAAGATCAGTCGAAAGGAGCTGGAGGAGGCGGTTGGGAGAAGGTTGGAGGAGGATGAGATTAAGAGACTGAAGAGGGCACGACGGGAGGGGAATTATTACGAGGCGATTTTGGATGTGAGAGTCAAGGGGAAACATGATAAGTTTGCGAGTTGATCAAGAAAGAGGATAAGATTGACTGGAGAAATGGTAGCTTCAAGACCCGTGGAAGCAGGCGTGGTGATGGGATGAAGCTGCATCTCCACCATGACAGGAATGAGATCCTCATGGGAAAACTCCAGTGTTATTGCGGCGGCTGAAAAATGGCGCTGCATTGTAATGGACGGTGTTCGAAATGTCATTCAAAGATTTGGAGCATATGCTGCTCACCAGGAGAGATGTCGTTTCGAGGGGGAGGCTTGAAATTGGGCGTGGGGCTGTCAGCTCGTCAAGATTGAAATTCAAAGAATCACCATGATCAAGAAGGAATTCCATCAACTTTACACCTCGAGGTTCGTTCGGTAGTTCAAGACCTAGAGCTCCCGCACGCCTCGACTCTGTCAATATGACAGTTGAATGGACGACTGGCTGCTCGTCAGGTCATCGAGTCGTTGATCATGGTCAGCTGCTCCTTGTGAGCCGGTAAATCCTCCTTCTCATTGAAAAGAGGGGGCATGGACTGTACTGTCGTACACAAGATGACCTTATCGTACTTCACCCTAAGCAGGAATAGTGAACTTCAGTTCCGTTAAGAAGGTCTAGTGGTTGATTCTGTATTGACTGTTCGGACATCCCATTTCTCATTCAGAAGGCGTTTGAGACGCTGAGTTTGCTCCATAAAAACCATAAGATTCACCTCCTGAGGTTCCGGTCAATTGAATTTAGCAACCACCACAGATTGTAGCTATCGACTAGACATTTTCAATACCCTTTTATCCAGGTCAAGAACTAGCTCCACATATCAATATGGTTTCGTGACTTCAGCTCTGAAAGAGTCCAGTAGCTGATACAGCCATCCTTAGCATAGCTATATTATACCCTCCCAGTGTGCTTTTCAATCCCTTGATTTTGAATGTCAATCTCAAGCTGGCGACTGGAGGATGGCCGTTCTTAGTTGGTGAAATGATTTGTCTGCTTAATTGCGATAACGAACAAAACTCTAACAGCCTGATATCAGCTTCGGTGAGACGGTCGCCGAACAGATATTACCTCCAAAAATGATCGTCAGGTGCCCCGAGCGATCATTTTCAAAGTCAGTTGGAATGCTGGATTGGCAGCTTCTTGGATATTGGTGGTGCAAGTGGAGCGACGGAATTTAATACCATCGGTGGGCTCGGATCGGGCGGATGTTTTCCCGAAGCGACGATGTCATCGCCGCCCGCAACGACGCGGAGGTTACCTGAACATCAGTCGACCCGCAAGCTGTGCTCCACCAACATCTGCTTCACTCTTGTCGCATCTCAACTCACTCACTAGTCAATTGATATCAATCACCATGTTCGCTCAATCAGTCTTTCGCACGGTCCAGCAGCCATTGAAGTGCGCCCGACTCCCTCGTCCCGTCCGTCGAGGTTACGCGACCGAGTCCAGCTCCGGCAGCTCATCCAGCACCACGGTCTTCGGTGCGCTGGCCGCCGTCGCGGGCCTAGGAGCAGGGTATTACTACCTCAACCGACCGTCGCCCGTCTCGAAATCCTCTACGGACACGACGCGCGAAGCACCCAAGTCGCCGCATCCAGCCGAGGAAGTCTCGCACACATCGAGTTCAGCCTCGACGTCCGCTCCCAATGCTACTTTCCAGGGCGGCCAGCAGGGCTGGGTCAGCTTGAAGCTCGAGAGCGTGGAGCAATACAATCACAACACGAAGAAGTTTCGCTTTATCTTACCCAATCCGGATGATGTCTCGGGGTTGAAGATTGCCTGTTAGTATCTTCATCCGCATACCCTGCATCCATCCATCCGTCCTCAGAGTTGACCATGGTTCTAGCTGCCCTACTGGTGAAATACAAAGGACCGGAGATGGAGAAACCGATCATTCGACCCTACACGCCTGTCAGCGATGAGAGTACGCTATTCCTCCAATCCCCCTAGCAAGGGTCCAAGCGCACCTATGCTAACTCACGAAATGCAGACGCAAAAGGATATCTCGACTTCATCATCAAGCGTTACCCCAACGGTCCCATGTCCGAGCGACTCCACAACATGAATCCCGACCAGCGTCTCGACTTCAAGGGACCTTTGCCGAAGTATCCCTGGTCGGCGAACAAGCATGAACACATCGGTTTGATTGCGGGCGGCACGGGAATCACACCGATGTACCAAATCATCCGAGCCATCTTCAACAACCCGGACGACAAGACCAAAGTGACGCTCGTTTTCGGTAACATCTCCGAAGACGATATCCTCCTCAAACACGAACTGCATGAGTTGGAAAATACATACCCCCAGCGGTTTCGGGCTTATTATACCCTCGATAAACCCTCGGATAAATGGATGGGTGGAACGGGGTTCATCACCAAGGAATTGTTGAAGACGGTGTTGCCCGAACCTAAGATGGGGGAGAAATTGAAGCTGTTCGTCTGTGGTCCGCCGGGGATGTATAAGGCCATCAGTGGAACCAAGACTAGTCCGTCGTATCAGGGTGAGTTGAGTGGGATGTTGAAGGATTTGGGATATCAGAAGGAGCAGGTGTATAAATTCTGAAGTAGTCACCAACCCAACCCGTCGGATCTTTTATTTCATCAATCTCGGTGGTTAGTCGGTCTCATCAGCTCACTGTCTGTTGTCCCCGTCCATCTAAGACAGTTTCCTTCATCGGTGGATCGCTCTCATGCGATCAAAGGGAGCATGTATCTAGAGAAGTAAGGAGGTGTATCTCAGGTTAGTCTCAATGCTAAAGAAGGAGAATGTGAGCGAGTCCATCGATTGCTTTCATGCTACCGTCCAAATACGGATGCATGGATGGATGTAGAAAGCATATGTGCGTATCTCAGATTAGTTGCTTTCACTACTGAAGAGAACCAGGACGAGAAGGAGAGCACATCTAGGACGATTCTTTACCGATCGCCACCTCGGTACAAGAGGAAGGAAGGAATAATGGATGGATGTGGACAGAGAGTATCGTCCGTCTCAGGTATACTCCACTGCGAAAGAAACGAGAAAAGAAGCTGTGAGCAAGCCTAGGACTTTCTTTCTTTCCCTGTCGATCACTACCGGGGCTATCAGAAGACGGATTTACATACGTGGAGAACCATACTTGTGGCATCTCAAGTTGATTGATTCTCAATGCTGAAGAATTCGAAAAGATAAGCAAGGCATGCACATGCACCGTGTGAATGAAGGAGCTTAACCATCACTCAGTAACCTGTTCAAAAGAGAAAGAGAAAGAGAAAGGATCCCAGGCAGTCTAGTAAGCGTACTCGTACAAAATCTACCACAACCCTTGCTAAACCAGCAAGGTAGATGGGAATGCTACATAAAACAGAACAGGAAATATATAGACGGAGTACCGTATGTGGAAGGGGCTATACTTCTCAACACTCAGCGAGTGAACGTAATGAAGAACCCCCGACGTCAATTTCGGTAATCCACATCTGATATCTCAAAGCTCAACAAGAATAATTGCATTCGGTATGACGAACTAGGGTTGTGTTGTTACCGTTGCCGTTATCGTTGCCGTTGCTAGTAAGCTGACTTGACTTGATAAACGAGGACAAGGGTCACTGGCAAAGAAGAAAGAAAGTAGGAGACTCAGTCACCTGATGTTTCTTTCTTGGTGAGAAGTAAGATTTATCTACCTACCCCCGTAGTACGGAGTACAAGTGTGGTCCAGGGCTATCCATCCATCCGTCGTCGTGAAGGCCACGGAGGTTGGTCTACCTAGTCAAGCTATAAAGTAGGTAGTACTTGAATGGTAGGTAGACAATATGATCTCGTCATCTTCCCACGTTTGATGACGAAGAACACGTTTGACGGAAAATATGATTGACCACCGATCCATCCATGCTCGCATCGTGGACGAAGGAGGAGAATGAATTTCTATGATCCATGCATTGGCCTAATGGGTCGGGTATGTGTATATATAGTAGTGATTTGGTTTGATAGCAAAGTATCGATCAAAGTGGATTACTTGCTAAAGCTAGAACTGGAGCTAATCATCTAGCAAGGTACCGTAGCAATGACATACTCGCCCTACACTACTCTAGAGTCCGAGTCAAGTAAAGAAGAAGGCCATTTCTAGAGTTTTATGGGTAGTCGAGTAGAGAGGAAGAAAAAGCCGTGGTGAGGCACCACCTGCTCATGAACGATATTACTACTACTAACGCAACGCGGTAGTCGTTTAAGTTAAGTTAAGTTAAGCTAAGGGTATCAGCGAATGAAGCCAGTCTTTTTTCCCCTTCTCCTTCTTCCATCATTTCAAGCAACTCCAGCAAATCCATCCAGCCAACACATGAGTCTTTTATTTCTGGAGAATAGGAAGTACACTTGACGAGCCAGTCAGAGGTTGTGACTTAAAGGTAAGGGTAAAGGTCATGTATGTCTCGAATGATTCCCGTCGATCAGCACACTGAGCCAAATCGTCGATCAGTCAGTGGTTGAGGGAACAGTCCTGCGTCGAGGAGTCGGAAGAGATCCCATTCAGGACTGGCTTCCGTTTTGAAATTCCAGAAGATCCACCCTAGATATCATTACGTTAGTCATTTGCGATGGAAAACCCCTATATTGTCGACGAGAGTGACAGAGGAGTGTAGAGGGAGTGACGATATTTACCTCTAGTGTACCTCTCATACACCGACAGCTGGGTCTCGATATACCACCTTGTATCGTCCCTTAAAGATTGATCCCAGGTCTCGATGAAGTTGATGTTGCTGCATGATCCGACGTAGAAACTTCCCGGATAATTCCCCTCGTAGCGAGCGCCGATCCCGTAGCCGTTCAAGGCGGCCGCGCAGTCCGTCATCGCTCCGGACCATTCACCGATCACGACCCATTTGTCGGTGTCAGCGAAGGAGCCGATGCGATTACATACTTCTTGTCGATGGCGCTGAAATTTATTAGTATCGTGGAGGTGTTCTAAAATATGAGTGAACATACCTCGCGAGAGAAGGCAACTTGGTCGGGCGTAAAGACCTGGTATTCGTGATGATCGACGATGACTTGTCTCGTCAGTTTGATTTTATTTGCATTGGAGTGGATGATTACATACCATTCTGAGCATTGTTGTCACTCGTGCTCAGGAAGCCCTTCCACGCAGCCGTCCCCTGGAACCCATCCGACAGCACCACTGGCGTATCGCTGACATCCCGCACCTTGCTGTAGCCCTCGCGGTAGAAATCCCTCAACTTCTGCCCATCGACCTTGTCCGACAGTGGCTCGTTGAGCAGCTGGATCGCCACGACCACATCCTGATACTCCGGCTGGGCGTACTTGTTGCTGATTTGCTCCAGTACCTCCACCGTATGCGCGACGGTGTTGCCCTGCGTCCACAACGGGGTGTCGGTCTTCTGACCCGAGTTGTCGAAACCATTCTGCGAGCCCGGCGCACCGTGCAGGTCGATCCAGACTTTCAGGCCGGCGCTGCGGGCCCAACCGATGGCCGTGTCCAGATACGGTGCCGCCCCCTGGACGTAGGGATCGTTTTCGAACTTCTTAAATGCCCAGTAGCCGATGGGGATGCGGACGGTGTTGAACCCGGCGCCGGCAATTCGCTGGAAGTCGGCCAGCGACACCCACGAGTCCCAATGCGGCTTGAGAATCGCGAGAGACGCGTCCGGACCCAGCTGCTGCGTCAACGTGTACTCGTCGACGACCCCGTTGAGCCTCTGGAAGATGGAGGGCGTGATCCAGGGTTCGAGCAGCAGCCAGCCGCCGATGTTGACTCCGCGGACGGTGTCGGAGGCGAAGTTGAAGTTGACGCTGCGCTGAACGATGTTGGAAGTGGGGAAGGCTAGAGCAGTGGTGGCGACGACGAGCGTCGTCAGAGCGTGGGGGAGTTTCATCTTGACGTTGGAAGTAGAGTGGCAGCAGGTGAGATGGAAGTGGGAGGCAGAGAAAGGAGTGATGTGAAGTGAAGGTGGATGAACTGAGATTGGTGTAGTAGCTGTCAGGGTTGTTCCGCAAACATCCACTAGACAATCAATTGACTGCCACGTTCCTATTGACGTGTATATTGTAAGTCAATGGACGAGTAGGATGACTGTAGAAGAGAATGGTGGTACCTGGACGTGCCGGACCACAACAAATCTCAATGTCCGGCGTGAGGAATGTAGATCGCCCTTTGATCTGAACGACACCAGGGTGCAATCATATATCTTTTGGACAACCTTGGTGGGGTTCCTGAAACGGAACTGCACCAGATCTATTCCGGACCTGCAGCCACCCGCACGCCACCGTGATCCGCGCTCAATGGAGAAGGGGCAACCGGGAGGGAAAATATAGAGAGATCCGTCGACAGTGACAACAAAACATCCGCTTGTTGTTCAGGCGTTCCAACACCGTATCGTCGACCAAGCTCAGGAATCAGCTTCTTGGTTCAGTACGAGCCGCCCTTGGATCCTTTCATCTATTGTATCTGACGAAACAGCACCGGTGGGGCCATGGATGGTCCTGGTTGGAGAAGGTTCAAGGGATCCAGGCACGCCAAGGGATCGTCACGATCACATTCGTCCCAGCCGACGAACATCTGAAAACAGCCGAGCATGGGCATCGCTAGCGAAAAGTAATCCTCCAAGCACAGGCCTTTGATCCAGGAATTCCTCGGCGATGGATTTCTTCCCTTTTTGCCCAAGCAGTTTAAAATGAGTGATGAAAAATAACATGTTTGCATTCAGCATGCTTGACACGCATGGAGGCAAACACTTCCTTGTTTCCCCGAGAAAAGAGATTCATTCCTGTCCAGTCCCCTTGTGGTCTCCTGCTCGTACCAGTAGTCCTGGGTTCCGATCCTTGGCATCCGTGGAACCGGCGGATACAGGCACTGGGCGAAAGGAACGAAGGATCTCCATTCCATTCCATTCCTTGTCCTGTTCGTCTGTGCGTTGATCCAAGTCGCCTCTCCGAGAGGCGAACATCCTGGTTCGTTGCGCCTCCGGATCGGGCAACGCACATTAACGCGGCATTTTCCACTCGCCTCCAAGGTCTCTTAGCGGTGGAGGGGCCATTGGCTGTCCAGCTTTGATTCCACGGCCCCATAAAAGGGACCTGATGGCGACGATGGAGTTCCAGATCCGGCGCTCATCATAAGGTTGATGACGAGTGCTGATGTTGGAGGAGATTTGTTGGCACACGCCTTGTGGTTGGCGTGGTGGCCACTTTCCCGTCCCCTTGCGCGCGCCAATTGACGCTGGGTGGCGCGCGTTTGATCGTCTGCGAAAGCGGGGACCGAGGCAGAATGACTCAGCACTGAGTAATCGGGGGCGATGTGGCTGTGCCGCGCTGACGTGGCGCAAGTGGCTAGTGACTGCCGAAGCTTGCGTCTTTGCGGCAGTGGATCGGCCCGATGCCAGGACGCATTATCCGTCAGATTCTACCAGCCGGTGAGACGTCAATCACGCAGTCACGGCCAAGAAGGAAAGGTGCACCATCATTAACGATCCTCGTCACAATTATGATGAAGGCTGAGTAACGCACGTTACCCCTTCGTGGGACAGGTTACTTTTGTATAGTGCTGGTCATATCATCGGGACAAGGAGATTTTAAATTCAACACCACAACCACCAAACAACAAAATGAATCTTGAATGTCTAGAATTTTACCGACCGCATTTATTTTCTTAAGTAAAACATTGACGCTGAAATACTATGCGTTGAGATTGCTGTTTCTTCATCTATGCAAATTTGTACGGGAGTGTCCCACGAAGGGGCCTGTCCCACGAAGGGGTAACGTGCGTTAATCTGCATCATCAGTCCGATGAAGAGGAGGCTATACCACCGGCATCAGCTGGTGCAAGTGAGGACCTAATCAACATACTCCGCCTGAACGAGTCAGCGCGGTCCATTTTCTTTGGATTTGCCTCTATGTAATCGTCAGTAAAACCTCGCAACAATCTAAAAAAACTAGCTATGAAAGCTACAGCAACCGCCACTGGGATAACAGTGGCAGTTGGCACAGCTCCAATCTCCTTTGGACACAGATATCGTCCATTGAATGGCTTTTGGACATGTGCCAACTGCCACTACTATGCCAATGACACTGGCTGTAGCTTCCGCAACAAGTGTTTCACATGATCACGAGACTTTACTGACCTTTCCAACGCAAGTCCGGTAAGAGCTTGACCTACTCTTCATAAAACTGAAGCTCTCCACAAGCCTTCATCTCTCGAGCTGCTGCTTCTTCTGAATAGGCACAATCCACTCCGAGAGAGGACTCGGACCCAATCATGGGACGGTGTTTCCGCCACCTTGGCCTTACTCGTCATCATTGGGGTGGCAGAAGACATGTAAAATGATAGTTCCGTTCATCGAAAATCAAAAGGTGAAGTCAGAGTTGTTGTTGCTGATGGGATGAAGGGCAATGGGCCCGGCGTGGACGGCGAAGTTTGTCGCAATGATGTCGAGGTTGAGGGTGACGGTACGATGGTCGCTTACCCTACCAATTAGCCATGCTTACTGTTAGGACTCCGATTTGGACAGAAAGAGACGGGGTATGGCATAGAGCTTGAGCTCAATCCTGAAACTAAAAGAGTACAAGGAATCCATGCATGAAATCGAAAACAGAAAGACTCAGAAACTAGACGAGTATTGCTCAGACGAGATGTCCACTAGGAGCAGAAAGAGAGAGTGTGTGATAGGATATCATCTGCTCACCTCACTGCCAGTAGCGATAGTACCTTTGTCTTTTTGATAATTAGCTCCGACGGTGGATGGATCTGCGAAGATATGAAGAGAAAGGAAGGAAGGGGAATAGATCGATACCTATAAAGATAAAGGAGCGGGCAGGTTCAGGATCACGATACCTCAGACTAGACTCGGTCAATCCTAGCCAGACTATAAACGTACTGCAGGACGATTATTGGCATTCAAAATACCATCACTTCCCGATCTCGTTGATTACATTGAAGAGATGCTATACTTTCCATGTTAAACCGGAAAAACGTCTCCTGTTCGTGCCAAGTACCCCTTCCATCCTTTCTGACCTTGTTCCAACCCCTCTTTACATCCAAGCTTATCCCTATTCTAACGCGTAGGAAAGATTACACAGCCGACCCTGGATGAACCGGGTCACTCCTCGATACCTAGTTGGGTCAGTGAACTTCAAAAAAAGAGCTTGAAGACCAAGAGATGACATGACGTACATCAACTGAAATATCATGGGTCAGTGTAACGTGTGATGATTGTCGAGGTGGCGTCCATAGATCACCCTTCTCATCCCCGTCGATCGCCATCATCGATTCCAGGTGGTTCGACTTCCGCCCGCAATGGATGAACGTGTGCAGACCGGTCAAGGTCGCCGAAGGGACGGTCGGCAGGTGGGGAGGACTTTCTTCCTCCTTGACAGTGCTTCTCTTCCATCGACTGAATCGACCACGAGACGTATAACTGGGCGTGACTCGCTTGTCGCTTCCTTTGGAGGAGCAATCGGACAGAAACAAGGTTCGGAAGGCGGTCAGGGAGTAGGTGAAGACAGCGACACAAGCCTCGATGTACAGCCAGAAGAATTGCCAGACGATATCGATCCGCTTGCTCTTCAGGTGGACGCCGGCAATGTGGATGATAGCGACGAGGATCATGCACGTGCTGAGACACAGAAAGATGCCCACGTTGATCTTCTGACGACGGTTGATG
>QQTW01001167.1_pt1 | contig 17997 bp, 15 predicted proteins | sample 1904831 | NCBI WGS metagenome assembly QQTW01 (sample SAMN09435610, study PRJNA476489) | Subsurface metagenome, whole genome shotgun sequencing project. | reverse complement strand
GACACGTACCCAACGCGTCCAAACGAGGCGTTGTGGCAGTCGTGGAGTAGTGGCGCGCGGTAGACAACATCCAGCGCCATCGCAATCAGCGCCATGTTGATGCCGAAGGTGATCCAGCTCCACAGCGCCGACGAGGGGCTCGGCAGGCCGGTGAGCAGCGTCCTCAGGATCTTTGGCTGCCTCTCCTCGTACTGGATCGTCTCCTGCACGTCCAGCTCTTCCAGCGGGCCATCTTCAGCCCCCTCAATAAGCTCAGCCTCGGTGCTGGAGTCGCGATCGATGGTGTCCTTGACGATAATGTCCAGCTCATCTGATATGACCTTGTACTCTGCTGTGTCCTGGAAGCTGACGAAGAAGGAGGGGATGTAGATGGCCGCGAGCGCGGTGGCCAGCGGCGGGACAACCTAGAGATGTTAACAAAACAAGATATCAAGCGCGGGGTGCACCAACAGTTGTAGGAATCTACCATGGTTAGCAATCGCGTCCGCAACAATGCAGCTTATACTCACCCATCGCAGGAAGATGTAAATACTGAGGCGTAGTGCAAGAGAGCTGACGAGAGTCAAAACATCGCTCGCGGATGCCATGGCTGCTAGCCAGATCACGCAGCTCGGTGGTGTTTTGGTCTAGGAATGCGCTGGTTGCGATGGCGCTGGATGTTGTCTACCGCGCGCCACTACTCCACGACTGCCACAACGCCTCGTTTGGACGCGTTGGGTACGTGTCGGACCACAGCGCCAACATCCTCGTCCGCGAGCCCTACGCACACGATGTCAAGGTCCTCTACCGCTCGCTCGACCAGACGAACCGCTCCTGGATGCACAAGACGCTCTATGCGAGCCAGCCCGAGCAGTGGCTGACCAACGAGACCGACTTCACCTCTGTCATCAACCTCGACCACCTGCGCGCCGACACGCCGTACGAGTACGTTATCAACACATCAGGTGGGAACAAGACGGGCACCTTCACTACAGCGCCTCGTCCTGGCCGCATCTCGGCATTCAAAGACAACAAGTACACCTTTGTCCACTCCAGCTGCATTAAGCCTCGCGTGCCCTACACGCCGTTCCAGCACCCGCTCGAGTTTCCTGGCATGAAGCATTTGGCAGGCTGGCTACACGAGTTGAAGCCATACTTTATGCTCTTCGTGGGCGACTTTATCTATGTTGATGTGCCGCGCCGACAGGGCACGGATGCAGAGACCTACAGACGGGAGTATCGTCAGGTCTACTCGTCGCCGTCGTGGCCTGCAGTCAGCGACAACCTCCCGTGGATCCACGTCATTGACGACCACGAGATTCAGAACGACTGGGACCGCAACATGACGGGCGTCGCCGTTCCAGCATACGACGCCTTCACGCACTACAATGCTGCTGCGAACCCGCCGGCGCATCGCAAGGGCGCGACCTACTTCTCCTTCACGCAGGGGCCGGCTGAGTTCTTCCTCCTCGACACGCGTCGCTACCGCAGTCCAGGCAACAAGGACCCCAACGACCCGAACAAGACCATGCTGGGCGCCACGCAGCTCGACGATCTGCTGACGTGGATCCACAAGGAGCCGCCGCGGGGTGTGCACTGGAAGATCATCGTGACCAGCATTCCCTTCACCAAGAACTGGGGGTTTGGGTCTGAGGACACCTGGGGCGGGCACCTCGTCGAGCGACGCAAAGTTCTTGAAGCAGCGTGGGAGCTGTCCTCAGCGCACGGCGTTGGCGTCGTCATTCTCAGCGGCGACCGTCACGAATTTGCAGCGACTTCCTTCCCACCACCCGCCGGCTCACGCTGGCCCATCAGCTCGACGGTACACGAATTCAGCACCAGTCCGCTGAGCATGTTCTACCTGCCCATCAGGACGTACAAAGAGGTTGACGACGAGGACGTGTGCATCAAGTACCTGCCGGACGGGAACAGCAAGTTTGGCGCGGTGGAAATTACGACGCCGGCGCATGGGGAGCAGAGTCATTTGAATTACAGGCTGTTTATTGACGGACAGGAGGCGTGGACGCATCTCATTTCGACGCCGCCTACACGAGAGGGGAGTCACAGGGCAAAGGATGCTGTGTGGGGGTAATAATGTCAGGAGATCTCATATTGTGATTTTGAAACCTCGTAGCATCGGGTATCTTCTTGAAATAATAATTCAGCCATACCGCCTCCTCGCCTTCTCCTCATCCTCCTTACTCCACTCCCGCGGCAACACAGCGAAAACAAGATAACTCGTGTGTGTCTTAAGCTCGGGCTCTGTTCTATGCACGAGTCTGCCCTCCTTCCACAGCGCGCGCGTCTCGAGATCTTTCTTCGCCTTGTCAAGACGATCGTGTTTACTAGGCGGGAGACCCTCCTTACCCATCTTCTTCCCCTCACCCGCTTCACCATCCACAACATCAACACCACGCTTCCTCGCCTCCGCCCTCCTCATAATAACATCCTGCTTCTCCTTCTGCAGACTATGAAACACAGCCGCGCGACCCTCCACATCTCTTAAGCGCTGCACAGCTTCCTGCACTGTCGCGGCGCTCGCATTGCCGCCGCGTAGCCCTTCCTCGGAGAGTCCGACGCGCTCCCGGCGTACTTCTAGTCGCTTCGCCATGATTTCGACCATGTCGATTTCGAGCCAGCCGAGCGTGCGTAGGGCGGCGACGGTGCGTGAGACTTGCTCGATGCAGGGCGAGAAGGTGCATATGCGGACTGCTTTGCGGGGGTTGAGGGGGGATGTTGAGTTTGTTGAGTCTCGGGTGAGGTGTTTTAGGGCTTGCCATGGGGCGGGGAGGTCGAGGAAGACGGCGTCTGCTTCTGGAGAGGTCGCGTCTGGCAGGTTGAAACCGTCGCCGTATACGTCGCGGTGGGTTACGGTGACGACGGGATCCAGGCCGTGCTCGACGATCTCGGCATGCAGTTGCTTTGCGCGCGGCTCGTGGTACTCGAAGCTGTACACATGGCCGTGCCGTTCCCCGCGCCTGCGCTTTGCGGGCGTCGTGCCTACTGCGTTGAGTTCCTCCTCCATGTCGGCCGCAGCGTAGGAAGTCGTTTCCATTCCTGGCGCTCCATTATATACGGCTCGTACTGACGCATGTGTGAAGCTGCCGCTCCCTGCGCCGGCTTCAATCAGGTGGTCGCCCGGCCGCACGCGCAGACGCTGTAGGATGTAGCTGTAGTCTGGGGTGTAGACGACTTGTGTGCGGTGAGGGAGGGACAACGTCCATGTCTCTGGCGTAGGGGGGATCAAATGCGCGAATCCACTGCTCGCCGTCGCAGCCTTTACAATATCCCTCTTCGTGTCCGTAGCGTCTGTCTCGGTGTCATCCTTGCCGTCTCTTTTGCGCTTCTTCGATTTCCCGCGCGAGCCCGTGTCGACGACCGAGGCGAGCACCTGCGTTCCCCATGGCTGGTCGACGAGCGTGCTGTGCGGGAAAGAGCCGAAGCGCGTGTTCTCGACCTTGCCCTCTGCGTAATCCGAGTCGCCGTCCGGCGCAAGAACAGCGGGGATGAGGTGGTCGCGGCGCAGTTGCAGGATCCCCAGACTGTGCGCCGAGGAATGTGTCCCGGGGTCGAGGAAGGGCGATATCACGGGCGCCATGCTGTCGAGGTGTAGTTCGTCAAAATGTTGACGCTCGCATAATTTGGCGGGGAGAATTAGCGCTGATTGGTCGACGTCGCCAAGCCTCCGCGCGAGACCTCACCACGACGACACCTTGAGTCACCCAATTGTCTTGATCCAGCCCAACTCTTTCTTGCCAGTCACTCCTTCTAGTCAGCTTTATGGTCCCTGCATTTCGTTCCTTGTCCCGCAGACTTTCTCCGGCCTCCCCACTTCGTCCCAGGAACACCTTCACACTGACCTTTAGAACCATGGCGACAGCGCGCACCCAGCCGCCATGGAAGGAGCCCAAATCGTCAGAACCAGCAAAACTCAAAGTCTTCAACTCGCTGACACGGTCGAAGAACGACTTTGTTCCTATTGATCCTGAGGGCAGGGTTGTAAAGTGGTACAGCTGCGGGCCGACAGTGTACGACGACGCCCATCTTGGCCATGCGCGGAATTATGTTACTATTGATGTTTTGAGGAGGATTCTGGCTGGCTACTTTGGCTACAACCTGCAGTTCGTTCAAAACATTACAGATGTCGATGACAAGATTATCCTACGGGGACGACAGCAGCATCTTCTCGCACAGTTCAAGGCCGAGCACCCGACAATATCGGATGAAGTGTTGAGCACGACTGTTGCTGCGTTTGAGGCGTACGTCAAGAAGAACCTGCCACTCTTGAGCCCTGACCTGACGCCGGAGAACTTCAACAAGGAGTCAGCTGAGAAGTACGCCAATGTCATTGCTGGAAAGTCAGAAGACGGCGTCTCTCCCCCAGGCGACAAGGAGGCCAAGATCAAGATGCACCTGAAGACAGTGGGCACCGCAGCGACAGCAATACTAGCGCCCTCGAAATCGACACCGGAAGACGTCGAGCTGTTCTACGCAGGCGCTGAGGATGTGCTTCTGCCGTATCTGGACTCAATACATGGCTCGAAAATCGACGCTAGCGACCACTCCGTCTTCACCAAGCTCACCCAAAAGTACGAGGCGCGCTTCATGGAGGACATGCGGAATCTGAACGTGCTGGATCCAGATGTCGTCACGCGCGTGACTGAGTACGGCGACCAGATTGTCACGTTCGTGAACAAGATCGTCGAAAACGGCTTTGCCTACAAGACTTCCGACGGGTCAGTGTACTTTGACATTGACGGGTTCGAGAAGGTCCCCGGCAACCACTACGCCCGTCTGGAGCCCTGGAACCGCGGCGACAAGGGGCTGCAGGCGGATGGCGAGGGCGCACTGTCTCAGAAGACGTCAGAAAAGCGTAGTGAGGCTGACTTTGCGCTATGGAAATCGAGCAAACCTGGAGAGCCGGCGTGGAAGTCGCCGTGGGGACCGGGGCGGCCGGGCTGGCACATTGAGTGCTCTGTGATGGCTAGCGATGTGCTTGGAAAGCAGATGGACATTCACTCCGGCGGCATCGACCTCTGCTTTCCTCATCATGATAAGTGAGTCACTCCCTCAATATAATGTCTTGTGTCTAATGATTTAGCGAACTCGCACAGTCGGAAGCGCACTGGTCAGGCGATCATGGCGGCCACCAGTGGGTCAACTACTTCCTCCACATGGGTCATCTGTCGATCTCCGGCAGCAAGATGTCGAAGAGTCTCAAAAACTTCACAACAATCAGAGAAGCACTAGCCCGCGGCGACTGGACAGCAAGAAGCTTGCGTATCATCTTCCTCATGGGCGGGTGGCACGACGGGATCGAGATCACAGACGCTATGCGCAAGGCCGGCTCAGGGTGGGAGAGCAGCATCAGCAACTTCTTCTACAAGGTTCGCGACCGCGAGGTCAACCCCAACATCAGCTCGACCGGCGAGGAGGACGAGGAGATTCTGAAGGCGTTCGAGACGGCCAAGGAGAAGGTGCACAACGCGCTTGCTGACTCGTTCGACACGCCCACGGCAATGCGCGCGATATCGACACTGGTGACGGCCTGCAACTCTGCCAAGCCAGCCGGGCTGTCCGACAGCGTTGCGTTCGACGTCGCCCGCTACATCACCCGCATGGTCCGCATCTTTGGTCTGGACGGGTCGGCGGATCCGTACGACGGCGGCATCGGCTGGGCAGGCATCGACATCCCGTCCGAGTCGAAGGAGTTTGTCTATGCTGCGGCCCGCGAGCGCGACGAGGTCCGCAAGCATGCCGTTGCTGGTGATTTGTCAGAGGAGGTGCTCGAGTCCATCATCGCCCAGCACAAGTCCGCGCAGCAGCAGGACATCAGCGCGCTGCCGTATGCTGAGGTGCTTTCCACATTCCAGGAGGACCTGCGCGGGCTGGCCGAGAAGAAGGCACCCGCCAAAGACTTCCTCGCCCTCTGCGACGCACTGCGCGACACCCATCTGTGGGATCTGGGCATCTATCTGGAGGACCGCGAGGGCCAGCCATCCATGGTGCGTCCTGTGGATGCGGAGCTGCGGTTTGCGCGGACCGAAAAGGAGGCTATTGCGCGACAGAAAGCCGAAGCCAAGGCCCAGCGCCAGCGCGAGGAGGCGGAGCGGCAGGCAAAGCTCGCAGAGCAGGCTAAGATCAGCCCGAGGGAGATGTTCAAGACGGCTGAGTACAGCGCGTGGGACATCGACGGGCTGCCGCTGAAGGACAAGGAGGGCAAGGAGCTCTCCAAGGGCGCGAGCAAGAAGCTCAAGAAGGAGTGGGAGAAGCAGAAGAAGCTGAACGACGAGTACCTGAAGAGGGTGGCGCCGTAAACGACGGTGTATGTAAATACCATAGAGGTACAACAATATGTCCGCACGTGTTCTGGTGTAATCTGAGCTTACAAAGGAGCTCGTTTTTATTGAGTTGTGGCTTGACTTGATGAGGTGCGCACCAGCTACAACCCAATTAAAACGAGCTCCTTCGTACTGTGGCAAGGTTGAGGAAGCTGCAGCCATGATCTACGAAACCCCACCTGCCTGCTTGGCGACGTTCTTTCTCCTTCCTCTCGTCTTCACCTCCAGGGCTTGCACACGTCCTCAATACCCTTCTTCTTTGCTTTTTGCCCCTATCGAATGTCGAGTTCAAAGCTACCAAACCTGCTTCTGAGCGCGTAACAACACCATTTCATCACTTACAGTTCAGCCTTGTTTCGATCTGTGGAGATGCGACTGATCAACACCCTCACCCGGCAACTCGAAGAATTCAATGGCAGCAAGCTGCGAGAGCGCAAGTACGCCATTCTGTCCCACACCTGGGAAGAAACGGGCGAGGTCACTTACAGCGACTACGTCAGTGGTAAGTGTCACGGTATGCCAGGCTACGAGAAGATCAACAAGACTTGTGAGCTGGCATTGGAAGCGGGGATACCATACGCTTGGGTTGACACTTGCTGCATCGACAAAAGCAGCAGTGCCGAACTTACAGAGGCGATCAACTCTATGTTTCGTTGGTATGAGAGAGCTGTTGTATGCTATGTGTATCTGTCTGACCTGACGGTCGACTCCAAGTGGAAAGATGCCATGAGTTGCTGTCGCTGGTACGTCGTCTCCTACCGCGAAAATTGGGCTCATCATCCCAGTTACTGATTTGGTAGGTTTACTCGAGGCTGGACCCTGCAGGAACTGATTGCTCCTGCCAACGTCGTGTTCTTCAACTGCGTCTGGGCTACTGAGCCCTGCTGGGAAAAACACAGCCTTGCATCATTCCTGTCTGCCATCACCGGGGATTGATCAAATGGTACTTACCAGACCTAGACGACGCAGCCTCGGCTCGATTTGCGTCGCTCAGAAGATGTCATGGGCGTCCCGGCGGAGTACAACTCGAATCGAGGACGAAGCATATTGCTTGTTAGGCATATTCAATCTAAACATGCCGCTGTTATACGGCGAAGAGGAGAAAGCATTTCGTAGGCTGCAAGAAGAGATCATACGCTCCACCGTCGATCTGAGCATTCTGGCATGGACGCTCCCTATCTCGCAAGATGGATGGCCCACCAATTATGACACTTACAATTCCTCTTCGGCACGGAAAGACAAGCCCGTCGACCGTAGCGAGTGGCAGCTCTGCGGCATACTCGCGAAGTCACCAGCCGACTTTTGGGCATGCAAGAACTATGAAGGAGCGCCCGGGGATGGTCTTCGCGAATTTTCCTTGGCGAACTTCGGGATCAAGACTCGAGTCCGAATGAACACGATTACATACAGCACCGGGTCGCGTTGTTCAATTCTTCCATTGAACTGCAGATGCCAAGGACGGTACCTCGGCATCCATGTCAAGCAGTTGATGCGTGATAACTATCTCAGAACGGATCCCTGGACCATATATACATATGGACGAGAATCTTGTGAGAGCCTGCCTCCAATTGAAAGACATTTCTTGACGAATCTCCCTCAAGACTATTTTTGGTCCACGTCCGGGTTGGCGGCCATGCGGGAAACAATGAGGACTATTCGCAAGTATCCACTTCGTGTGGAAACCTTCGTTGAGAATACTCCAAAAGGCTTTCAAGCGTCATTCGTTTTGAGGAATCCCTGGCCCCTGGATCGTTTTGATCCCGAAGACGGGGTTTTCTTCGTCAAACAAGACCCTGAGCACGACTACGGCATCATTGACGCACTTTTAGTAGTCTCCGGGCCTGTACAAGGCGAGCTCACAGGCACAATCATTGCCTTGAGTTGGTCTGAAACAGACGAGTATATACTATCACAGTTTAGCATCGTTGACTCTGAGCTCTCCGCGCACGTTCTGGACCGTTTCCGGGATCAGGATCTCGAATCCTGGCAAAGATCGCAAACTTCCACAAGTATAAAAGCATTTTTGAACAACACTCGCATACCACGCGCATCATCAGTACAATGGCAGATTGAGGGCACAAGCTTTGTGGCAGAAATGTCGATCTGGCCCATGAGAAGAAGTGGCCTCGAAAACTATGTATCTCGAGAACTGTGCTATGATCTACAGGTCCATGCTCGGTTCGTGCCATTGAGTGAGGCTTCGCCCATAGTGCAAGAAGATTGGGAATCATTTATCTCATGAATTAGACGCTCTACTTTATGCTCGCCCGTGCGAGACTAGAGAACTTTTCGAAACGAGCCTGCCAGAATCTGCCATACTCTCGCACCTATGGGAAGAGGAGGAAGTAACGCATGAGCACTAAACAACTGGCAACAACCTCTACAACAAGGCGACCTCGGGAAGGGCTACAGCAAGATCGACATGATGTGCCGGACGACCAAGAAATTCGGATTTGGCTCGCCTGGGTTGACACATGCTGCATCGATGAAAATAGCAGCGCAGAGCTGTCAGAAGCACTCAACTCAGTTTTGCGGTGGTACGAAAAGGCAGCCGTCTGCTACGTGTATCTGTCTGACCTGCTGGCCGGCGCCCCCAGCATCGAGGCAGTCATCCACGAGGCTTAGCGCAGGAAGGTGTCGCCAAAATGGAGGCGTAAAACTCCGCTGCAAAGCCGAAGTAGCGCAAGCTCTTGCACATCCAGGCATTATTGTTTTCGTTGTAGTGTTTGTCGCTCTTCATGACAGCGAAGTGCGGTGCCATCTGTCCCAGGTCCTTGAGCGGCATCACTTCTGACCTTCGGTGACGCTGTTTCCCGCTCTTTCTAATGCATATTACCCACCATATACTCTTCTTCATTTCTAGCGTGTCTGCTTATTGGCAGACCGCCAGTACCTCCGCCAGCACTTCCCTGCCTCCAAAGGGTGACGCTGGACCTACTAATGGAGCTCGGAGACTTCGGCGCAGGCCCGGTAATCGCCCACGAGGTCGTTTTGGTCAACCTGTACGTTCCCTCATTAAGAAGGATCTCACGGAGCTTGTTGTTGTGGAAGGTCTTTGTGCCGAAGCCAAAAAGGAGCAACTGTGCGACTGGGAGTTATTACAGTGCTGCTGAAGTTTAGTCACCTCATTTGATGTCAATGTTGAAGTTTGCTTACCTGTTGCGGAGTATACTGCTATTCGGCCTGTGTATCAATCCCACCACTGTCTCCCACACCCTCAGGAAGGAACAGCAGCCTCGGGGCTCTCGCCGGACTCCAGCTACTTACCTAGCGTTATCACTGCATGCGTTGACCAGCCTCAGTCATAGGCAGCCACAAACGTCCGTATTATACCACTAAAGAGTGACCTTTTGCTCTACCTCTAACTCCTAACAGTATGTCTGCCTTATGTGGGCGTCGTTCGCAGAATCTCACTAACTAACTGCTAGGTAACTAGTACTATCTGCACGTTGCTGTTGCTCTTACTAAGCGCTTGTACAACTTGCGCACTAGCAACTGCACTGCTTAAGAGCATGCGTAGCCTCGAGATAGTGACACGCACAACAACTACCAGATGCTCAACAGCAACGTCGTCCGGATGAGCACTGACGGCAGCAAAGCCAGCGGAGCTTTTGAGGCTGGAAGAAGCAACTGTGGCGGCTACAGGCCCCCCGGCAAATGGATTCAGGCCCAGTGCAGAGTGTGAATGTTCGTGATCGACAACCTCGCAGCGAAGATCCTGCTGGGGCAGATACACTGGTGCCACAGCAGATTATGGCGAGCTGGGTACATTGCGAACCATTCTCGCCAACGCTTTTACCGAGGAAGGCCCAGCCAAAGCGGCTCTGAGTCAAACATCACAGTGAATTGCCAAACACTCACTGAAGGCCTGCAGGCTTCACTAGATGAATGCCATTGAAATTAATGCTTCGAGATTCATTGTGACTGGAGTGAACATTTGTCACCTTAGCGCCATTGGCGTGTTTACAGTGATGATGAGAGGGAAGGACATGTGCCCGATGTGGTGAAGTACACTGCCTGTTATTGCAGGCCTTCAAGGAGACGCGAAAGTCAGTCCTCACGTCATCTCAAGCATAATTGTAGTCCTGTGATGCCGTATCGTGTCCTAATTGACCCTCCTATTCACGTCGTGGTGCTCCTCTAGACGCGTAAGGACGCGTTATGGACTCCCACCAAAGACTCACCGTGATCTCTGTGACGCAAGAAAAATTGTGCTCCTGCCCTCAGATAATGTCTCGAAATCAAGCTGTCGTCATAACTGCTCTGCTGCGGGGTGGATGCGCGACTCTCTGGGCAGTGACTTCCTCTTTCGTTACGCGAGGTTCGCCACTGAGGGTATATGAGGAGGACTCACCCCGCACCCCCTCTTCCCTCCTTATTCTACTGAGATTACAGATACGAATCTCGAGAATCATTGACCCCTGAAAGAAAAAACCTGTCTCAAGACAAACTTTCCAACCCAACACACTTCTTTCAAGCACACCTCAAACCTCAGACGACAACACTCCAGAGCTCGCTGCCATCAATTTTCGAACACTCACTGACTTTTTCGTCAGGTCACATCATCTTCTCTCACCACCACCACCACCACCTTCACCACCACCACCATGTCCGACAACAACACCACCGCCTCCAAGCCCACCACCAACACCACCATCGACGACTATGGCGCCTCCAAACACATTGAATCGCTGAACCAGACGCTTGAGGGTTTCCGAACGAAAGTCAAACAGGCCAAAGTCAACGATCACCTCCAAGGTGATTTGAATGTCAAGGATGCAGAACTCAAGGGCCTCCAAGAGCAGCTCAAGGAGCAGGCTAAGAGCAGGGACGAGGAGATTGGGCGACTCCAACAGAGCAAGGCCGATGAGGTTGAGCGCCTCCAGGAGCAGCTCAAGGAGCAGGCCAAGCGCAGGGACGAGGAGATCGGGCGACTCCAACAAAACAAGGCCGATGAGGTTGAGCGCCACCAAAAAGCGCTTGAAGACCTCCGCGCGGACAAGAATGCCACCATAGTCAACCTGCAGGAGCAATTCCGTGAAAGCCAGCAGCAAGTACGCGCCGAGCAGACGAAGGTGGAGGACCTCATCATCGAGAACACACGGCTCGAGTGCGAGAAGCGAATGGCCGAAGACATGGACAGCTTCAAGCGAGACATCCTTGACAAGCTCTCTGAGACGCACAGCGATCTCCGTAAGACCGTCCGAGAAGGCAACGAACACCTGGGCAACAAGATGAAGATTGGGAGCCAGACAAACCAAACGGCTTTCCGGGACTTCGCCGCTGCAGATGGCCCCCAGGCGGACATGGCGAAGGGACTCGATCAAGTCTTGGGCAAGCGCTCCCGTGACGACGAGTCCGACTCGGCAAGCAGGCGCCCCGCGCCTTGAAGTCCAGAACGATGAGGACGACAATGAAGCTGCTCCCGTTTTTGCCCTCCATAACAATGACCTCGGCGATTCCAATGTACTCAGCGACCGTCCTGCCGCCGTCAACAACGCTGCTGCCGACGACAATGCGCCTGAGGTTGCCGCTGCCAACGACGATGCGCCTGACAGCCAGTCTCAAGATGGCGATTTCGAAAGATCATGGCTCTCAAGGTGGACGACAGCTACCTAGCCTAGGCAGATCTCTCTGACAACGTCAAGAACGTCATGCGGGTGCAGCTCTCGTCCCAGTCGGGCTGGTATACCAAGTTGTCGTCGTCGCGCGGAAAGTCTTGCGCCTACGAGATAAGCATGACGCTGCATCCGGGCCTGAAAGACATGGTGGCCTGCAAGTACTGCGCTCGTTGGATGCGCGTGTGCGTGCATGGGCAAAAGATTGGCAACGAGAAAGGCATGACTCCGGTTCTGAGACCGATTTGCAGGGTTGATCGCGGGCTTTTTGGTATGAACGACGTCGGTTACTGGATCTACAACTACGACCTGGTTGACGCCAACGAGCTGAATAAGTTGTCAAGACGCAGCCGTGGGATCTGCATCCAACCCACAGACGTTCTTCAAGCTCCAACTCAGCCGCAAGCCCGGCAATGTAGACAACAGGCTGGCAGATTACGCCACGCACAGCGACTAGAAGCTCGTGGACGCCTACAGTTGCCCAGGTCCCCGGTCCTCACAGCAGATGCGCCGTTTCTGCCTGCACAGACAACCCTCACCCCGGGGCTCGCAGAATCGCTGGAGAAGTTGACCACAGCCAAGACGCTTGAGTTCTGGTCGCCATGCCCGACAGCAATAAGGCCTACGATACAAATCTGACCGCGTGTGGTTCGTCGACGTTCCGGGATTCTCCAGCACACCTCCCGGCAAGATGTCGTCCGAGAACAAGAACGGCTTGTGGGTGACAATCAAGCTGGCCCGACAGCTCGCGAAGCAGATCCCGCAGCAGCACATTGCCATCATCTCCATGTATGCGCATGAGGTCTGCGCCATCCGTAAGGAACTCGAGGATGCAGGCTATGTCGGCTTCAACGTCTCCACTGTGGATGCGTTCCAGGGCAAGGAGGCCGGTGCAGTGGTCGTGCACTGCTCTGCCGCTGTGAAGGGCAAGTCGATCCCATTGGCTTCCTCCAGGACCTGCGCCGTCTCAACGTTGCTCTGACCCGCGCCGAGCACTACGTGTTTATGTTGGGCAACTTCAGCTTCTGGAAGAGTCGCATCCAGTCATATCGCGGCATCGAGAAGCCGCAGCCCAAACTGGACACAGACTCCCGTAAGAAAATAAAGTTTCCGCTCCCGACAAGGGCTCCGTCTGGCACATGGTCAAGCTGGCCGAGGAGCAGAGTTTCATGGTCGAGTTTCCGGCTGACAAGTGCTATCTCCTGCCGTCGGACGATCAGAAGTACTAGCCGGCAGTAACACAACTGCCCAACACACTGAGGAGGACGTTGCCCCAGAGGCACGTCCAAACTCCACCAATGAGCAGGAGATTGTCCCAGAGTCATCTTCAAACTCCACTGAGCAGGACTTCGCCCCAGAGGCGGGTTCAAGCTCCAAGATAGTCTGATGGACACGGCATGGCCGCAGGAAGGTTTCGGGTTGAGGTGTCTTTAGTAGGGAGGTGTTTGATGGTGTGGCGCTGCATCAGTACAAGTAGTTCAAATTCATTGCATGCCACGCACATGTGTGGAATTGTTTGATTGGTGGCTGTCAAAACACTGTGTTTGTCTGAGGAGAGGTTGAGAACGCGTCGCCGATGGGCTGAGGCACATACGCCATTCAGCGGTCAGTCGCCAAAGTTTATGTCGTACTCCCCTCCAGTAAAACCTCGAAGAACCGCTGGAGAAGTTGACTACAGCCAAGATGCTGGAGTTCTGGGTCTCTATGCCCTGACGGCAATAAGTACTACGATACGAGTCTGAGGCGCTACTACCACATCATCAAAAAGGTAGCCTGTGGCCGCAACAACAAGTTCGCCATCGACTGGTACTGGAGCCGGCACCACCTGTATGCTCCACGCAAGGAGTTTGAGACAGCAGCGACAAGTTAGGGAGATCCTTTGAAGTACTTTAACTGCTTCCTTGACGTCAAGAAGCGAGTTTCCAGAGCGGCAGCCATAGTTGCGGCACGAGAACGGCCAGCAGTACCACGGTGTCTGGCCTGAGAAGTGGCCGAAGACGCGCTACTCTGGCCCAGCTGAGTACCACTGCGTCTTGATGCCAGCGGTCTTGTGGGAGATAGAGTCGAGCGCCGCACTCCACAACGTGCAGTTCACTATTAGACAGAAGTATGTAGCGTCATTCGAGCGCAAGGGCAACTTCACGCGCGTAAAGGTCAAAGTGCATGCCAACAGTCTCATCGAGACCACGCACGGCCTGGTATGAAGAAGGTTACCTATGGTCAGGGAGGACTCCAACTCCAACAAAGCAGGAGTATCACCTCGGGTTTATAAAGAGGTGTAATCAAAAACCTACACTGAGGAATAAACAGAAGAGGTGTGTAGACACTCGCGTCCCTCCCTTCTGAAGAGGCATATCATGGGCTGTCTAAACATCGTTCGCTTCGCAGTGCAAGGCTACCTCCTATGCATACTATTAGTGCAGCAGATGCCCCTTCTACAGTCTGCTAGTTTATTCTTCATCTTCATCGCGATCGTTTCTATCATATACTCACACGCAGAAATGCTTGTATACAGCATCGCATGTTAATATTGTAGAGTCGGAAGTGTTGCACGTTTGCGGAATTTTTTTCACTGGGTTTTTGTGCAGCGATCAACGGTTTTATGTGCGCGTGGAGAACCTTCCGGATTAGGCAGGTTGGCTGTAAGTAGACCTCCAGCTCCCCTTGAGCGACACGCGACGTTGCGACCTTGCTGAAACGTTGGATATGCACAGATTCAAGGTTGTGTCCTGAGAAGAGTAGGTCGCGAGTATGTCTTTCACCTCGCTGATATCTCAGCACCTATGATACAGCTATGTTACAACGCCGCACACTCTATGCCTGCAGATCCGCGCACCTCTTCACCTGGTCGCGCAGAACTCGTGGGAAACGGCTATTTATCTGCACGCCATCCCTCTTCTCCAGCCCTAGCAGCGCATCAAGGCCGTTGTACAATGTGGTCTTGCTCTTGTCTTCGAAGGCGGCGGCTTCTTCGGCGAGTGGCATATCTGGTCCTAAAATGGCCCGAGAGGTTTTCAGCGCGTTCCAGATGGGAATGAGCTGGAAGAGCTCTTGGCCGATATCGTTTAAGGCGGTGTGTTGTTTATACACCCTCTGGTAATCCGCCTCGGTTTGCTTGCTGAGCTCAGAGACTTTGTCAAGCTTGTCCTGAGAAGGCGTTAGCAATGGTTTCGAACCACCAGCGTCCCAGTCACAACTTACATCAAACCCAGTCTGCTTCAGTGCATGGACCAAACGATTGACCAGGGTCTTGACAGTCTCGACGTCTCCTCCGTGCCTCTGGGCTGCCACAGCCGCAAGCTCTGTCGGGACAGCGATCACGAATGGATGGCCCCTCCAATCGAACTCTCTGTGGTGCTCCTCTTCCTCCATCAGCTCCACGACCTGCAGAGCAAAGCGTAGTGACTTGGCTGTTTCCTGCTCTTCCCAGTCTGACCGCGCAGCTCGATCGTGTGCGTTAGCCAAAACACCTCGCACAGTCCGCCAGAGGCTCAATGTTATCCCATTAGACTTGACCTTCTGCAGCGCCTTGAGGATCAGGTTGTGGTGTCCGTTCTCGCCCAAAGCCTTTACCACGAGCCCCTGCCATTGAGGCTTGATTCGAATTCCTGCGCTGTGGTAGCCCTCGACCACACGGAGAACATTCTCCCAGTCTTCCTTCGTTTCGCTCTTGGCGATGACATCTTTCAGACTCTTTGCTCTGTCCGGTTGCACATTGCGGTCGATGAATTCGAGTGGTAGCGTGACGTCGCCGATTGTTACCTCCACTGGCTCGGTTTCAAGCTTCGCGCGCCCGCTTTGCCGGTAGACTAGCTTCTCCTGTTCTTTTGACAGATGTTTCGGAAGGAGGACCTTGGAATTGATAGTTGCCAGAAGGGACGAGAGTTCGGTGGATGAGGGCTCGAGGAAGACAGGAAGACCGCCTATATCGTCAGCGCCGTTCATACGAAGAATATCAATGTGCACCTTTTGATCGCGCGCAGCTGCGGGAGAATGCGCGCCGAGAGACGTGATCGAGCGCGCGCGCGCCCGGATTCTGCACCGCCAATTGGCAGGCTCGCCGTATTGAATGCATGGTTGTGTTGAGAGAAAGCATAGTTCGTCGTGAGGTGAGGTCTAAGATTTGGCTGACTAAGCTTTACCTCAGCCACACCCCCACAAGCCACAAGCCACACTACACTTCAACATCAGACATGCCGGCGGAAAGATACAGCTGGTATCTGCCCTACCTCAGAACAAACTCCAACAAGCACGTCGAAATGGACAACGAGCAGGCCACATTCTGGTTGTCACAGTTCATCGGCAAGAACTTGCGTATCCACGCCTCTGACGGTCGCGTGTTCGGTGGCCAGATGAAGTGTACCGACAGGGTGCGTTGTCCTGTTGGTGCATTCGAGGTGATATTGACAATCGCAGGACCGCAACATCATCCTCGCGCTGGCGTATGAGTACCGTGCGCCGTCAGCTGAGGCGATTCGTAAGGCTGTTGAGGAGTCAGGGAATCCGTCCGCAAGCGTGACATGGAACAGCCGCTATGTGGGACTGATTGTTGTGCCGGGGCAGCATGTTAAGAAAATTGAGTTTGAAGAGAGCACTTTGCCGGGGCAGAAGAGCGGTGTAACATTATGATGAGGTCATTGAGTGTGTAGGAGGAGATGGGCAACTTTAGGCAAGTGCGTATTGTCAAAAATGCTTGACGACAATCTCTGGAGTATAATCTTTGCAGACGCCTTCTCAAGATCCTCGCCATTATTCAGTTCTGGAGGCCCATATGACCGCCGTCAAGGAGACCTAAGAAAGCTAGGCCCCACAACTCTGCAATAATCCAGACTACACCACACGCATCATGGAGACAACGCATATAAATATTTCCGTCTCGAACCTGCAGTCAATACTCCAGCACAAACATGGGGCGGACCCCTCTGAAACTCCCTGTCGAGATTCAAACTATAATCCGGGGACTTGCTCTTACCAGCGATACAAACACTTTACGATATGATGCAAAGCCAAGAGATTCGACGTGTGCAAAATGGTGCAGGGCACATGTCACTCGGTGTCGAAAGACATGTTACACATGCTACTGCGGTCGAACAAACTGATGTTGTGTTGTCAGCGGAAATGGCGATACCAGGATACTTCTGGTGAGACTGCAAAGGCTTGGACCAGACACTCGAAGCGGACTGAGATCGGATCACAAGGTGCACAGGCATGTGATGGAATCGTTGGCTCGACATGGCGTAATTGAGGAAAAGGGTTGCTATCTTCCTTAGCACTTGCTGTACGCGCTGTAAGGCTTGCCTTCCGCGCACGACTGGGTATGAACTGCCCAATTGGGACTAGCCCTGTGTTTACTTGATAACTTTCTTCGATAGTTCTCGTCAGAAATCCGAAAGGACGAAGAGGTTTTTACCGGCTTGCTAGGCTTCAAAGCGCTGTGTAGACTGGATTAGCTCTATCCAGAGCGAGCAGCAAACAACCAGTTGTATGCCGTCGTCTCCGTATCGGCTATACCCCGCAAACCACCATGCCTAAAACGCATCTAGTCTACCTATCCCAACTCACTCCACCTCCAACATCCGAACCTAGTAAACATCCAATAGCTCCTTTCGCCTTCTACTAGAATAGAATCGTCAGTCATCAACTGCTGCAGCGTTCAACATGCCCACGAACGCAGCCAAAAACCTGCACGGCAAAACCATCCTCATAACCGGCGCCTCCTCAGGCATAGGCCGCTCAACCGCCTTCGAATTTGCATACACATGTCCTCAAAGCCTAAAACTGATCCTAACAGCCCGCCGAGTCGACAGACTCCACTCCATCGCTTCCGAAATAACCTCCGAAGTAGGTGATGGCGTGAAGATACTGGCGAGACAATTGGATGTCAGCCAGCCTGAGCAGATCACGCGGTTTTGGGGGGAGTTACCGGAGGAGTTCAAAGAGGTTGATGTCCTGGTGAACAATGCGGGGTTTATGTCGGGGTATGAGAGGGCGCCTGAGATATCTACCGATGTCATAGATAGCGTGTGGGCGACGAATGTCACGGGGTTGATCCACATGAC
>QQTW01001166.1_pt1 | contig 18006 bp, 15 predicted proteins | sample 1904831 | NCBI WGS metagenome assembly QQTW01 (sample SAMN09435610, study PRJNA476489) | Subsurface metagenome, whole genome shotgun sequencing project. | reverse complement strand
TGATTTGAATCTCGGATGCGTTTAGCTTGAATATTTAATAGGAATGACTGATTGAAATTTATGCAATTCGAGAGAAAAAGCAGACGTTAAAGTCAGAATGTGAATAGTTTTCAACATATAGCTGTAGCCAAAGCTGTTAGGACAAGGAACGCGATTCGCGTAGCGATACCACGAAGTGGTCGCCTTCGGCATCGCGAGCGGGAATCGCCCGCGTCGCAGCGTGAGTTAATCAGCGTCCTAAGCTGCCGTCGTTCTATAATTGGATGTTTTATTTCTGTTGCTTCCAATAATTAATACGTTTAGTTTTTTGTCAGCTATACACTTTTGGGTCTGAATTTACAGTTACCCACACTGTAGAGACGCGCACATTACAGCGGTTTTATTACGGTTACGCTACCGGACATGATGTTAGTCGCGGTTTGTAGTATCTAAATTGAAGCACCTAGAATTTCAGGTGCATAAAAATCGTTTTTAAAATCTATCTAATGGTAGATGATTATTTTAGATAAGTTTAACTGATGATACAACTAGAAATTTCCCGGCTAACTAGACATATGTACTTATGTAATATTCCTAAAAATCATCAATTGTTGAACTATGCATATTCTGCTTATCACTAACCTATATTACTAATTAAGTGCAATACAGATGTATTTGTTTTTTTAAATTTTAATCAAAATTATACAACTAGTAGTATATAGGGCGAATTATGGGAATATCTATAAATTTAGAGTTTGGTGATGGTGACTTTGAGCGTGGGTTTGAGCAAAATCAACTTGTAGTGACGGTTACTACCTTCGAGTCGGAAATTACGCAAATAGCAGCACAGCTATCCCCAAGTCCAGAAATCCCAGAGTCATATCAACGTTGGAAAAATCAGTATTATTCTTTACTGCAAAAAAGGAAGCAACGCGGGTTTAAAAATAATCAATTTACTCATATTTCTTCACAAGATTGTGGCGAACAAGCACGAACTTTACGCCGCCAGTTACATGAGTGGCTGCAACCTCTAAATTTAGAAATACAAGCAATATTACAGCAATACCCGGATGAGGAAATTCATCTGGTTATCCATACGCCTAAAGTCGCATCGTCAGAAACGAAAGATATTTTACATCGTCTACCTTGGCAAGAATGGGATTTATTCCAAGATTTCTCGTCTAATAATACTAACACTTATCCGAACAAGTCTGTTAAAAACTATATAGATGAAGCAGCGCTTTGTTTTAAATCTTATGAAGCTAATACTGCTGTAGCTTTTGAAAGTTCCAAAATTAGAAGGGTAAGAATTATCAGTATTTTTGGCGATAGTGAAGGTATTGATACGGGAGCTGATAAAGAATTGCTCTCAAAGTTAAAAAAACGGGGAACAGAATTAATTTATCTTACCGAACCAAGTCGTGCAGATTTTAATACACTTTGGGAAGAAGCTTGTGATATCTTGTTTTTTGCAGGTCACAGCGAGACTAAAAGTAATGGTCAAGCTGGGGTAATTAATATTAATCGCCACGAGAGTTTAAGTTTGACGGATATCAAAAAAACTCTGGGTGCTGCAATTGGTAAGGGTTTGAAGTTGGCAATATTCAATTCTTGCGATGGTTTGGGTTTAGCAAGGGAATTAGCAGATTTAAATCTTCCTTACATTATTGTATGGCGAGAGGTTGTACCAGATGTAATTGCTCAAAAGTTTATCAGATACTTTTTAAGCTCTTTTGCAAGTGGTAAATCTTTATTTGCCTCTGTGAGGGAAGCGAAAGATAAGCTGTTTGAGCTTGCAGAGTCACAAAATTCTGAAAAGCAGCTACCAGGGGTAACTTGGCTACCGATTATCTGTCAAAATACTATTGAACCTCCGCCGAGTTGGTCGGATTTGGGTGGGCTAACTGGCTCACTTCCTGATAATCCCTATCGAGGTTTGTCGGCATTTCGGGAGGAGGATGCTGAGTTTTATTTTGGTCGGGAGGAATATATTGCTGATTTGGTAGAGGCTGTTTATAGTAAACCTTTAGTTCCGGTAATTGGTGCTTCTGGAAGCGGTAAGTCTAGCGTCGTGTTTGCGGGGTTGGTTCCTCGGTTGCGAACTGCACCTGATGTGCAAATAATCAGTTTTCGTCCGGAGAATAAACCGTTTGATAATTTGGCTATTGCTCTGAGTCACCTTGACCCCAACAGAGAACCTTATAATACGCTTGGGTCACAACTTGATAACAGGTTAGCGCAAATAGGTTTAGATTTGGACTGGCGTCATGATGAGACAAAGTTATGCGATTATATCCGAACTCTTATCTCGGCTTCGGGATATCAGCGTTTGGTATTAATTGCCGACCAGTTTGAAGAACTTTACACTTTGACTCCAGAAGTAGAACGGCAGAGTTTTTTAAAGGCTTTATATTTTGCTGTTAAATATGCACCCAATTTTACCTTGGTGCTGACGCTGCGGGCTGATTTTTTAGGAATTGTGTTGAATTCTCTGTTGGGTGAAGCTTTGAAGAAATATGCTCCTTTATTGCTGACACCAATGAACTCCCAAGAGTTACGCTCTGCAATCGAAAAACCAGCCGTAAAAATGAAGGTGGAATTGCAGAAAGGATTAACTTTTAAGTTAATCAACGATTTGGGCAGTCATCCCGGGCGCTTACCTTTGTTAGAATTTGCTTTGACGCAGTTGTGGGAGAAACAAGAAAACTGGTATTTAACTCACCAAGCTTATGAGGAAATTGGCGGGTTAGAAAAAGCTTTAGCAAAACATGCGGATGAGGTTTTAGATGAGTTGCAATTGCAGGACTTAGAAAATAGATATAAAGCAGAACGGATATTTATTCAATTAGTAAGTTCGGGAGCAGGGACAGAAGATACACGACGGGTAGCAACTCGTCAAGAAGTGGGGTTAGAAAATTGGGACTTGGTGCAAAAGTTAGCCTCGCAGCGTTTAGTGGTGACGGGGAGGGATGAGACGAACGCTATTGAAACAGTAGAAATTGTCCATGAAGCACTAATTCGGGAATGGGGAACCCTACGCAAGTGGATTCAAGATAACCGGGAGTTTCGCACTTGGCAAGAGCGCCTGCGGGGATCAATGCGGCAATGGCAAAAAATGCGACAAGATGAAGGAGCATTGTTGGGAGGTGCGGCGTTGGTCGAGGCGGAAGAAAGGCTTAAGGAACGTCAAGATGACCTAAGTCAAGATGAGCAAGACTACATCAAGCAGAGTATTGAACTACGCGAATGTCTAATTAAGCAAGATAATGAACGCAGAAAGCGACAGTTCTTAGCAGCGTCAATAGCAACTATGTTTTTCGCCGGATTATCCATCTTTTCTGCCTTTGAATGGAGAAACTCAGAAATTAATCAAATTGACAGCTTAACGGAATCTTCTGAAGCATTATTAGCCTCTAATCAAAAGTTAGATGCGTTAATTAGCAGTTTGTATGCAGGAAAAAAACTTAATCAGCCACTCTTACAAATATTTCCGCCAACCACCAAGCTCAAGGATAAAGTTAAAAGAACTCTGCAAAAAGTTGTTTACCAAGTTCAAGAACGTAACCGTCTCAACGGGCATCAAAATGTCAATAGCATTGAGGTCAATTTCAGCTTAGATAATCAACATTTAGTGACTGCTGGAGAAGATGGTACTATCAAGTTATGGAACTTTCAAGGTCAACCGTTGTTGACTTGGCAAAATAAACTACCGACAAATTGTATCAGTATTAGCCCAAACGGTCAAATAGTGGCTACTGCTGGAAATGATGGTATTATCACCCTGTGGAACTTAAAGGGTCAGCAATTAACTACTTGGAAGGGTAATCAAGGCTGGATTAGAAGTATCAGTTTTAGTCCAAACGGACAGTTGCTGGCTACCGGAGGAAGTGACGGCACTCGCTTGTGGAATTTACAAGGTCAGCAACTGGCAAAATTAGAAAGCGATCAAGGTTGGGTCTGGAGTGTTCGTTTTAGCCCAAACGGACAGTTGCTAGCTTCCGGAGGATATGACGGCACTATTCGCTTATGGAATTTACAGGGTCAGCAGTTGGCAAAATTAACTGGTCATGAAGATAAAGTCAGAAGTGTTAGCTTTAGCCCAGATGGTCAAAAATTGGCTACTGCTGGAGATGATGGCACAGTTCGTTTGTGGAACTTGCAGGGTCAGCAGTTAACTAAATGGCAAAGAGGTGAGCGGGGAGTTTCGTTTGTTAGTTTTAGTCCAGATGGTCAAAAATTAGCCATTGCGGGACATGGCACATCTGGTTTATGGGACTTGCAGGGTAAGCATCTGTCAGAATTTACTCACCATAAAGGTCGAATCAGGAGTATGAGTTTTAGCTTAGATAGCAAAAGACTAGCGACAGCAGGAATTGACGACACTGTTTACTTGTGGGACTTGCAGGATAAGCATCTGTCAGAATTTGTTCAGCATCAAAGTCAAGTCAAAGAAGTCAGTTTTAGCTTAGATGGTCAGCGACTAGCTACAGTAGGAGACGATCGTACTATCCATGTGTGGAATTTGCAGGGTCAAGAATCAAAAGCAATTAAAGGGCATGTAGTTAGTTTTAGCCAAGATGGTAAGCAAATAGCTACCGCAGGAGATGATGGTACTGTTAGCTTGTGGGATTTTCAAGGTAAGCAGTCATTCAAATTTACTGCCCATCAAGGTCAAGTTAGAAAAGTCAGTTTTAGCTCAGATAGTCAACGACTGGCTACAGTAGGAGACGATCGTATTATTCGTTTGTGGAACTTGCAGGGTCAGAAATTATTTCAATCTCCAGTTTTAGCAGATGCAAACTTTTACTTTACAAGTCTTAGCTTTAGCCCAGATACTCGTCTGATAGCAGCCGTAGCACTTAACGGGTCAGTCAGTGTATGGAACTTACAGGGTCAAAAATTAGTTCAATCTCCAATTTTAGCAGATGTAAACTCTCATTTTAAAAGTTTTAGCTTTAGTCCAGATAGTCGTCTGATCGCAGCCGTAGCATTTAACGGGTCGGTCAGTGTGTGGGACTTGCAAAGTGATAAGAATACTGAAAAAACAATCTTGCTTGGACATCCAGGTGGAACTAGTGATGTCATTTTTTACTCAAATAGCCAACAATTGGCTACGGCAGGAGATGATGGTACTGTCCGCTTGTGGGATTTGCAAGGTAAGCAGTTATCCAAATTTATTGTCCATCAAGGTTTGGTTAGGAGTCTCAGTTTAAGCCCAAATGGTCAACAACTGGCTACTACTGGAGACGATCGCATAGTTCGTTTATGGAATTTACAGGGTCAGCAGTTGGCAGTATTTTCAGCAAATTCTCGGAACGTTATTTTTAGTCCAGATGGTCAACGATTAGCTACCGTAGGAGTTGATGGCACTGCTAAGTTATGGCAAATTGAAACGTTTGAGGAACTGTTGAAGCAGGGTTGCAGTTGGGTGCGTGATTATCTGAAGAACCCTAATATTAGTAAGAGCGAGGCTACTCTATGCAACCATAGGTAAAGCCTTAATTAGAGAATGGGGAACTTTTCGCAAATGAATAGAAAATAACCGCGATCGGACTTGGCACTCCTTTGTATAGGCTAAAAAGACTAAATCTATATACAAACGTAGATGGAACTTTATCTCCCCAACCCCTTTTTAAGAGGAAGCTAAAAATCAACTCATCAATTCCGCACTAAGGGGATTATCAAAGACTATTTGCCTTAAGCAAGTAGTGAGAAATAAGATTCTCGACTTATTAAAGAAGTTAGGAATCTCAATATCGAGAATTTTATGAAATTAGATAAACCACAGATATTGAAATGATAAAAATATTTAATTAGGAATGTGCAATGCAAATAGTAAATTGTAAAACCCCATTTTCTAAACAAACACGTAGTTTGATTTTATGGAAGAAGTGGGTGATAGCGAATGCTGTTGCCGAGTCTTTGAGTTTAGGTATGATTGCTCTCGTGCAGACCACAAGCAGTATGATTGAGAGCGCAAATATGCAGGGAGTTTTAGTTTTATTGAGTATATTCAAAGGAGGTTTATTAGGATTTGCTCAATGGTTGGTTTTACGTCACTATATTCACAACTCAACTTGGTGGATATTCGTGACTACAGTTGGAGGACTTTTTGGATGGCTAATATTATTGTTCGTCAGCGTTGTGACTGCCTTGCCAATTGCATTTGAAGCAAATGGATTCACTGGTACTGCGCTGCTTATGGGAGTAGCTTTACTGGGAGGAGGAGTAGGAACGGTGATGGGACTAGCTCAAGGGTTAGTTCTGCTTACCTGCTTGAGAGTGTCTATCCAAAAAGCTGTTTGGTGGATTAATGCGAATGCTTTAGCTGGAGCGTTATACTTTTTGATAATGTTTGTAGAAATTGGTATAGTAAAGGCAGAAAAATTGAGCGCAGAGACAGTTTTAGTTACAGCAGCTATGGGAGCAATTACGGGGGTTATTGCTGGGGTAATTACGGGTGCTGTTTTAGTTTATTTATCGATCAAAACTGTACAGCCTCAAAAAAGTCAATTTATGTACAAATGTAGCTCTCCAAATGAATCAAAAAATAGGTTTGGGTGCAGAGGTTTGGCTATATTTAATAGAAATTTGAACATATAGCATTCCCCCGCTATGAGTTGACTAAAAAGATTTTATTTTAAGTTTTGTTGATTACATGCCAAATACTAATACACTAGCACGATCGGCATCATCTCAAATGTACGAGTTCACTGTCATGCGTAGTCTATGTTATTAATTTTGACCTTTTCGCTCTTGCCCAGATCCCCGACTTCTTAAAGAAGTCGGGGATCTAGCAACCCCTAAGAACTTTTGACATGGACTAGTAGTCTCCTAGCGGAAACATTATCTAGTCAAATTGGCCCTGTGAAGACAGTTTTTGGTAGGAAGTGCTTTGTCTCGGTGCTGCTGTTTGGTTTGCTTCTCGATTGTCTGCGCTATATCAAGCTAGGTTGAACTCTTGAGGCAATTTCGTTTGACCTATTTCCCAAAAGTGTATAAGTTCCAAAAACCAATCCTATATATAAATGTAGCACCCATAAGGTCACAAAATCTTCTCTGATGTCAAAGCTACGCTATGTCATCTCCTATCAAACGTGAGGTAAATAAAATCACTATGATATCACCGTCAAACTACTGGAAAATGCGGATGCTGTCAATTAAGACAGAGGGTCAGTCAGTAAGCGATAAAGAAATTAATAGAGTCAAGGAGTTTTTTAAATTACAATTTCCTTACCTAAGCAGCAAGACCACACTATCGGCAGAAGAAAATAAACAAATTCAAACTGTGTTGTGGGAAATTTTTCGTTCAACTGATGACGTTTATCAGCGTGCGCTAGCTGGACTTTGTTTACGGTGTTATGTTTCACACAGAATTTTCATCACCTGCAAAATTATCCCTCACATCTACAACGCCATTACAAAAAAGTTGTTCAGCTATACTGATTTACTTCCCTTAGTTTTAAACGACGATGGTAAAGCACTGGTGATTTTAGATAGTGAGGGTAAAAATCAATACATATTGAATCATTCTGATGGCACAACTCAACAAATCCCAAGAGGCGGAGAATTTTTTAGTGTTGTTATATTACAGAAATTTAATCCCAACTTAGTTTCTAATGAAAGCTTAGATAATTGGACTAAAAGACTTACCTGTCAAAATGAAAATATCAAGTCATTTTTGTGGGAACTTGGGTTAGCAACACCCAGTGATTGGGGACTTTTGTGTAAATCTATACCCCGGTCTTTGTCGGGGCTGATTTCAACAGAAGACCGTGAAATCGTCAAAGCTTTCCAAACAGTTTACCAAAGCGATAGACTCAAAACACAGCAAAAAGGACGCTGTTCTAAACCAACACAAAGCCAACTGGAACAAATATTAGGTTTATTGCAGCAAAAAAACATTACTATTTCTTTAAAAGAATTAATTGCTCATCTTAAACGCATTGCCGAAATTTTACGTCAAGATTGGCTTTACAAAAAAACAGGCAATACCAAGACTGTACCCACAGAAGTTTATGATAATTTAACAAACAATTATTTTCCCAATCCAGAATTACCCAATCACACCGACCGCGACCCGGAGGAGGCAGAATTAGAAGAATTACAAGAAATCTGTAAAGATTTATTTGAAAAAGTGTTAGACGAGGCAATAACAAAGGTAATTCAACAGCGCATTGAAGAATTGAAAAAAAGTAGAAGTTACAATAACTTTGCTCAACGATTTCCGGAAGGATTGCGACTTTATTACCAAGAAAATATATCTTTAGGTGAGATTGGTAAAATTTGGGGAATAGAATGGAGTAGAGCAAGACGTATTTTTCAACTAGAAAACTTTTTGGAGATTGTCCAGTATCGAACTGAAGAGATTTTCTTAGATCAGCTTTTGCAATCGCTTAATAAATCTCAGGTAACCAAAATTTCTAATGAACCTGAGTATCTAAAAAATCTTGCCGAGTCAATAAGAGAATTTAGCTTTAGTAAAGCTTTTAAAGAAGCAAAGTCGGAATTATTGTCTGGTAAGAAGCAGATGAAAAATAGCTTATTTGCTCAAATTATCCGCAATCACCTTAATGCTTCGCGCTATGTTGCTTAAACTAGAAAACTGCTATCAAAGATGTATTACTGTTTTGATGAAACAATAAATAGGAAATTCCAAATGAAAAGTTCACATACTTATAAACCTGATACACAAATTATGAAAGAACAATTATCAACAAAAGTTGTTTGGTTAGAAACAGAAGATTTTGAACAAGCGTGCGTAATCAGCGAGACTAACTTCAATAAAACCGAAGAAATAAGCCAATGGCAAATATATCTAAACGCTCTAGCACAAATTGGTTTTCAAAGATACCTGAAAGAACGAAATCCAAATATCACAATCAATCAAGACAATCCAAGTAAAGCATTTGATAATATCTGTTACCTGATAATCAACGGATTTAGTTTTTGCTTAATTATTTTAGACAACTTGGTTGAGCAATTTGTTTCTATACCGACACAACTTATTACTTCATCTCAAAAAACTGCTCAGTTTTATGTGTTGTTAGAAGTTTTAGAAGAAGAACAACAATTAAATATTCATGGTTTTTTACGTTACGACGAGTTATTTAAATACTCTCAAAAGCCAGATTTAAAATCTTTGTCAGAAGATAGTTATCAAGTGCCTCTATCTTTATTTGACACGGAGCTAAATAACCTCTTGCTGTACGCTCGTTTCTTGTCACCATCTGCAATTAAATTACCCGTAGCAGTAACAAGTAACACCGTGACAGAAGCTCTAACTGAAGTAAAAAATAAAGTAGATAAAGTATTAGTCGATCTGAGTAAATGGTGGACTGGAATCTTTGAAGAAGGTTGGCAATCTACAGAGTTTATTTGGAACGCTATTCCCAACAATTTAGCTTGGGGATATGTTAGAAGTCGGAATGAGTCAAATAGTTTTCTGATTTCACGGACTAAATTATTTGACTTGGGACTGTTGTTACAAAATAAACCCTTTGCTTTAACTGTCAATCTTAAACCAGAAAATGAAGAACAAGGCGTGCTTGTACAAATTCTTCCTCATCAGGAACAATATTTACCATCTGGCTTGAAATTGAAAGTAACTCTTAATACCAATACACCTGAGTCGATCAGCCAGGAGGTTGTTGCGAGGAAAGCTGATAACGCCATTCAATTAGAATTTAGTGAGGCGGCTGGTAAACAATTTCAGGTTGAAGTTAGCTATCAAGATGCTGTAATTACTGAGGCATTTGTTTTGTAAACTTGACACGTAAATCTCATATTTCACTTGAAATGAAGATTTAATACTCAATATGTTCCTAAATCTAAACCACCCTCAAAACGTCTTAGTAGAAATTTTCTCGCTGCCGCTATTGCAGGATGAAAAAATGGTCTAACACCGATTTCGCGTACCCAATCAGAATTTATGAAATCGGGCAGTTCTAGCTTAATTTATGTTATTAATTCTGGCTAGCATTTCTCTAATAATTGAAGGCTTGAAATAACCCAAATCAAAAGTTAAAGCTTGACGTGGAAATGTCACAGCAGCTAATCCACCTTTTTTACGGTATTTAGGTAAAGAAGGTCTATCGACTTCCCCTGGAGAATAAAGCTTAATTAGTCCGTTATAACTGGTGATTGATTCACCTACAGTTTTTAATACTTGCTGTGCAGCTTGAGCGGCAAGAGCTTTGTAATGTGGGTTTGACTTAAGAACTTTGTCTAGCTCGGTATAGATGGTTTTGCAATAATAAGTTTTCCACCCCTGTCTCAATTCATCACCGCGCCAATAAGTAGTAAATGCGGAATCCGTTTCTTTCAGTCGTAAGTAATGCGATTGACGAGTATGATAAATGGCACAATTAATCAGATTATTGGCTTGTTCGCATTGCTCAACCCAAAATGCTTTTTCTTCGTCTGTAATTGCTCTAACTGGAATTGTTCTAAACAAATGGTATCACCTCCTGTTGTTCATTACAATTATTACTACATAACGCGTGCAACTCATTCCGTAAAGACATGGCTAAACTTGCAGAAAAAAACTACGAGTACAGGCGTACTGAAAATTCTGTGTCATTTATTAATTACCCTCCTGGCTAAGCTTGGTATAAAAAGATAATTTGGTCGTGCATTCCCTTGGTAATTAGTGAGATTCGGTAATATACTCGAAAGTTCGTTAAACTTATTGATAGTGCGCTAATTACGAACATGACTGCTAATCTTGCATCGACTCCGCACAATTTTTTGACCGATTTAGAACAAGCAACAGCCGCATTTCGAGGTGAATCTAAAACCCGTCCGAATGCATCCGTTGTAGTTAATGCACTTTTGCAAGCTGAGAAAACCGCTAAACAGCAACGAATTGCATACTCATACGAATCATTACTAGGTAAATGGCGATTGTGCTTTACTACGGGAACTCGTAAAGTTAGAGAACGTGGTGGAATCGTGTTAGGTAAAGGATTTTATATTCCGAAATTGTTTCCAGCATATATTTCGTTGAGTATTCCTGATGTTGCCAATTTAGCCGCGAATCAAGGAGAAATCGGGAATCAGATTCAATTGGGAACTTTGTTATTAAAATTAACTGGATCGGCGCAATACTTAGGTAAGAAAAATCTACTTGCGTTTGATTTTACACAAATGGAAATTAGTTTGTTTGGTAGGACTATTTATAGTGGTAAGATTCGCAGCGGTAAGAATAAAGATAATAATTTTTATGAAGAATCGATTGCGAAGTTACCCTTTTTTGCATTCTTTTTAATTACCGAAAATTTTATTGCTGCACGGGGTCGCGGTGGTGGTTTAGCGCTGTGGATACGCGAAAATTAATAAGCTATAAGTAGGTCGGTGTTAAAAATCATGGTTATGACAAGGGAGTAGGGAGTAGAGAGTAGGCAGTTGGGGTAAAGCTTTGAGCCTAATATACATTCTGTTACATAGTTCTGTTTATTTCTACCGACCTACTTATATAAATCATTCGTGAGGAGTAAGATCCCCGACTTCTTGGAGAAGTCGGGGATCTGGGTCTTCCGCTATAATTGGTGTATTATGCGAAACTTAATATTTAAAATCATTAACATTTTTATCAAATTAAAATTCCCTAAAGTTGAAAAAATTACCACTGAAGCATTAAGTCAGTGGCAAGCGAATATTAGTCAACTACAGCCAATATTACTTGATGCACGCACTCAGTCAGAGTATGCAGTGAGTCACCTTGAAACTGCAAGACAATTCGACTTAAGTAAAAAAGATACTTTCGATACACTGAAGATTTCAATTGATACACCAATAGTTGTATATTGCTCGATTGGATACCGCAGTGCAATAGTCGCTCAAAAGCTACAAAAAACAGGGTTTTCCCAAGTTTTTAATCTTAGTGGTGGGATTTTTGAGTGGGCAAACGAACAAAGACCGATGTTTCAATTCATATCTCAAAAATTGCATCTAACAACATTGGTACATCCTTATAATCGGACTTGGGGAAAGTTGTTGAGGGAACAAAATAGGTCAAAATAAAAGTAATGCTTTGATTTTCTCAAATTTACCCTGCATTAAATAAAGTCGATGTCGAGTGTTTCGATTATTATTCCCACCTTGAACGAAGCGAGTAGCTTAGAACGTACATTGCGGCAGCTAACTGTACTCAATCCACTAGTAAAGGAAATTTTTATAGTTGATGGAGGGAGTCATGACCGGACGATTGCGATCGCAAAACAAAGTTTACACTTTTTCCCGCTATCTGTAGACGTGCAAATCATCGAGTCTGGGTGCAAAGGACGTTCGGTTCAAATGAACTGCGGTGCGAAAGTTGCTAGTGGTGATTTTCTTTGCTTCCTTCATGCGGATACGGGAGTACCCGACGATTTAACAAGCTTGATTGAGGAAACTTTAGCAAATCCAGATGTCGTTGGTGGTGGATTTATTTCCTTGATGATGGGTACTCAAACAACTCGATGGGGTGTGTCGCTTCACAATTATCTCAAAACCTATTATGCACCTTTAATATTTCGTCCTCACTTATTTATGAAAGGATTGCGTTTGCTATTTGGAGACCAAGTTATATTTTGCCGTCAAAAAGAGTTTTGGGAATGCGGTGGATTTAATGAAGCATTACCAATTATGGAAGATGGGGATTTATGTTTGAAACTTTCCCAAAAGGGACAAATTCGCTTATTAAATCGTATTGTCACCAGTTCCGACCGTCGTGTTGCACGTTGGGGTGTTTGGAAAGCGACTGCAATTTACCTTTACGTGGGAATTTTGTGGGGAATTGGTGTTAGTCCTAACTACCTCAAGAAATTTTACGAAGATATTCGCTGATTGAGATTCCAATCATAGTAAAGGTATTTAATTGGGGTTGATGCTGTTATTGGTAAGTCGCTGTTTAAATAAGAGCGAATGTATTCTGGTATGGTCGGTGCAACCTTTAAAAAGTCTTTTTGATACCATTTGAAAATTTTGCTGCAAAAAAGAATATTGTTTTCTTCGTCATAGCAAACTTTACCAACATCGTTGATAAAACGACGCGCATCGTCATCTAACTGCTGCTGAATTTGTTCGGGGTAATAAGCACCATCGCGCAGCAAAGGACAACCAATCGAAGCGCAAACAATTGCAAAATGAATTCTTGGTTCTTGTAATTTTTCTCGAAGAATATTGTTTTCAATTTCACCTAAACTATAAAATTTGCCTCCGACATTATAAACTCGACGTTGGAAAAACCAGAGAAAACTCAACCAATTGGGAATTCCGAGAATTTTCGGTAAAATCGACTTGATGGGATATCTTTCGAGAATCGCTGCAACCGTAAATGCATTATAGAGGTTAATCCATAATGCTAATTGCTCGGAATTACTTAGATTAGCTTCGATTTCCGGTTGAAAAATAGTTGATAACCAATTTGTAAGTTTTTGCGGTTGGTCTCGTTTCCATGCAACGTAGTTGACACGTCCTTGTTTGTCAACATACTCCCGAAGTAAATTATCCCACGGTGTAAAATCAATGGAATTATTCACAATTCACACGCCTTTAATTAAACCAGTACCTATAATTGCTAATTTACCTCACAGTGGCTTATTTGTTCCTGATGATATTGGCAGAATTATGAGTCAACAACATCTCGCAACTTTGCCTAATAGCGATTGGCATTTAGATAAGCTGTATGATTTTTTACCATCGCTAGGTGTGACGGTTATGCAAGCAAATTATAATCGTTATGTTGTCGATTTAAATCGTGAAGCCAAAGAACCGATAAGTGGTAATTTTTGGTTTTCTCCAATTCCCCTACAAACTGCTTTTGGTCAACCTATATATACAACTGACCCAGAATTAGAAACGTTAAATCAGCGAATCGATAAGTTTTATTTGCCTTATCACGCTCAACTTCGGCAACTGATAGATGAGAAAATAAAGGAGTTCGGAAAGGTTTATTTATTTGATTTACATAGTTTTGGTGGTTTGATTAACGACCAAGTTTGTTTAGGAAACCAAAATGGTAAAAGTTGTTCAGATAAATTCATATCCTGTGTTGAAGATAGTTTTATTAGTCAAAGGTATCAAGTAGTCAAAAATAAAGTATTTAATGGTGGATACATTACTAAATATTACAGTAAAATTCCAAATGTCGAAGTTTTGCAAATTGAAGTTAGATATCAGGTGTATCTTGATGAGAGTCAGATTGATAAACCATTTCTACCTGATTGGAATGCACATAAATTTCATTTAGCAAAAATCAAGTTTCAGCGAGTTTTCGCTGCAATTGTTAGTCAACGTAGGGTGCGTTAGCGCAGCGTAACGCACCATCTTATTATTTAAAAGCGTAACGCATGAGCCACGAACAAACCACAGAGGACGCGAAGAACACGGAGAAATAGAGCCAGGAGAGGTATTTTGCCTATAGATAAGAAGAAGGTGCGTTACGCTTTTAGCTAACGCACCCTACAATTTATCTAATTTATATTATAAGTTAGTCTTTTATTGTTAAGTAGGGACATTTTTCCATAAAAGTAGCAGATTTATTAATCGCATCAGGGTTATCAATATGTTGGGGTGTGGGGCAAATTACACCGTTAAATAAATCGTCGAAGCCGTAAGGTGCAAAAAATTCCCATGCACCTTGTTGATTTATTCGTACTCCTACAGTTGTTGCAGTATGCAACCAGTTACTAATCCCATCTTCTGTACTTGTATAGGTTTTACGACCAGAACGCCACCGAGCAAAGCTGGCTTGATTTTTAACATCAAATTGATGGTTTTGAAATTGATTTACGAGATTTTCTTTGGCTGCAAGTTCTTGGGAACGATTGCCATCAATATCAAAAAAGGCAATATCAAAGTCTTTAATAATGAGTTGACATTCGTCGCCAAAAATAGCCTTCCAAACGGTGTTACGAACCGCACCACCAGCTAACCACCAATTGGGAAGATTTAGTTGGGAAATAGCAGGTAATACTTGACCGATTGGGGAGAATGATAATATTCGTTTTAATTCTAACTCTTGAGTTGAAAAGATCGGATTCATGATAGTTCCCCTATCGCTAAAGCTTTTTGACAAGATGGCTTCAAATTATTAACATGAAATTATCAGTTTTTTTCGTAAAAATATGACTCTCAGCCTTCGCAATATTTATCCACTCTCAGAATTTCAGCGCGGCGCAAAAGCCTTTTTGGAAAAGCTTAGAGTCACCAAAGAACCTATTGTCCTCACCGTTAATGGTAAAGCATCTGTGGTAATTCAAGATGCCCAAAGCTATCAAGAGTTGTTAGACAAGCTAGAACTTTTAGAGGCAAGCGCTGGGATTCGCAAAAGTCTTGAGGAATTCTCGCAAGGCAAAGGCATCCTCCTAGACGAAGCATTCCAGCAGCTGCGAGCAAAATATGACATACCGGGTTGAAATTTCGCCGACTGCGGTTGCCGATATCGAACAAATCTTTCTCTGGATGCGGGAGTCTTCTCTAGACCAAGCCCACCGATGGGTTAGAGGGTGCTACGAAATCATGCTGACATTGGAAAAATTTCCTAACCGTTGTCCAATGTCACCCGAAAGTAAGTACATGGATATGGAAGTACGGCAGATGCTCTACAAAAAGCTATTCCGGATTTTGTTCACTGTCAGTCAGGCTGAAGCAGAAAATACAGGCATTGTTCGCATTCATCGAGTACGTCATGGTTCACAAGAAACCCTACGTTATCCCGAACAGTTATTAGAAGATAACGATGAATAAATTGATACATTTCACTCGTGGTGCTACTGATAGGTTTTATTGAGAATAATCTATTTTTATTGACCAGATGCGCTTGCCTTACCTTTAGAATGGAAGAGAGCAACTTGAATTTTTGGTATATAACTTAACTAGGAAAATGCTTAAATACTAAGTATAGCAACGGTCAGACAGCTTAGGACAACGATCTATTTACAGAATACGCTACTGTAGGCGACTATCACCAACTTGTCCTAACAGCTTTGGCGACTGCTATATCAACTATGGTTAAACTAATAAGTTTGATGCATTAACTACAAATTAATTGAGTTTTAAGCAAATCGGGGATATTATCCCCGATATTTTTATGTTCTGATTTATGATTTTTATGACTTTCTCAAGCAGCTGGTTTGAGAAAAAAGTAGCTAGTCATTGCAATACCAATCCCAACGATAAAACTACGTACCCACGCTGGATTAACTTGACGTGCTAAAAATGCACTTCCATAACCGCCAATTAAAGCACCAATTGCCATCAAAATTGCTGGAAACCAGACAACAATACCCGCAATCATAAAATGAAGCAATGCAAACGCATTTAAACAAGTTGCTAACCAGCTTTTGAGTGCATTCATCGCATGAATATTTTTGATCCCCATTATCTCGAAAATGGCAAGCATGAGAATTCCACCACCCCCACCAAAGAAACCACCGTATAATGCGATCGCAAACTGAAATATCACAACCAATCCAATCGGAATCTCGAACCGACTCAGCAACCAAGCATTAAACCGCTTCCCAAATGCAAACAACAATGTCGCGGTCAGCATCAAGTAAGGAACCAGATTTGCAAAGTCAGATGAGGAAGTACGCAAAAGCAACTCGGAACCAATTATTCCACCCAAAGCGCTAGTTACAGTCAACAGTAATAACTCCCACCGTCGAATCGACATCTCCCGACGGTAAGCAAAAGTACTTGCAGCAGTACCCACCCACATCGCTGCTGTATTCGTCGCGTTTGCTTGTATGGGTGGAATTCCAGCAAATATCAACGCAGGAAACGCAATCAACCCACCTCCACCCGCAACTCCGTTTATTCCACCTGCAATGATAGCTACAACGAACAAAAATAGATTTGATAAAAATGGTTCTAATGTAAAATGCATAATTCTTTATTCCCTAACGCCACATGCTACAACGGGGGGAACCCCCACACGCCACTTATGCTCCGCAACGCAGTGGCTCCTCCCTACTCCCTTAATTCTTAATTGCAACTATCCGAAGTCGTTGATAATCAGCATTCCAGACACCATCTCGATATAATACGGGTTGCAAAAGCTGTTCAACTCTATCGAACACATGATTCTGCTGTTCGATTGATTCTGGTAAAAACCGACTCGCAAACATTTTCAGCCAATTTCTTAAACCTGCATCCCCATCTACTAATGGAGTTGGACGTTTGAACAATACCGCGTAAATCACTTCAAAACCGTACTTTTCTAAGCTTATTGCGTAATCAGCGATACTGGGAAAATACCAAGGAATTTCTATTGACTCTATACCAGCTTCGTGTATGGCAATATCTAAAGCTTTGGCGATCGCTTTGACATTACCTTTGCCACCAAATTCGGCAACGAAACGTCCTTGAGGTTTGAGTGCTTGGTGAATGCAGCGAATTACTGCTTCGGCTTCGGGTATCCAATGGAGCGTTGCATTAGAAAATACTGCGTCGAATTGCGTATCGATTTGAAAAGAACGGGCATCGGCAACGGCAAACTTTAAATGCGGGTAGTTTGCTTTTGCTTTTTCTATCATCGTCGCATCGGCATCGATGCCCGTTACAATTGCTTCTGCTTGGGCAATTTGTGCTGTTAATTGTCCTGTACCGCAACCTATATCTAATATTCGCTCTTTTGGTTGTGGGGATAATATTTTTAACAAGTCTTCGCCGTATTTCCACACAAAGGCGTGTTTGCCCTCGTAGAGGGCTGTATCCCAGTTGTTCTGAAGCATGGTTTTATTTCTTAAATGCGGGTATTTTCTGAAAAATTCAGATTTATCTCGTTTCCCTATGATTTATGACTTCTATATGTATGAGGTTAAACAATATATGTATGCTTGTCCAATATATTTTTTAGTGTCTATTAATATCTATAAAATATTAATTGACGGGTTTTGTATTTTCGATTGCTAATGGGTATGTTGGGGAATCGATCTGTTTCGATCTGTGGGGGCGGGTTTTGATGTATTTTCGATTGCTAATGGGTATGTTGGGGAATCGATCTGTTTCGATCTGTGGGGGCGGGTTTTTATGTATTTT
>QQTW01001165.1_pt1 | contig 18018 bp, 17 predicted proteins | sample 1904831 | NCBI WGS metagenome assembly QQTW01 (sample SAMN09435610, study PRJNA476489) | Subsurface metagenome, whole genome shotgun sequencing project. | reverse complement strand
ACGCAAGTCACTTATTGCTTTACCTAGCTCTGGAGCGATGTTAGTAAGACCTAACCCGAATCCAAGTACCCTCTGTAGCCCAAAACTGTCACCAATCTTGCGATTAATGAATATTGCCTCACCTGTTTTAAGCAATTCTTTGGTGATTAAGACGGCTCCAACGCGATCATAAGAGTCAGGATTTGAGGGAGCGAGTCCCTGCTGACTGACGAGCTCCGAAGCCTGTTGCGGGCTGAGTAATTTTCCAAAGTAGTCGTAGTAGCCTAGCGGCTGAGTTGGAGCAGATTGGAGCAGAGCTTCAGTGGCAAGAGTTAGCTTCGGCTCTATTAAAATATTCGAGAGAAAGACAGCAGTTAAAGTAGATATTATTGTTAGGAAGAATAGATAGACCATTTTCTGAAGCCAACGCATATCTGCCTCCTAGTACTTATTGGTAGAGGTCATGCTTCACCGATTCAGGGAATTAGCCTGATTGTCTCTCAAAGAGCACCAAGGCTCCTTAACGACAAAGCTTTTTAGGTTTAAAATGGGTATACAGGTAAAATTTCGTTTGGCAACAGCTTAAAATGTTACAAAGTTTACCCATTTTTCACTCAAAAATATAGCTGGATAAGCTTATTAGTGACAGTAAAAGTTACAATTGTTTACCAACTTCGCATCGTTTTTGCAATTTAAACAGTCTTGGGGCAAACGCAGTCACTTTGTGTTGCAGTTCTCTATCGGGTCATGGCGCATAAGAGCATATTTCCTTCTCATTGACCTTGGCTCACCATTACAAACCCTCGCGTTTTACCTGAAACTGAATCCATTGTTGCCATTGCCCGCCACAAGTCCACTGCCTTCACCCAGATTGGCGGGTACTTGTAACGTGAGACGTCCAGGATTAGAAAGCGATCCGCCTGTTCATTGTAGGCGGCTATGGGGGAGATATGTCCTCCTTTTTCCTGACCAATCCCTTTACGTAAGTAGTTGACCAAGACAAAATTATCCTGTTGTTTCAAATTGGCTACGACTGAGGAGCGAAACTCTTCTAGGCTACTTTCTGCAGCGTGGTAAACATTCACTTTGACAGGGTAGCTCCCTAATAGTTGACCCAACTGGTCTAAGGTCATGCCTTGACGAGCTACCACCTCAGGGCTGAGGGCTTTTCGGGTTTGTTGGTTGTTAAAGAAGTTTTCCTGGGTAAACACATGGTAAGGAGAATGTTCAGGGGCTATAGGTGCGGGAATAGACAACGCATTCAGCACCATGACGATGCTGGCAACCCCACAATAAGCTTGGTTGATTTGGGTGACGAATTGGATACTGAGAGGCCAATAGTCTTGCCTGGTTTTACTTGCAAGCAATAACTGCTCTCCTTCAGCCGATTTGAAATCAATTAGGTTACCGGGGAGAGGCAGTGTCTGGGCGAGTACACCGCCACTGGCAAGACACAGCCCCAGAACCAAAGCCCTTATAGGTATACTGATAGTCTTGAGTCGGCCCGTTTTCATAAATTTCACCTGTTTAAAAGTAAGCTAATATTCACTGAAATTAAATATAATAAGTGGACGGCAGATAATAAAGTTAATATTTTTAATAGTCGTCTTTCTGTATAATTAGTAGCTGGATTAGAGGCTACTAACTGCTTGTGGGAGGACTGATGGAAGCCGAACTCGCTAAATCTCTCGAGGATGCAAAAGTCCGGTTCGTCCGTGTCCTCTGGTGCGACAACGCTAATGTAATCCGTGGCAAAGCGATTCATATTGGTGCCTTACCTGGTCATGTCGAGCATGGCGTGAGTCTCTCAATCGCACAGCAGGCTATTCCGGTCATGTACGACCGGGTAATTCCTGAAACTGGCATTGAACCCGTAAGTGAGGTCTGGTTGGTGCCGGATTGGTCTACCCTCACTACCTCGCCCTACGCGCCCGGTCACGCTCACGTACTAGGGGATATGGTTAAAGAGGGTCAGCCCTGGGCCCTCTGTCCTCGCAGCTTTCTCAAGCGGATGCTTACAGAAGCTAGACAGGAAGGGTTCGAGGTGATGGGCGCTTTTGAGAATGAGTTTTACCTGCTGCGCTCTACTGCCGATGGAGACATCCCCGTTGACACTACTGGCTTCTGCTCGGCGCTAGGGATGGATCTTAACCAGGCGGTGATTGATGAAATTGCCGAAGCACTGATTGCTCAAGGCATCCCGGTGGAGTTGTACTATCCGGAGTCGGGTCCAGGACAACACGAGATTTCGGTACGCTACACCCAGGCTCTCCAAGCGGCTGACCAGCAAATTGCCTTCCGACGGACAGTGCATGGTGTTGCTGCTCGGCATGGGCTTAAGGCTTCTTTTTTACCCAAGCTTTATATAGACAAGGCTGGCAGTGGCTGCCATCTCCACTTGAGCCTCTGGCGGGATGGGCAAAACCTCCTGCCGGATGCTAACGGTACTGGAAACCTCTCGGAGATAGCTCGTGCGTTTATTGCTGGGCTCCTCCACCACCTGAACGCCCTGATGGCTCTCACAACCCCCAGCGTCAACTCCTACCGCCGGATTAGCCCTCACGCTTGGAGCAGCGCTTTCCGTTGCTGGGGGTTAGATAATCGGGAGGCGGCAGTGAGAGTTCCCAGTAAGCCGACAGGTCCTGGGCCAACTCATTTTGAACTCAGAGCAATAGATGCTTCTGCTAATCCCTACCTGGCTTTAGGTGCGGTGATCGCGGCGGGACTGGACGGCATCCGTCGCGGTCTCGATCCTGGAGAAGCAGTGAGCGTGGATCCTGGGCACCTATCAGAATCGGAACGGCAGGCGCGTGGAATTGACCCCCTGCCCGCGAACCTGGGGGATGCGATCGCTCACCTGAGCGGTAACAAAACTCTCCTTCGCGCCCTAGGACCCCAATTTGCTCAAGCCTTCCTGGCAGTGCGCAAGGCAGAGTGGGAGGCGTTGAAGGATTTAGAGCTGGAAGAGGAGGTGAAGCTCCTGCTGGAGAGCTATTAATAATCTTTGGGACATTTCAGCGATTGATAGTATCATAAAAGACAGCAAAATGAGTGTTTTTACTCAAGCCTATGAGTATGCTGCTAGTAATCCAGAAAAACTCCTTTCTGCTCTAAAGGGTCATCTGCTGCTAGTGGTGGTTCCCCTCAGCATTGGCTTGGTGGTGGGTCTGCCGTTAGGTCTGATGAGCGCGCGATCGCGGGCGGCTTCTACATTATTAATAAATAGCTTTAATGCCCTGCGGGTGATTCCTAGCTTGGCAATTTTGTTTCTTGCCCTCCCCTATTTTGGTCTCAGCTTTCAATCAGCAGCGATCGCACTGACAATTTTGGTAATGCCTCCAATTTTGATCAGCACAGATGTTGCCTTTCGCGGCATTGATCCGGCGATTCGAGAGGCAGCATTTGGTATGGGCATGTCACCAAGACAGGTACTGCAACAAGTTGAAATTCCCTTGGCACTTCCCGTGATCATCGCAGGCATTAAAACGGCGACGGTTGAGGTGATTGCCAGCGCCACCTTGGCAGCTTTTATTGGTGCAGGCGGGTTAGGCACCTTTATCGTCCTTGGCTTTGCGCTTTATGACAATGCCATTCTCCTCGTAGGTGCCATTCCTGTAGCCCTGCTTGCACTAATTGCTGAGGTCAGCCTGAGTACTCTGCAACGGACTGTACAGCCACCTGTGAGCTGAGAGCACATTTAATGGCGCAGGGGACGACCGCAACAGCCATTGCAGTCAACTCCCAAAATCAGCCTCGTCCGTCACTCGACAGCGCCCCTGCGTCTTGCAGTCAATGCGCTTCTGGCGATCGGCAACAATCGTTCTTAAGTCCGGTCGTCCGGTGAGGGTAAGCCGCCAGTCAGCCCAAATTCCGTACAGCGCATCAACAATAAAACCGATAATGGGCAATTTGGTCGCCGCATAGATCCACCCCATACCCAGGGTCTCGTAGACGCGACGAAAGACCTCCACATTTTTGATGACAGTGCCGTCAGGGAGCACGGCATGGATTCGCCCCATCGCCGTTTCAAAATCAACCCCTCCATACGCGTCGGGAGTGTAGTTTAAGTCTGCAATGTCCACAAACACCACCAGTCCTCGACCTGCGTCCCGTTTCTGAAGAAAGTTGACCTCTCGCAAACATAAGGGGCATTCACCGTCATAGAGCAACTTGATTTGCCATGAAGGTGGTGAGGATAGGGGTTGGCGGAGGACTTCAATAGATTCCTGGAATTGAGTCTTCGACGAGGGCATAGGTAGTTCTCAATCAATTCATTTCTGAAGCGAGTCGAAATAGACCCATCTAAGTATATCGACTTTTGCAAAAGGTCTAATGACATACCGAATTGTTGCAGAACTGTCTGAGAATCAGATTTCGGATCTGATAGAGTTGTACAAAAATGAATTCTGGAGTAGTGCTCGTACACGTCAGGATGTTGTGAAGATGCTTGCGGCATGTGACATTATTATCGGGTTGGTGGATGATTGCGAGTCTGCTCAGCGCTACGATTTTATTAAAATTAATTGAATCTGAGTATGCTAAAGCAAGAGAATCCACTTACCGGAGAAGCACTCATCAAGGAAGTTTGTCGGCGAATTCGAGTTGCCCGCAGCTACTGGGATGCTCACAATAATGCTGCTTGTCGAGGAGAACGAGATCGAGCATTGGCCCTCTACAACACGCTGACGAAAGAGCAGAAAGAGCAAATTCCGGAAGTGCTGCGAGTGTGGCTGCGCTATCGTAGTGAGAAGTACTTCGGGGCACACAGAACGCCGCCTCCTGGCAAGTCAAAACGCAAAGCAAAATAGTAGCTGTTTAAACTGGCCGGATCGCTGATGCAGAATCTTCAATCCTTGCTGAATTGTTAAGATATGTAAAGTATCTTTGTTCCAAGGATAGGTTTGAACATGCTGACCGAAGCGTTTCCCTCCATCAATCAGTCTGATGAACTTCCCGCAGGTGGTACTAACCCTACCCGCTTTGACTGCAAGGAAGCCTGGTATCCGGTTTACTATGTTGAGGATTTAGACAAGACAAAGCCCAACAAGTTCACGTTGCTCGGTCAAGACATCGTATTGTGGTGGGATCAAGCTGGTTGCTGGCGAGCCTTTGAGGATCAGTGCCCGCATCGCTTAGCTCCCCTGTCTCAGGGCAGAATTGCCGAAGATGGCTTGCTGGAATGTCCTTATCACGGTTGGGCGTTTCAAGGCAATGGGTCGTGCGATCGCATCCCACAAGCGCTGGCTGGAACAACGCCACAGGAATCAAAACGCGCGTGTGTGCAATCGCTGCCTACGGCAGTGCGGCAAGGATTGCTGTTTGTCTACCCTGGTCAACCGGACAATGCGCCTCAAGTCGCGGTGCCGATTATTGAACCGTTGGAGGAATCGCCCGACGAATGGATTTGCCTCAACACCTTTCGTGACTTGCCCTACGATGCGCTGACGCTGCTGGAAAACGTGCTGGATGCCAGCCATGTCTCGTTCACCCACCATCAATCAGTTGGTAACCGCGCCAATGCTGCCCCGGTTGAGCTGGAGGTGTTGGAATCGGGCAAGCAAGGCTTCACCGGGCTATGGGAGGAAGGTCCGCGCAAAGGTACATTGGGACAACAGCATACTCGCTTTATTGCTCCTGCCCTGATGTGGCATGACCTGACCTCGAAGCAGTTTGGCAGAACGATGACGGTGGTTTACGCCACGCCAATCCGTAAGGGGCAGTGTCGGGTGTTCGCCCGGTTTCCGTTCAAGTTTTCCTCTAAGCTCCCTGCCTTTTTCATCAAGCTGACACCGCGCTGGTACTCCCACATTGGGCAAAACAGCATTTTAGAAGACGACCAAATTTTCTTGCACTATCAAGAGCGCTATCTGGAAGCAAAGGGGGGCGGCGATCGCTTTACTAAAGCGTTCTATTTGCCAACTAAAGCCGATGCGTTTGTTTCCCAACTGCGTCAGTGGGTAACCCAGTTTGACGCCGATCCCTTTCCAGGTGAATCGCTGTCGCCCCCGTTGTCGGATGCCGTCTTGCTGGATCGTTACCATTCCCATACGGTGAATTGTTCGAGTTGTCGCCGTGCCCTTGCTAACCTGAAGCGGATTCGGCTGAGCGTGGCGATCGGGGGTGCAGTTCTATGGGCGATCTTGCCATTCCTCTTGGGCAGTACTTCCCCGTTCTTGAATGTCCTGCCGCTCGTAGCTGGATTGGCATGGTGGAGGTTGGGCAATTTAGAGCGGCGATTTTACGAAGGTCGTGCCGTGCCGCCGCGAAATCTGCAACTTCCAACTCGGTCATCTAAGGGTCCACGCTCGGCAGGGTGAGGACAGGAGTTATATCTACAATTTTTTGCTTAAACTCTCGCTTCCTAGCTGTTCTGTATCCAGGACGAAAGTGCGGCGGAGGCAGTCTGAGTTCTGGCAGAGATAGCGGTGCTTGCCTGAATCTGATTTACCGTGTTTGATGACATCATCTCCACGCCCCCAAAACAGGCAACAGTTATGCAAAATCTTACCAGAATTACCCGCAATCCAGAAGTGATGGGAGGCAAACCCTGCATCCGGGGAATGCGTATCACTGTTGGTACTATTGTCGGCTTAATGGCATCTGGACATAGTAATAGCGATATCCTCAAGGCATATCCCTACCTTGAAGAAGCCGATATCTATGAGGCGCTCGCCTACGCTGCGTGGCGGGCTGAAGAGATTGAAGTCCCTCTTAGAAGTGCATGAAAATTTTGATTGATATGAACCTTTCTCCTGATTGGGTTGCGGTTTTTGAGAGGTACAATATTTCTGCTGTCCACTGGTCTACCGTTGGCAACCCCCGTGAGAAAGATTCAATAATTATGGAGTGGGCAAGAACTAATGAATATATCGTCTTTACCCATGATTTAGACTTCGGCTCCCTCCTGGCTGCAACAGGTGCAGATACTCCCAGTGTTATTCAGGTTCGCACCCAGGATATTCTGCCGAATAGTATCGAACAGATAGTCATTTCAGCCCTGAACCAGTTTGAGTCTTCATTAGAGACCAATACAGTTCAGTTAGTGCCGCAACATCTGTCGGAGATCCCCCCAACCCCCCTTTATAAGGGGAGGCAAAAAGCGGTGTAGCTGAGCGAGGGGGCGGTTAGCTTAAGGCGAACCGCCGTTCCTCGCGTCAGATCACCCGCTTTATTGCCGTGGGTAGTGGGGGGATCGAAGCGTTAACTGAACCGTATTGTGCAATACTTAACTTACTTGGTAACCCTTGCTTCAACTTTTTCTGCACGGGCGTGCTCTTCCAGCACAGCCACCATGCGGGTAAACGTTTGGTGATGAACTCCACACAGTATGCTTGAAATCTTCTGGCTTAAGTTGCTGGTACAGCGAGTAGGTCATGCTTCGGCCTCAATTGACCTACTCTTTTTACCACATCCCCATTTCTGCAAGAACTCTATTGATAGCGATTGCTTACACTTCTGCCACCATTCAAGGGCAAAAAATTAAACGCGCTCGTCTTACAGGAATATATCGGTCGTGCTAAAGAATATGGGCGTTGTGAGCGAAGACACAGCAGTTTTTATATTGGTTTGTATGGTCAAGCTTGGGTTAATTTTATAGAGCCTTGCATGAAGTTAGTCACGGAATTAATGAAATTGAGTCGCAATAAGCAGAAGTATTATCAACAAGGTATGAGGGCTATGAAGCTTATCACGGCTGCATCTTAGCCGTTTTTGTCGCCCCCTCAGACTTTGTGTACATTTACGCTACTACGCGTCTTGGTAGAACGAAGCGATCGCGCTCCCTAGGCACTGCAATCAGCAGCATGATTGCCAACGACAGTGGCGATCATGGCAGTACTGATTTAAGCAGTATATTTTCCGACATTGGATATATCCTGAGCGCGGGTTTTTGAATCCTCCTTGCCGGAGTAGCCCTTAGCATAGTAGAAGTAGCTGTCGGATTCATTTTCCAGAATCACACCATTGACTACTAGACCGAGTATGTTCTGACCACAGCGCTCTAGCGACTCTTTAGCAGCAGCAGCACTGGTAGAATCTATCACCCCAGGTCGTGCCACCAACAAAACACCATCCGTCATTTTGCCTAAGGTAAGAGCGTCAGCCGCCAGTACCAGGGGAGGGGCATCGATAATCACAAAGTCATAGTCATAGCAAAAATCCTCAATCAACGCAGCCATCCGATTGGAGTCGAGCAGAGCCATTGGGTTGGGAGGGATTACCCCAGCACTAAGCACATCCAGCTTAACCATCACTTGTGTGACAACTGCAGAAAATTCTGCTTGACCAACAATCACATCCGAAAGACCCGCTGCATTGGTTAGTTCCCATATATGGTGCTGTAACGGTCGGCGCATATCTGCATCCACCAGTAACACCCTCCGCCCGAGTTGCGCCATCGCGGAGGCCAAATTCGCAGAAACTGTTGACTTCCCCTCTTTAGGAACAGAACTCGTTACCACAATAACTTTCAGCGCTTTATCTGAACTGAGAAATTTCAGGTTAGCCTGCAGCATCCGGTACGCTTCGCTGACCGACGAGCGGGAGGATTCTCTCACAGGCAGCTCTGGAATAGTCCAGTCTTGATCATTACGACGAGGAGTAACTTTTTTCCCAAAGTAGGGAATACTTCCTAGCAATGTATACCCAAACAACTCCCTTGCTTCTTTGAGAGTTTTGATGGATGTATCGCTTACTTCTAAAACAAATACAGTCGCTGTAGCAAGTAGGATAGCCAGCACATTTCCTAAGGCTAGAGTGATAATTCTTTTGCGACTCGATGCCTTTTGAGGTACTAGGGCATCCTCAAGAATCCGGACGTTACCTATGTTTTGATTTTCCGCGACTCGTACTTCTTGCAGCTTTCTCAACAGCACTTCATAAGTAGATTGAGCCGCTTGCAGTCGCCGCTCTAGCTTCCGCTGGTTCTGTTCCAATTTGGGGAGAACATTCACTCGTTTCTTGTAGAGAGCTTGAGCGTTATATAGAGAAGTCAACCGACTAGTCAGACCGAAGCGTTCCTCCTCTGATTTGACAAAATCTGCGAGCAGTTTTTGTTTAAACTCGCCGGTCTGCAAATTCCCATTGTCCACTTGCTTCTGGGAACCCAGAGACTCTTCTACCCGCTCTTTTAGTAGCGCCTTTAAAGCATCTCTCTTATTTTTCAGAGTCTCGATCGTCGGGTGTGATTCTGCAAAGCGGGTCTGCTGAACTGCCAACTCACCCTCTACCTGTTGGAATTCTGCGAGCGCCTTCTGCACCCCAGGAGACTGGTTAAGGGAATTGATGGCTATGCCTTCTTGTGAATTCATAGCCACTCTATTTGCGAGCATTTCTGAGCGGGCATTTACATCCGCAAGTTCCGCCTTAGTCTCATTAATTTCGTTTTCTAATTGCTTAATAACCGCCACTGCCGATTTGGTTTCCTCGTCTAGGGCGACAACCTGGTTTTGTTCTTTGAATTGGCGCAGAGCCACTTCTGCTTGCCGAACCGTGACCTCGGTTTTAGGCAACTGCATGGCAATAAAGTCCCCCGCCGCCACTGCCACTGCCCGATTGCTAAGTAAGTTGTTCTCTATATAGAGACTCATAAGTTTGTTAACTACTGCTGCAGCTTCCTCTGGATTGGTACTTTCATAGGAAAGCTGCAGAACATCCGTTGCTGGCAAATTTTTCAACTTAATTTGGTTAGCGAGTATCTCTGGTTTAAGGGGGACACCCTGTTCATTCTTTAAGTTGAGCGCGATTATAGTCTTTTGAACAAAAGGGACTGAGCGAATAACCTCAAGCTCTGTATTCAGAGGGTTACTTTTTGCAGCTATGGAGTCCAACTCTCCTATTTGTTGGCCTAACCCTGTAAGGGAAGAAGTCTGGTTTATCTTCTTGAACAAAAGCTTTCCTTGTGCTTCATATAGGGGCTTGGGTAAGGATGCAACTACGACTGCAAGCGCGACAACAAAGCTAAACATGCCTACAGCAGGTAGCCAGCGCCGTTTTATAATCAACCAAAACTTTTGTAAATCTAAATCTATAGCTTCCGTAGATTCCATACAGAACTCATGCTATCAGTAAGGGGTGGACACGATCACTTAAAAACTTAGCCTATCTTACCAAATACCCTGTGACGTAGTCGCAAGTAGCCCTTGTATATATAGGATGAAGCCTTGCCCCTGCGTCATTTTGGGGGTTGTGTCGCAAAAATAGGTCAATGGTAAGGTAGGAGAGCTTACTTTTGCCTCCCTATCCTTCTATGTCTACGCCTTCTCTGTTTAAGTGGCGGCATTTTTTGCCCGACATCATCTTGTTACTGGTGACAGAAGGAATCGGATGTGGAGTTGGCGTATGGGCATTGAATCCGATCCGGCAGAAGGCGCTATGAATTCAATACTGTTCAGTTAAGGTTTGCAATTGACAATATTCTCAACAAACCTACAATAATAGTAGCCTTTCAGCATCTGAAAAGTCTTAGTTTTTAGTTATCCAAACCGTATTGACACTACTCCTTGTTGCTGAACCGCTTACCCCACAAAATCGCGTTGGTCCCGCTAAAGTCAATCATGCAGGCATCGAGTCTTCAACCTTGGTTGTGTTTGAAAATAGCGGGCACGGGCTTTTCTTTGATGAAAAGGATAAACTCCATCAAGAACTCATTCGGTTTATTGGCTAACTCAACTATTTCTGAGAGCATACTTGTATGTCAACAGCCCACGTTCACAAGTACTCATCTTCTCCTGAAGCATTTCTCGTCAATTCATTTCTGATTGAGACACCGAATGGAGTTGTTGTCGTTGATACGCAATTTCTCGTCACCCCAGCCAAAACTTTGAAGCAAAAAGTTTTCGATATTGGGAAGCCTCTGCTGGGAATCATCATCACGCACCCACACCCTGATCATTACAATGGCACTGGTATTTTGCTTGACGGCTTGAATAGCGTACTAATCTACGCTACACAAGCAACCTGTGATGGCGTGAAAGAGACGGAAGCTCCTAAACGCGAGTTTTGGACACCAACCTACAAGGACGAATACCCAAAATCAACATTACTGCCAACTGAAATCATCAAGTCTGGAGAGCCACTTCTCATTGATGGAGTGAGTTTATTGATTGACGATATGGGTGCTGGGGAAGCGTCAGATATCACAGTGATTCATCTGCCAGAGCAACGGCAACTTATTGCTTCTGACTTGGTGTATTACCGAGTTCATCCTTGGCTTGCGGAAGGGCGTTCACATCACTGGCTTGAGCAGCTTGATTTGGTCAAAAAGCGGTACGGGGATACCGTGCAGATGTTCAATGGTCACGGTGGGAACTCAACACTTCAGGGGTTAGATGAACAAATCGACTACATCAGTTCGTTTCGGGATCTCGTAGATCAACATCGTCAAGGTGATGTTGTTGGTGAGCAGCAGAAATCTGGGATTCGCAAGACGCTCCTTGAGAAATATCCGACTCATCCGCTTGATTTTTTAATTGAAATGAATGTGGATGGTGTTGCTAAAGAACTTGCAGTTTAGATGTGTAAGTGTTGTGGCTTGCAACCATAATCGTTCCGGCTTGCAAACAAAGCGATTGTCGGCTCAAGTTAGGCTGCAACTGAAACTGGAATCTGGCTCAAGTTAACTGCGACTCAGCTCAAGTTAAGGGTCTTGGCAGCTTTTGGTGATGTGATTTTCTCTGGTTGCTAGAATATAGGGAACTATGGAAATATTGCATCACCTCTTACCCAATACGGTTCAGTTAAGCTTAAAGTCCGGTAAACTGGTGCTCTGTACTCAGAGTTGCAACTGTAGCCGATGAACCTGAAAGAATTCTGTGTTGTGTCTCCTGTTATACAAGCTGGTGAAATCTTAAGAGCAAAAGACAGTAGCTATCCCGCCAGAAGCAATTGAGAGAGTGCTGCAAAAGACAAATAGCCACGAGGACCGTACCCGTTCTTTGCCCGCCCATTTGGTAGTAACTCAAGGGAATTGCTATGAGCCTGTGGTCAAGGGACTCAATGCGAGACGTACTCAAGAACTTGGTTGACGGTCTAACTGAAGCTTGGGTGAAGGTGGGAAAATACTGGCGCGTTCCGATGTTTATCAGCAATTACTCAAGCACGCCTTAGATTGGGAGCGCGAGTAATGAGCCAATTATTTCATCAGGTGGTACGTCCGATGGCGACAACCGAAACGTTGGGGGCGTTTTTAAATGGACTACGGATTGTAGTCATTGATGGTACTTGTTTTGATGTCCCAGACAGCGATGAAAATGCAAGAGTTTTTGGTCGTCCGAGCAGTCGTCCACCGGACACAAGCCGCATTCCCCACGCGTCAGATTAGTCATATTAGTAGAAGCAGGAACACACTTAATATTTGATGGCAAGGATAGTGTCCGTATCGCAACGGAATCGCGAGTACGAGCATTAAGATTATTACGTTCGGTCACATCAGGAATGTTGTTGATGTGGGACAGGGGCTTGCATTCTTATGCAATGGTACAGGGGTGTGATTATCTGGGCAGAATACCAGCCGCGCGTTAAATTCCTTGCGGAACTCCCTCTGGAAGATAGCGATAGTATCTATCGTGGATTTATCCATCAGGAAAGCTACGTAAAAAAGGCTGTCAGCCAATACAGGTCAGAGTTATTGAGTACAAACGAGCATCCAGAAAAACCAGAAGAACAACTGACATATCGTTTGATTACAAGCCTGTTAGATATTGAGAAATTCCCGGCAGAACTGTTAGCAAGAGTTTATGCTCAGCGTTGGGAGGTCGAAAATACGATTGATGAGTTAAAAATACACCATAGGGCGCGAAAAACCCATGTTCGCTCCCAAAAACCACGCTCGGTGGTGCAAGAGGTATACGGTTGGTTATTAGGACGTTGGGCAGTAAGAGTATTGATGTTTCAAGCAGCAACCAGTGCGCTTTGTTGCTCCATTGCGCCTAAGTAATACTTGCACATTACGAGTCATACGTCGCGCCAATCCTTACGTTCCAACGTTTACATTCAGAAGACTTCCCCCTTTTTTCGATTGGTTGAGCGTAGAGATTCTAGACACATTGTTACCCTACCGTGAGCACCGCAATAATCAAGCGGGTTGTGAAAAAACCTGTATCAAAGTTTCGTTCTAAAAAACCAAAACACCGAGGTTCTGGACTACAAGTTGAAGCTCCTTCTTTTCGTGTCCTCAATAACGCTTTCAGCCTTAACTGAACCGTATTGCATTAGAGACAGGCGCATTGGTCACTGTTGACCAAGCCCAATCTAGGGTGCGTATCTTACCAATTAGACGCGGATAGTCGGGTGTTTTATAAAGCTCGTTTCGCATAGCAATAGAGCGAGAAGTTAGCGATCGCACTCAATCCCGACAAACATAGTCAATTCTGACAAACCCCGATAACCTCGACAAAAACAGTGGCTATATTTGTCGTAAAGATGATCGTCCACATCAAAACCCCCTATCGGCTAAATTCCTTCAGCACGTGGGGAATTGTGGCGTAGCTCTCTCACTATCTCAATTTGTCCATCGTGAGACGAATATCATCAAGAGTGGATTCTGTCTGATTGAGTTTCTGCTTATCGCTTGTAGGTAATTCATCAATTTCAGGCTCATCAGGATAAAACTTTACAGTGAGTTCAAATTTAATTTTTCCTTTTTTCCAGCCTTTACCACTGGCCTTTAAGATTTCACAATCTGTGCCTGGCTCACCCCACCAAGTTGATATACCTAGTTTGGGATTTAATGCATCATTTAGGAAACGCGCTAGAGAACCTTTCGGCTTGGAGATATCCTCTACTAAATCCTTAAATTTACCTATTTTGTGTATGACAGTAGAATCGAATGCCACAACATCAGCATCATCGTAATCGTCTATGTCAACGCTGAACAGCATATCACCGTCGCTGGGGGAAGAATTATTTGCCATATAAATCTTTCGACTTCTAGTACTCTTGTGTCAGTTTGAGCTTAGAGTTATCAGTATGGCAACCGAACGATTACTGATTTGACGCCTCTAAGTAGGTTTTACTTTCGGTATTAGGTGTTTTGATGGCTTAAGCATCATTCTTCTTAGACCTACCCTGTTTCCCCTAATTCTTGCCAGTGATTGCCCGGTTCTGCTTGTTTGCGAGTAGCAGCAGCATCCAATGTTCATTGCGGCAGGAGGTGTTTGGTGTGTGTTATTTGCAGTTGACCGGATATTTACCAAGCTATCTTCTCAAGCTCCCTTACAATATCTTTAATTTTGATTCAGTAAACTTACTGATTTTTCTGGCTACCTAATCCGCTATTCGTAGTAGTTAAGAAATAAAGTTTTTGCGGGAAAACTTATGATACTAACGAGGAGATTAGTGGCGCTTTTAGGTTCGGGCACGTTAGCCCTTGGCGGGAGCTCATTCCAACCCTCCAATGCTGCACCCCCGCCAGCTGTTTTCATGGACAGTGCTGGCAATGTCTACGTTCACACTGGAGTTACTACAGGTGCTAGGGTCAATGTTGACCTTGTTGGCGCACCTCTTACAAAGAAGATTAGAGCTGGGTACTGTGGTCAGATTACCCTTAGTCCCAGTGCATCTATTCCAGACCTGGGCAACAGCGTGACTATCAGCGGCACCAACATCAATTTGACAACAATTACTGCCACTGCCAACCCGCCCAGCTGCACTGGCAATACCTTTACTCCAGCCACCACCACTCCGTTTAAGCTGTCCAATGGTCGGGTTGTTTTTCCCGGATATACAGCCGGAACCAGCTATGATGTGAAGCTTAATGATTTGCCAGCAAAGGCTAGCACTACTGTAAATGCTTGTAGCTTTGCGACAATTCGCAATACTGTAGCGAAGCCGCTGCCAGGTCAAATCAAAATCAACGGCACGGCTTATACTGTGGCATCCCTGCCTGTTGCTAACCCACCAATTTGTCAGAGAAATTCCGATACCGGTGTTTCGACTAGATATGTCCCCGCGAGTTGGTGACGGGGAAGACTGTCGTGAAAAAATGTTGTCTGTTGCAATCACATCGAGTTGCACAGTTATCTCCTTTAACCGCCCTTTGCAGGTTCGGCAGAGAGGCATTGTTTACTGAATGGCCCTACTTTAAGCAGGTTGAAAGCGGCGATGAACAGTCCCCAGAATGAAGAGCAAGTCGAACTACTGCCGTCCGGTGTAAAAAGTTCACGAGCAAGTAAGCAACCTCATACTCAGCGGAAGCAACAGATATTCCTTGCCCTCGACGAGGCAGCGTCGGAGGGTGTAACGACCTACATTGCCTTAATCAATTCTGTCCGAATCAAAACGGGTAAAGGCTGCTCTCCTAATTCAATTGCCAATTGGAAAAAAGAGCGTGCGGCAGAACGTGCGAAGGAGTGCTTGTTGGTCCCTGAATTGGAGGTGGCTGACCAATTTGGTGATCGGCAAACCGAGGCAGGCTTAAACAACACAGATAATTTATTGGCACCCACAAATAACTCAAATAAGCTTGTCCCCTCTCCCTCAGAGCAGCTGCCAACGTCAGATTTATCCAGAATTTCCTTCGGGGCTGTCAGGCTCAAGGTCAAGGTGCTGAGCAAGTTGGTTGCAGGAGCGGCAATCGGGCTAGGTGCGGTTTTGATTGGCGGAGCGTCGCTGCTTAATGCCGACCAGCCAGTGCAATTGGAACTTATCGCTCAAAGTATTCCCGCGTTTTCCCAGTCTGACCGAGCGAGATCGCAACAGCGAGGCTCAAACGGTTCCCCCAATACGTTAAAGTTAGATTTAACGGTATCTTCGCCCAAAGACCTGAAGGTACGAGAAGGCGATACTGTGGTAGCGGGTGAAGTACTAGCGGACCGGGTGGAGGAGCGTGAGCGTGCTCAAGCTCAACTCCAAGCACTGGAGCTTGAGTACAAGCAGCTTGCAACCAAGACAATTCTCGTCGCGCCGCCACGAGTGCAAGTTCCCGCAGTTAAGGCTCTACCGCCAATTTCTTACGAGGAGGAAGAGGCTCAGATCGCAGCAGCCGAAGTGGCTGTAAGACAGGCGGAGCGGGCTTTTCAACTTCAGCAACAAAGTTTAAAGACTCCACCAATAGAAGAGTCGGCTGTAGTAGAAAGGGTAGGGGTGGAAGTTGCAAATCGCCAGCGCCTTGTGAATAACCAGAAGCGGAAGATCGACGCGGTGGCAAGGCTGAAAAATCTGCCCGATGCAGTAATGCCCCACGAGCAGGAAGTGCTGAAGCAGAAAGATGCCGAACTACAGCAAGCGGAAGCAGACTACCGGCAGGCTCAGGCCAAACTGAACGCAGCATCGCAGGCTCAGACAGAGAAACTGTTTTCTCTTGGGGTTGCTTTGGAAAAGGCGGGGACTGACCAGAGAATCGCGATCGCGAAGTTGCAAACAAAAAAAGACGCTCGGGCGTACACCGAGTATGAAGCATCAGTTACAGCAGCCCAAAGGGCGGAGCAGAGAGATTTTGCGATTACCAGTCACCTGCGCCAGCAGCAAGAGATAGAGCAGCAACAGCGCGATCGCTCGTACCAGCTTGCTCAAATTAAAGCCAAAATCGCCGCAGTTAAGCAGCAGTTGTCCCTTGTGTCAGTTGTTACCAGTCCCTACAGTGGCACCGTCAAGGTCATCAAAGTCCAAAGGCAGACTAACAACAGTCTGTCTGTGGAAATTACTCTTGCTGTTAGTGGTAGTACAGGAGTACCCAACTCAGGTTCAGACAGGCACCCCCGCAACACAGACGCGCCCAGTCCTATCAGCTAGTCCCGCCTCGCCGCGCCAAGATACCAAACCAGGAATTCATGGAGGATGGGGTGGAGCCGCCCGATCAGGAAGTTATGGAGGATGTTACGGAGCCTTCAATCGGAAACGTATAAGACCGCTTTGCCCAGAAAACGACGGTCAGTGAGTTGTTGCGCCACATCTGCCACTTGTGTCCAAGGTGCCTCTAACTCAATGTGGGGTACCAGTAACCCTTCTGCCAACAAGTTCACCAGCCGAGTTAACCCTGCCGATGCAGGTTGTTTTTTCAGTTCGTGGAACAGAATGAAACCATACAAACTCAAGCCGCCTTTAGCGTAGAAGCGCGATGCGTTGAACTTCACGTCTGCTCCAGCAGTAGTGCCGAACAAAACGCACACGCCATCCGGTGCTAGTGCTTCCAGCACCGCAGGCAAGGTCTCTGCGCCGATAGAATCCAAAATCAGGTCATAGGGTCCGTGTTGTGCAATCAAGTCGCGATCGCTGCCAACGACAATCTGGTGTGCCCCGGTATTTTTGACAAATTCGACGAGTTCCGGACGACGCACTTGAGCAGTGACCTGTGCCCCCGCACAGCACGCCAGTTGGCAGGCAAAATGCCCCACACCGCCAGAGGCTCCTGTAATTAAAACCGATTTCCCCAGCAACAATCCACCGCGCTCAAGTGCCAGTAGTGCTGTTAAACCCGCCACGGGTAATGTTGCTGCATCTTTAAAGTCAACAGAGGGTGGCAGTTCCGCAAGAGAATGGGTAGGGACGGCGGTAAATTCTGCCCAAGCACCTGTTAGTAAAAAGCCAACTACTCGCGCTCCTACAGCTGGTCCAGAGCCATCCGCCGCCGCAACTTCAATGGTACCCGCTAAGTCCCAACCGGGTCGCCATCCCGCTTCAGCCGTCAACGCGCGGCGTACTTCTCCTCGGTTGAGCGAAACGGTAGCCACGCGCACGAGAGCTTCGGAAGGTAGGAGAGTAGGGCGATTGACCTCACGGATCGCTAATCGTCCCGCTACTGACGGATCAACTACAACTGCACGCATCGTGTTCATCATAATTTTGGGTAGATACCCCGTCCCCTTGTGGGCGGCTTTGTGTTATATTAAATCTTGGGGGTGCGGTCAATCACCCTATTGTAGTCCGCTCTAGCTATGGAGGTAGGGAATTGGAATTACAAGCTACGTGGGCTTGTCCCCGTAGCATTTGACTTCTGCCTAGACTCGAATAAGGATTCAAGCCCAATGTATGGCTTCAGGGGTAGCACCTCCACGATTTGTGGAAGAACCGCAAGTAGAAGCAATCGATGAAAGCTCATATTCT